>Ga0102589_1005778_pt1 | contig 10580 bp, 10 predicted proteins | sample AraplaMF_Col_mLB_FD_76858 | JGI IMG/M metagenome (GOLD analysis project Ga0102589, IMG submission 76858) | Arabidopsis root microbial communities from the University of North Carolina, USA - plate scrape MF_Col_mLB | ecosystem: Host-associated > Plants > Roots > Endosphere | place: USA... | reverse complement strand
CTCGGGCGCTCGTAGATCGTCAGGATCCGCACGCCTGCCGCGCCGAACTCGGCCAAGGTGCTCGACAGGGTGGCATCCGAGACAGCGACCAGCAAGGATGTCTTGTCGTCGCCGGTGGGCGCCGGCATCTGCCGGCCGAGCACCCACCAGCGGGTGACGTTGTGCGGGCCTTCCTCGATGCCGTCGACCAGCGACACGAGTGGATAGATGTCTGCCCCGACCTTCGGCCCGAACGACGCCGCATCGGGCGTCGCGCTGCGCGCGACCGCCTGTGCGGCCGCGCCCGCGCTGGCTGCGTCGATGCGACGCACGCGGGGCATCTCCCGCTCGAGCCACGGCCGCACCTCTTCGAAGGCCACCGGATGCGCGTGGACCGCCACGATATCTCCTCGCTTCGTCCCCGGTTTGGTCAACAGGCTGTATCCAAGCATCTTCGGGTACTCGGCGACGATGCGCACGTCGGGCAAGTCGATCACCGCGTCGAGGTAAGGCGTCGCGCCAACCGCGGAGGTCGTGGCGGGGACGCAGGCGCGCTCGATCTTTCCGTCCGCATAGGCCCTGAACAACTCGTCGCGCGACAACGGCACGAGATCCCTGGCACCGAACAGGTCCAGGCACGCCTGGTGCGTCCAGCTCCCTGCCGGCCCCAGGTAGCCGATGGAGCCGGCAACGGCAAGGCCCGGGGAGTTTCCAAAGAGCACCAGAACACAGGCAACAGCATTGACGGTTCTGAATTTCAGCATGGCAGCAGACAGAAAGTTGGCAGATGCAACGTGGTTCGTTGATGTGCTCGGGCTGGGAAAGTGTTTCGCATGTCAAGGGGCTGCCGCAACACCTTCGTCGTGTGCAATTCGAGGACCCTCGCGTATGCCCACACCCCGACCGGGGCGGCATGCCGCTGTTGCGTGACATGCAATGGCAGGCCTCACCAGCACGACACGGCACGGCACGGCACCGGAGCATCCGGACCTTCGTCTTCCAGTTCTGCGTAGCTACTCCTGGGGCTTCTCAGCGCAACGCGCCGACTCCAGCCACCGCGCAACCCCCTTGCCCTTGCGCTAACACGAAGATCGAATTGATCTCGGCCTTGGGCTGGCCGCGAACCCCATCGAGCAAGGGTCATGTCCTGAGCTCGTGCACCACGGCCAGCGCTCGCTCCTCGGGAAGCCACCTGCCGCAGACAACAGGCGCATCGTGGTGTCTTTGAAGAGTCCTGCCGTCACGCCTCCCGTGCCCAGCATGGATGGCCGACCAAGGGCATCGCGTACATGGCGAGGATCAGTTCGGTTTCGCCGTACAGCTCTCTGCTGCAACGAGGGCCGGCACGCCAAGCTGAGCAGAGTTGCGGACTCGGGCGCATGCGAACTGAGATAGGCCAAGACCGGTTTGTGGGACAGCCGCAGGCAGTCTTCGATCGCGCCGGCCAACAGTTCGGGCCGACTGACGCCTGACGCCTGACGCCTTACGAACCAACGATGACCAAGACATCGTAGGTTGCGCTTGCCAGGAGTGCCGGGATCACCCCGCGCCGTAGATCCGGCCGCAGGCCCGCCAAGGCAACGTCGATCGGATTGCGATCGAGCGAGGTATGGTCGCCGCCTTGCAAGGCGCGCAGCGCAACTGCCGCGAGCTCGTCGGCGCCGGGGCCTCGAATCCGCAGATCCCCCTGTCGGACACAAGCGTGCCGGCGTCCCCCGTCGACGTGAAGAGGCGATCCGCCAGCCCCGCAGAACGCGCCTTGTTGCGAGCGCGGCCGAAATGTCCAGAAGGTCGCCAAAAGTCTGGGCGCGGATCACACCTGTCCGGCGGAACAGGTCCTCGTACATGCGGTCCGTGCCGGCCATCGCACCGGTGTGCGAGACGGCCACCTTGGCGCCCGCTCAGAGCACCTGACCTTGAAGGCAACGACGGGCTTGCCTGCCATCGCCGCCTTGAGCGCAGCAGCGCGGAATTTCTCGGGACGCCGGATCGCTTCGATGTCAGCGCGATGACCCGCGTCACCGGATCGGCGAGTCAACGAGTTCAGCGAGACTGAGGCCGCGCCTCAACCAGCAGGAAGAAGGCTCTGTTGCGGCTTCTGCACCACCATCGATGCGCGCGGTCGCGCTAGTGGCCTAGTCGCTCGGCAATTTCCGGACGGCCAAGGCTTCGCACGGCAGCGAGGTTTTCGAGCTGGGCAGCCCGGGGGCGAGCTTTGCCTTGCTCCCAGTGGTAGATCGTCTGACCCGAGACACCGACAAGCGTCCCGTAATCGGCGGCGGACAAGCCCAGTTTGGCGCGGTGCGCCGCTACACGCGACGCGCTGAAACGTCGACGTGGACCGCCTTCGTCGGACGGCGCCGCTTCGGCCGTCGACATCTTGCGCGAATCGAGCTTGGAGAGTTGCCGCACTGCTTTTTGCAAAGCAGCAATTTCACGCCTAAGTGCCGCAATTGCGCTGCGGTGTTGAACGCTTTGCTTCTTCAACGTTTCGATCTCCGCGCGCACCTCCTTGCGGGCTACGCGTGCGATCTCTTCCTTCAGTGCTGATGCGATATTTGGCATGGCCGCATTGTGCCTTCTGGGAGAGTTATATGACGCCGATTGATGGCAGAGTTCGGAGAACCTCTGAAAAATGATAGGTTTCTGGGCATCAATGCAGTACGACCAGAAGGTTGGAGGGTGACGTACCCATGACAAGCCGAGAGGCTACATTCGGCCAGGAACCGACATTCAAATCCAATCGAATTCATGTCTAAGACCAAGCCGCTTTCCATTTTTCCGCTCGTTCTCCTTGAGCTCACACTGGCAGCTCGTCAGTCAGTGCTTTGCTTGGCAGCCATTATTTTTCTCTGCTCCTGCGCCCCAGTTCCTTATAAGAAGGCCGAAGGACCTGAGGTCGCAACCATAACGTTGACCAACGCATCGAACAGTTGGATTCGGGCAATGGAGTCCCAGCAAGGAGATTGCAGAGATATGCATTTCATGGGCGGCAATGTCGAGTCGATTTATTCTGGCCAGAATCGCACGACATACTCGAACCCAGGTGGTGTCCTTGTCTTTAATGTTGTTGGCAACGTTGGCTTTGGCTACAAGACCATCCATTCCTGCGCGTTCAACGTAGGCCTCGTCGTCGAACCCAACGGCGAGTACGCCCTTCGGTACGTCGGCACAGACGATGGTTGCCGTCTTGAGGCACGCCAACTCACAAAAACTGGATGGCATCCCGTCGAGTTGAAGAAGTACAAGCTTCACAACTTGATCGGACCGCAATCCTGCTCCCCCGCCGAAGTTCCGTGATCCAGCTGCCGAACGGGCGGCGGCATCCGACCGCCTGCAGCGTCGGCTGAACAGCGGCGTTCGATTTGCGCCTCTCCTGAGCGGCTGCTATTGGGCGAAGACACTGACCGCAGTGGGCCCAGTGCCGAACTTCAGGAGGGTCCAATGATTGACCGCTTGCGATGAAAAGCGGCTGCTCGCCGTGACATCCAAGCGAGCAGCCGAACCCGCCGCGGTCAGTGCATCTCCGCCAAGGCTTCCTTAACGCCTTGTTCCCGCAGCGGTGTGTCGGCGCCTTCCAGATGCAGCGCAGCGTGCGGTGGAACAGGCGTGGCGCAGTCCTTATGGATCTCGCCATCCTTCATAACTAGCTGAACTTTGGCCGGATCAGTCAACAGCGACAAATCCTCCAGCGGGTCGCCGTCGATGAGGACGATGTCTGCAAGAAATCCCGCCTTCAACTGTCCGAGCTCATCGGGCCGCTGCATGATCTGGCCACCCAGTCGGGTTGCCGCCGTCAGCGCTTCCTTCGCCGTCATGCCGATGTAATCGACAAAGTACTGAAGGTCGTTGGCATTGGTGCCATGCGGCATCCACGCAAAGCCGTAGTCACCGCCCGGCAGGATGCGAATGCCGCGCTTATGCATCTCGCGCAACGAGGCGGATGCGATCTCCAACTCGCGCTTGTAGCCCATTTGAGTAGCGACAGCTTCGGTGATGCCGTACTCGGCCGCGTTGTAGGTTGTACGAATGAGCCATCCGATGCCAGGCGCGACGAAGTGCTGGTCCTTGGCCGCCTCCAGCATGTCCAGCGCCTCCGAATCGGCAAAGCTGGCGTGGTAGACCATTTCAATGCCGTGGCGCACACACTGCTTGACCGATTCGCTGGAGCGCGCATGCGCGGCCATGCGTTTTCCGTAACGCTTGGCTTCCTGCGCCAGCATGGCTACTTCGTCGTCCGCAAACGGCGACATCTCGGCCGGCAGGCCAGCGATGTACTCGCCGGACAGATTGATCTTCAGGTGATCGACGCCGTACTTGATAAAGGTGCGGGCCGACTTGCGGATCTCTTCGGGGCCGCTGCACACGCTGCCGAAACTGAGCTCCTCGAACTTCATGTGTGGCAGTGTGTTGTCGCCCAGCGCGCCGATGGTGGTGATCTCCTGGCTGCCGGCGAGGTAGCGCGGGCCTGGAAATTCGCCTGCGTCGATGGCGTTGCGCAAGACCACGTCCAGCCGCGGCTTGGCCGCTGCGGCACCAATCGCGGAGGTCCACCCCATGTCGAGATAGCGCTTGGCAACGCGCACGCACCAGAGCATGTGCTCCTCAGGCGGCATGAACTGAATAGCCGCGAGTGAAGGCTGGTCGTTCCATGAGAAGTGCGTGTGGGCCTCGGTCATCCCCGGCATGAGAAAGCGGCCCTTGCCGTCGATCACGCGCGCATCGTCGGTGCTTACGCGCTTTGGAAAGCGAGCGACTTCTACGATGCGCTTTCCTTCGACGAGAAGGTCGCCGGTATATGGATCTTCGCCCGAGCCATCGAAGATGCGGACATTGGTGAATGCAATACGGGTCATCGTTGTCTCCTCCGGCTTGCGGTGCCGGCCATGGGTTGTCGAAATGGAATCCGGCGCTGGCTCAGAGCAGTGCCGCGTAGAAGGCTTCAAGTTCTTGTGCGCAGCGCTGCGGCTGCTCGAAAGTCGTCCAGTGCCCGCATCCTTCGATCACGACGAGGCGGCTGCCTGCGATGCGTTCCTGCATGGCGCGGACATTGACCACGGGGGCTACGCCATCCTGGTCGCCGGTGACCAGGAGCGTTGGCACGCCGATGCGTTCGAGTTCGGCCGATTGCGCCCCGGCGAGCGCTGTACAGCTTTGCGCATAGCCCTCGGGCGACTGGCGCATCACGCTCTCGCGCACCAGCGCGAGCACTGCCGGCTGCTGCTCCTTTGTCTGTGTGCTCGTCGCGCCTTTCACGATGGCATCGGCAATTTCCTGCATGGCCGCCACACCGCCGCGCGCTGCGTTGGCACGGGCCGTGATGTTGGGGCGTGCTGCCTCGGGAGGCGCAGCCATCGGCCCAAAGAGCGCCAGCGACTTCACCGTGCCAGGCCTGCGCAGTGCCAGGTGCTGGGCGACGATCGTGCCCATCGAGTGCGCCATCACATGCACCGACCCGATGTCGAGCGTCGAGAAAAGAAGCGTCATTGTCTCCACGTAGTACTCGATGGACAGCGCCTGGCCGTCAGCAGGCAGCGGCGACCTCGCGCTGCCCGGCAGATCGGGCCTGATGCGGCGGAAGCCACCGAGCGCCGGCACTATGGGAGTCCAGTTGTTGGACGAACCACCCAGCCCGTGAATGCACAGCAGCGCCGCGCCTTCACCATCGATCTCGACTGTCAGACCATTCAGAACTTGAGTCGTCATGCGCCCCCCTTCAGACGAATTTGTTCTCGATGGCGCCGAGCCGGTCGATTTCCACGCGCACCACATCGCCCGCGCGCAGGTAGCGCGGTGGGCTCATGCCCATGCCTACGCCGGCAGGCGTGCCAGTGGCGATGACGTCTCCGGGGTAGAGCGTGATGCCGCGCGAGATGGTCTCGATCAGCGTGGGGATGTCGAAGATCATGTTCTCGGTCGGGCCGTCTTGGCGCATTTCGCCGTTGACCCAGCAACGCACACGCGTCTTGGTGCCGTCGAACTCGTCCGCGGTGACGATCCACGGTCCCATGGGGCAAAAGGTGTCGAAAGACTTGCCCATGTCCCATTGCCCATGGCGCATCTGCACATCGCGGGCGGTCACGTCGTTGACGACCGTGTAGCCGAACACATGCGACATCGCAGCGGCGCGCGTGATGTTCTTGCCTCCCTTGCCGATCACGACGGCCAGTTCGGCTTCGTAGTCGATCTGCGTGGACACCTCGGAAGGCACGAGCACGTCGTCGTGCGGGCCCACGACGCACTCGGGCACTTTGGTGAAGACAATGGGCCACTCGTCGGTCTTGGCTGAGTTGTCCTTGAACACCGAGGCAGAAAGCTCCTTGGCGTGCGCGTGGTAGTTGCGGCCCACGCACCAGAGGTTGCGGCGCGGTTTGGGCAGCGGCGCGTCCAGCACTACGTCGGCCAGAGTGACCGCAGGACCGGACGCCTCCGGGAGCGAGCCGCCCTCGGCCAGGGATTCGATCAGCGTCAGCACGCCACTATCGGCCTGGGCCTGGGTGAGCTGCAGTGGGGTGATGGTCTTCCCGTCTTCGGAAACTAGGCCGACCTTTCGGTGGCCCTCGTTTGTAAAAGTGGCGATTCGCATGAACGTTTGCTCCTGTGTATTAGCGATGCGCCAACTTTAGAAATTGCGAGCAGAGCACGCTTATCGAGCGATCCGGCGGCGTATCAAATCGTCTGGTGTGGTCCTAAGGACTTACCCGAGGCGCTATGCCGCTCAGGGATGAGGGGAGGAACAATCGCGTCAACCCATCTCGATGAAGCACGCAGATGCAGGAAGCCTATGCACTCCACGAAGGCGCGTTCGGCACGGCAATCGTTCTGGAGGCGAGTGCCAATCTGGTCTCGCACGCACATTCGGAAACGCAACTCGCCCTTTGGCTGGGCGGCGCGCGTGCCTGCGCGCACGTCGGTACGGAAATCGTGCCCTACAGCGAAAGCGTGGCGCTAGGTGTCAACGCGTTTGAGGCGCACGACATGGTTCGCCTGGACGACACCGGTTCGAGCCTGTTCATCGTCTTCATGATCAAGAAAGACTGGCTCGATGAGCTTGGTCAGGCGAAGGACCGAAGCTTCCGGTTTCCGTCACCGCGCGTTCCCATCGGCGACGCGTTGCGCCGTTCGTGCTGGCGCGTACTTGACCTGATGATCTCCGCCGGCAGCGGACGCAAGCAGATCGACAATGAAGTGGAGCGCTTGCTGGAGGCTGCCATTGCGGCCTCTACGATCGGCGTCGATGCGCCCGCTGTGGGGGGCGGCATTGGCGTTACCCTGGACCATCGCCTGCGCGCAGCTATCGCTCATATGCGGGCGCACGTGTCTGAAAAAACGACCATCGATGAAATTGCCGCGAAGGTAGGGTTGTCGCGCGCGCATTTCTTTGCGCTGTTCCGTGACCAGCTGCACACGACGCCGCAAGTGTTCTGGAGTGGGGTGAGAGTCGAGGAGGCGATGCGGCGCGTCAGTGAAGGTGGCGAACTCACGGACGTGGCACTCGACCTCGGGTTTTCGGCCCCAGGCAATTTCTCGCGCTTCTTCAAGGAGCACACCGGGATTTCACCTTCGATTTTCAAGCGGGCTACACGTGCACCTTCGCCAGTCACTGTCACGGGAATACCGAGGGAAGGCCAGTCGTCTTAGGTACTCAGAGGAACTCCGAAGTTGTTGCGGCTTGATCAAAGAACAAGCCACCCATGGCAGAGACTTGCCAAACACCAAGCGGCATCAACGTCGGGTCTGTGCTCGGGCGACTGCTTTTGAGACCGAACCGGACATTGCCCGTGGCAACACGAGCGGCAGCTCGTGGTCAACAGCCGCTATTCCTTGCGGAACAGCAACGTGTCAGGGGCGTCTGGTTGCGTCAGTCGGCTCAGGATAAGCCCGCCACCTTTTGGCATCGACAAACGCCACCAGGCGCCGTTCGGTTCCGCATAGAACGTTACGTCGCTCTCATCCAGTGCTTGTCCAAGATTCGGCGACGGAAATCTCTCAGGTACTTCGTAGGCGCCCAACTTGTTCATGTGGCACCTGACCAACCATACAACCCGGTAGTGCTCACAGATGCTGAACTCTTCGGCACTCGGCAGGGGATAAGGCCCAGCCAGTTTTCTCCTGTGTTCGATTGCCCAAGGTGGAGGTTCACCCGACTCAATAAATGTATACAGCCCTCGCCATGGCTCAGGTTCCGGCCAGGTCTCTCGGTAGCGCTGTCGCTCTTCTTCCTTCAGGGCCAGGAAGAAAGTTCTCCATTGCCCCCAGTACTCCTCACCCCAGCCCATGCGCCACCCGACGCTACCCCATGGAATGTCAGGATGCTTGACCCACAGCGGTGACATTGCGACTGTCATGTTTCTGTGATTGGCGAGTTGGATTGGAAGGTAGACCGAGGCGGTGAAGGACGGCTATTGGCAACCGCTGATCCTGCCTCAGCTCAAGAGCGCTAGAAACATTCTCACCAAACATCATGCGGTGGGGTCAATCCTGGCGGACCTCTGCTCTGTGTTCCGCCTGCGACGTTCGCGTCGGGCGGCAAAGGACACAAAAATCAATACGACCGTCAAAGGAAGGAGCACGTTTGCAAGCATCTCTCCGACGATTCGTCCTTGGTCGTGGCTTGAAAAACGTCCCATGTCCAATGCGAGCAGCGCTTGAACTGTGAAGAAAAAATACACCGCACAGGCGGCAAGAACCAAGATGACCCCCGCTGTTCGGGAGGGCACAAGGTCTCGCCTGACAAGTAGGTTGAGGCCAGAGGCCCCGAAGTAGCCCACAAAGTAGACCACCGTGTAGATGATGAGTAGCGTTACGGCCATAGTTCCTTCTCCTCAAGACTCTGAGTTATTCTTGTCGAAGATGCCATCGCAATCGCTCGCGTCTCGACGTCTTGGTTCCTGCCTCGGGGTGAATCCTGGCCTAGATTCGAGCGTCCGCTGTTGGCCGACTGCGGTAGATGACGGCATTTTGCCGTGCGCTTTGCTAAATGCGGCGTCGCCACGATCGCTGAGAGGCGGTGCCTTTGCCTCTCATTGAACAGGCCGCATGCGCTGTTGACCGCACCTCTCGACAGATTTCAAGCTACCAGAAAATGCTCCCATGTGCCCGGTATTCTGGCTACTGAATTCGCCTTCTAACCGAACATAGCGATAGCTTGGGCAGTCAATCGACGCAGTTGAAGTAAGCCAATCCGCCGGTAGTTCCAAGGCCACCGCGTTAGAGGTGTTTCCGACACGAAAATCGTCTTGGTGCAGATAAAGTGCACGCCCTTCGAACTCGAGGCTCAGAAATCCGCCGACAACAACTCGCTTGCCGTCAAACTGATCAGGGTTGGCAATCAGCTGAACGAGAGAAACATCAAAGCGCTTGCAACCCTGCCTGGTATCGAGATCCGCACAGCGTGGCTCTCCACTCGCAAAGAAGGCAAAGAGCCCCAAGATAGAAAAAGTAGCAATGCGCCTGATCTTCCTCGCAACATGCAGGGTGGCGTTCACATGAGGTCTTTTTTATGGGTCATTGAACGATCTGCGCGATACACGTTTGACGGGCTAACCTCGAAAGTCAGTTTCGATCGTTAGTACGAAATCCTTTCGGACACCGCTCTTGGTCGAAAATAGTCGGACGCGCTCTGCAACGCTATCGACGCGCCGCACTGCGCACCCGCAGCACTTCGTCTTTTTCCTTCAATGGCAGAAAGAAAATTCCTGGCTTGAGGCTGGAAAATTCTGCCCCCTTCAAGAGAAGTAGTCGCGGAGTCGCATCGTTGTCATGAACGGCCCGGATCTGACTGAGGCTGTAGTGCATAAGCGGATCAAGTGGTATGAGCAACTCCCTTGGAACTCGCTCCGCAGTCGTAATTAAAGCCTCGTCAACAACCACGCGCAGACGGATGAGATTCTTAGAACTAGAGCCTGTGCGCGCCTGATCATCGACGACCGGGCGGCCATCCCCGTCAACCATGTCAACGCTGACGACGTGGCCGACCAGTACATGGTCAGCGTCTGCCGCCATTTCGGCGAGAGACATCTGCAACGGAAGGCTCGCCGACGCAACCAGCGGGATCGTTGCCATCAGCGACAAAAGAAAGTGTCTCGCCAAGCGTTCAATCACTTCACGATCTCCAGGAATATCCGCTTTGCCGTTTGTTGTGCAGCCAAGGGCGACGACTGCTATTGGCCGATGGCGGCCATCGTGGGATGGTTCCAAAAACAGGTTGCGAGGTACGCCTAGATGCCGCGTTCTCGAACAGATGCCCGTAAAACCCGCCTCGTTGGTCGCACGCGCTGGAAACCGATAAGGTCGATGTTCGGGGCTCTTTGTCTTGGTGCCGAATGCACCTGGACAGGTCGCTTGTGAAGGGCCCAAAACGGAAATCAGATTGCGGCGTCACGCCATGTGGAAGACACGAGTTCTCAAGGGAACATTCTCTTTTGCTATCTGCGGTGGCAGCACAAGTGGGAGGGAGAGATGCCCGGTGACCTAGGGAACGTCTGAACAAGTCCACCGATCATGCCGCTGCGCGTTGACTGACGCAAAGGAACTTGCGCGATGAGCCAATTGAGTTTTTCGGACGCGGAGTACGCCGGCAAGAGGAAGAAGACGCGGCG
>Ga0102589_1005776_pt1 | contig 10581 bp, 10 predicted proteins | sample AraplaMF_Col_mLB_FD_76858 | JGI IMG/M metagenome (GOLD analysis project Ga0102589, IMG submission 76858) | Arabidopsis root microbial communities from the University of North Carolina, USA - plate scrape MF_Col_mLB | ecosystem: Host-associated > Plants > Roots > Endosphere | place: USA... | reverse complement strand
TGTCTTTTCCCAAGAGGCTGTTTTTCACATGCATAGCAAATTTCTGAAATATCATCAAAATGAGCTAACGACATCTTTATCCCTCCTTTTCTAAATATACACAGGCAAGTTAGTATGCTTCTTCCCTTATTTTCCAAAGCTAAACTGCTTCATCTTATATTTAAACAATTTATAAACAAACGGAATAAATAATTTCTACTTCATTATCATTTAGATTGTTTTATTTAGATATAGACGGGTAAACAAAAACTATCCCACCTCACACCCTGAAGTTTGAAACTGTCACGTAAAAAAGCTGCTTTCTATACATCTAATGTATAGAAAGCAGCTTTTTTATGTAGCTAGAAAAAACGCATTGATGCACCAGCTATAACAACAGGCAACCCGCCCTTTATTTTCTAGCAGTTCGTTTTTTGTAACGGTGAATAGTATGCATGGATTCATTAAAATCTTTCATTAGACGATAAGGCTTGCTCACTAACCTTATCGGAATTCCAGTTAAAAATCTATTTATATCTTTTTTATATTCTTTTGATACTCGGTTAGGTTTAGTAAAGACACGCTTGTAGACCTCTTTATAGAACTCTTTCAAAACATCAACTTTAAATACCATTGTACGCCTACATTCTTGACACTCTACGCGTACAATTTTGCCGTTAATATAATAAACGTGGTGAGGAAGCTCTTCTTTGCAACTGTTACAATATAAACCTGCTTCCATTTGGGTATCTTTCACACTTCCTCCCTCCCTGATTTACATTATTTATATAGTTCGTTTCTACGACTGAACAAGCACTTTTATTTCATTACCTGATAGAACGGCTTCGAATCCTTGACGCCAATAATCAAGAGGTACAATTTTAGTGATCATTTTCTCTGTATTAATTTTCTTTTCTTCAAGAAGTTTCAAAGCAATATGCCAAGAACTTGGTTTCTGAGAACGCGTTCCAATATATGTAATTTCCCTTTGAATGATAGATTCTTGATCTAAAAGGTTTAATTTTTCGGAGAAAATCCCTACTTGTACAAACGTTCCTTTTTTCTTAACCAGAGGCAACCCTTGGTTTAACGCCTGGACAGCACCTGAACACTCAAATAACTTGTCAACACCGTATCCCTTTGTATAGGTTAGCACAATTTCTTCTAAGCTTTCATTTTGGATATCTACAGTTACGTCGATTCCTAAAGACTTAGCTAACTCTAAACGCTTCTGATCTTTTGTTATACCTGCTAATATAACAAACGCTCCTTGTGCTTTTACAACTTGCGCTTGCAGTAAACCAATGGGACCTGGACCAAAAATTAATACTTTATCTTCTTTTTTAACAAATGTTTTTTCTAAAGCTGCATGAACGCAGCAAGCTAGAGGCTCAGTTAAAGCAGCTGCTTTTAGGTCGACTGCATCTGGTAGCACATGGACACTTTCCTCACGTGAAATAACATATTCAGCAAAGCTGCCGTTTATTTGTGTGCCTATTCCTTTTCGATGAGCGCACAGATTATAGTCTTTTTCTAAGCAATAATCACACTCTCCGCACGTCACAAATGTTGTTTCACTCGTTACTTTATCGCCAACTTTTACTTTTGTTACAGCTTCCCCTACTTCAACGACTATACCGGAAAACTCATGCCCAAGCACAACCGGCGTCTGGGAATTTTTATATTGACCTGTAAACGTGTGAATATCCGTACCGCATATTCCGGTATACGCTACTTTAATCTTCACTTGGTTTTTCTGAACTTCTAATTCAGGGATTGTTTTTAACAGCATCTTATCGTAGCCTGGCTCTACCTTCATGACTGCCTTCATTTTTTTCACTCCTTATTTGGAATTATTAACACTTTTCCATAAGCTTCTTCTCGATTAATAATCATATTAAATGCTTTTTGCGTGTCTTCTAACTTGAATCGATGAGAAATTAATTCTTTTAATCTAATCTTTCTATTTAAAATAAAGTCAACGCTTGTTTTCCACTCTTTCCCGGGAAACGGTGCAGAATAAGAGTTCCAAAAACCTTGCAATGTAAGCTCTTTTCTAAAAATACTCTCAAATGCTGCTTCAGATAAACACACATCTGAATAAGCAATACCTAAATATCCAACCTTCCCTTTTTTACGAGTAACGAGCAGGCACTGCTCTTGAGTGAAAGGGGAACCTGCACATTCGAGTGCAAGATCCACCCCTCTTCCTTTTGTATAATCATTAATTTTTTCAAGGACATTTTCATAACGGGCATGAATCACTTTTTCACAACCCATGGCCCTCGCTTCTGCAAGCTTTTCACTAGAAATGTCGATGGCGATGATTTCTTTTACACCCGCAATTTTCAACCATTGAATCGTCAGCATGCCAATGACTCCTGCTCCAAAGACCGCTGCAGTGTCTCCTATTTGCGGATGAATATTAAGTACTCCATGAAGCGCTACTGCTAAAGGTTCTATCATAGCTGCTTCTTCAAAGTCCATCTCTCCTACTTGGATAACATTTGAAGCTGGAATATTGACATACTGAGCAAATCCGCCAAATGATTGCGCGCCAATCATTCCGTAGTTTTCGCATAGTGAATACTGCCCTTTTTGGCAATATTCACATGCGCTGCACGGTTTAAACGGAATAGCAGCTACTCTGTCTCCAACGTTCAAATCTACTACTTTTCCCCCTTTTTCAACGATATACCCAGCAAATTCATGTCCCATAATGGCAGGCAGCGGATACTTCCATCTGCTTGTCATTTTGTGTGTATCCGATCCGCATATTCCTGCTGCCATTACTTTTATTTTGACTTCATTCGCTCGGCAGGAATCAATCCCAATATCTTGATAAATAATTTTATTTTTTTCATGTAGCACAGCCGCTTTCATTGCCTTACCTCCTGTTTATGCCTATTTTAAAAAATAGAAGCCCACAGCTGAGAGAATTTAAGAATAAGCCAGTTAAATAAGTTTCCTCCCATGTCTAAACTTGAAATTTGTGTTGCACCTTCCGGCATAGAAAACTGAGCTCCTGATAACATTTGCGTATGCACATCTGCAAAATTCGTTGCCATATAAAGTGATAGCGCTACCATAACAGTGCCCGAAATAAGAGAGTGTATAATATTCCCTCTTAATGAGCCCACAACAAAAGCTACATAGAAAGGAATGGTAGCCAAATCCCCAAACGGCAATACTTTATTCCCAGGCAGAATGACAGCTAAAAGCAATGTAATGGGGACAAGTAACAGTGCTGTAGCCATAACGGATGGATGTCCTACTGCAAGAGCGGCATCTAATCCAATATATATTTCACGATCACCATATCGTTTTTGAAGAAAAGAACGAGCTGCTTCAGAAATTGGAATAAGTCCTTCCATTAAGATTTTAACCATTCTAGGCATCAAAAGCATAACCGCTCCCATTGAAATACCTACTTGAAAAACTTTACCAAGGTCATAGCCTGCTAATATACCGATTACACACCCTAAGATTAAACCCATCATCATTGGTTCACCGAAAATACCAAAACGTTTTTGAATAGATTCGGGATCTGCGTTCAACCTTTTAATCCCTGGAATCCTTGATACACCCATACCTACCAAAATACCAATTGGTCCAAACGCAGCTGTAGAGCCCGTAGGAAGAGAAATTCCTTCTAACCCGTAAAATTTTTGAACCATTGGCGCTGTCTTATCTGCTACAAATAAAACAGCAATTTCATACAGAACGGTACACAGTATTGCAAACCACCAGCTTCCTGTGACAACGTATCCTGTTGCACCAGCAGCGATAAAGTGCCAATAGTTCCAAATATCAATATCAAGCGTTTTAGTCAGTTTTAACAAAAGTAAAATAATATTTACAAACAAGCAAACAGGAATTAGTATAGCTGCAACGGGAGATGCCCATGATATTGCAGCGGCAGAAGGCCATCCTGTATCGATAACAGTTAGATTTAATCCAAATCGTTCAACCATTGCTTGTGCTGCTGGTCCTAAGTTTTTTACAAGTAAATCAATAACTAAGTTGATGCCGACAAAACCAATTCCTATTGTAATTCCGGATTTAAACGCTTTTTTTGCTCCTGTTTTAAATAACAGGCCTAAGATAAAAATGGCAATTGGTAAAATAACTGTAGGTCCTAGATTTAATACTGCTTGCACACCTGATAGAAGTTTATCCATATCCATCCCTCATTTTTCTTTTGTCATTTCCTAAAATGGAGGCAACGCGTGGTACCTATGCTTGTAAATGCGTCAGAATTTTTTGATCTAGTGCTTCCATGCCAATCCCTGTGATATAGGAGGTTGCGCTTAATGCTGGAATGCTGTACGTTGTGGGTAAAATCGTTGTCGATACAATTAAATCCGCTCCTTCTTGGCGAGAAGCTACTTCGGCAATTTTACACTGCACAACTTCCGCGTTAATGCTGTTGTCTTTTAATAAATTTTCTACTCGTTCACACACCACTGTTGATGTTGCAATTCCCGCTCCGCACGCTACTAATACCGTATACTTTTTCATTTTACTTCTCCCCTTTTGTACTAATTTTTTCAACTCCGTTAAAAATAGCTTGAACATCCCTTTGATTTTCAGCCTGTAATAATTGCTCTATTTTTTGCTGATCTTGAATTGCTTGCATCAGCTCCTGAAGTACTGTTAACTGGGTGTGAGGCTGGTTTAACCCTAATAGAAGCACAATGCGCACATCCACTTTTTTTGTATTATCATCCATTAAATAAAACGATACAGGTTTTTGTAAGGTAACCACACTAATAAATTGTTCAAAAACGTGCTCTGGATCTGTATGAGGAATTGCTACACTGTAATCGCCTATTTGGAGGCCTGTCGGAAAAGATGCTTCTCTTTCTTTAATTTTTGTCAGAAAGTTTTCACTGACATACCCTTTGCCAAATGCCTCTTTGTACACCATTTCAAAAATATCGGCTTGATCTTTACATACACTATTTAACTTCAATAACTCTTCTTTTAAAAAAGGCTGTAATGTCACGATTGTATCCTCCTTGCTATACATTCTGTACCATGATTAGATAGAGTGCGTTTTAATTATTTCATAGATTTTGTATTTTTCATTTAGCCGTTTCATCTCATTTATTACCCCGTTCATTTCCGCTAACTTCATCAGCTGCAGCATAGCGTTTAAATGTTTCTTTTTATCAATAGCTGCGATAACAACAATAAAATGAACTTTTTGCTCTCCGCACAATAAGCCTTCTTTTAACTTAAGTAAGCTCATGCCTACTGCTTGAACACCATCCTCAGGGCTTGCGTGAGGTATTGCAACATTAAGTCTTAGTACAATATGTGGAGACATAGACGGATATTGTTCCTGCATTTTATCAATATAAGCTTCAGTAATAATACCTTTATGTAAAAGCGGGGCAGCGGCTATTGAAATAGCTTCCTTCCAGCTTTCCACTTGATCGCGCAGCACAATTGTTTCGGGTGTAATTAAATCTGCTAAACTGTATTCTTGATTTTTACTTGTTTCGTTTAATACTTGGAGAGAAAAATAATCTTGCAGTGCTTTTTGAAGTTGAGACTTCTGATCAACTTTTGCGTATTTTTCAATGACACTTATTAACTGTTCAATGTTTACCACGGATGTATTTAAACCGAATATGGTTTGAATGACTCGCTGCCGAAGCTGCAACTTTTGAAAATCGGTAATAAATTGTTCCACAATAAATAAATGCTTAGAAGTCTGAACAGGAACAGGAGAAAATACCATATCAAATTCTGCTTTTGATTGCTCAAATTCTCGAATCGAAAGAGCTTCGTAGAAATAAAACTCTGGAAATAAATCACGCAGCGTGTGCTCCATCAAATGTGAAATGGATACCCCGTTAGGACAAACAACAACCGCTCGCTTTTTAAGCTGTATTGTTTCGCCACTGTTAATTAAATGTCCGCCAATAAAAACGGTAATAAACATCACTTCGCTTTCAGGAATAGAGCAGCCAATATAAGTTTCAAAAGGCTTTAATGAATCTTTTACAATGTAGTGAATGGCTTCGAACTCTTCACTAACTTTTTCAATTATTGAATAGTTAGTAGTTAGCTGATATTTAATGCGGTAGTAAGCTGGTTTCATATGCAGCACTAATTTTTGAAGCAGCTTCTCTTTTTCTTTAAAAGTGATACATGCTTTTTTCTCAAATAACGCAAGGCTGTTTTTTAATGAAGATTTTAATTCAAGAGTTTCTTCCTCTCTTAAAAATTGGGAGGATAGAACGTTAGAAGTAAGCAATTGTAATGTAATAAATAAACGTTCTTCCTTTGGGATGCAAGCAGCATCTTCAATTAAAATTTCGGCAGCTTCAAACTCTTTTGTATCCGACAGTTCTTCATAGTCGATATGATAAGAATCTTTAATTAAGTTTCCTTTTTTAATTCGTTTTAGCAAAATAGCTATTGTATATGGAAGAAGTTTTATTTTTTGATCGATAAATTGAAGTGCTAAACGCTTTTCTACTTTTTCCATTTGCTCTTTTAATCTCTGAATTTCTTCTCTTGAAGTTCCTGTATACGCCTGAATATACGTCTCGCCTTGATACATGTCATAGGCGGTCCGCAGTACTTCAATAAGCAGCTTCCTTTTATTCCACTCACTTCCTACTATGTCGTATCCATACATTCGCGAATAAACAATTTCAAGATGATAACCATTTACAATTTTCTGTGTATATTTCATATCTCTTAATACCGTATTCTTACTCACTGATAGCGAGCTAGAGAAATGAAGTAAAGATAATTCTTCTTCGCTACTTAATAGCATAAGCAAAACCAATTGAGCTCTTTCTTTTTCAGACGGAATATAACTTCCAGCAGAGTGTTCGACTTTTTCAGCAAACAGTTCCATTAGAAGAGGATCAATAATAAATTTCCCTCCGTTCGTTCGCTGAATTTTCGGATAGTTATTACTCTTTAACCAGTCATTAATTTTTGTAAAGCTGTAGCTAATCTGCCTCCGTGAAAGATGATACTTTCTCTCTAGTTCCGTATTGGAAATACCTGGATTACTAACCACTCGTTTTAAAATTAAATTGCTCCTTTCATCTAGATGCATCAATTGCTCCCCCCTTGCTTAAATTTATTCTATCACTGATCTCCACCAAAATGTTTACGCTTTCATTACCACTTCTGGTCCAATTATTGTGCAACTTGATGGTTAACTCTTCCTTATCATTGTAGACATTTCGCTAGTGCTCAGAAAGAAAAAGAAAAACTGTTTTTGACTACGATTTTTGCGTCAAAGTGAATAAAAAAACCCGACTGTTTAGTCAGGTTTTTTGTAGATATCGATTTTTATAGGGAAGGGTTCCTAAGTCTTTAAAGATTTTAGGAATCCCCCACTTCAGGCTTGCTAAGTGGGGGTAGTTCAATGATGCTCTCCTATTCCAAATACTTCTGCTACATGATTTTCTAATTTATGCTTGTAGTGATCAATGTTTGGATGTTTGACTACATCATGAATAGTGTACGTTGGAAGTGGGCTCATACCGACGTACTGATTCATTTTATGCAAATGCATAATGGCTTCATCTAAACTTTTTCCTTCATAGAAAGCTTCGTCATTGTCGAAAATAGCTTCCGGCGCATTCCATGTAAGCGAAAACATGTATTTTTTTCCCGTTAATAAACCGCCTCGCCCGTATTGACTGGAGCCTTTAAAGAAAATGTTATCCATATACACGCGATCAATATATTGCTTAAACTTTCCGGGAATGCTGAACCAGTAAATAGGCGTCTGCATAATCACAACATCAGCCCATAGCCACTTTTCAATTTCTTCTTCTACTTCGTAGCCTTTATCAACCACCGTTGTTTTAATGTCAAATTGATCAGTGAGTAAATGCTGCATTGCGTTAAAAATCGTCTGATTTAACTCTCCTTTTGACTTTTTATAATACTCGTGTCCATTAATGATTAATACGTTTTTCATGCTGACCTGCTCCTTTCCAAAATCCTTGCTTCTTTATTTTCATATATCTGTATACCCATAAAAACTACTTACCTATCAGTACCACCTCTTACTTTGAAGTAACATAGGTACCTAGAAGTCCCTTTTTAAACACCCTTATGATTTCCTAAACAAAGAAAAAAACAAGGTCTAATTTACTAATTCTTTAGAAGATGTTTAACTTGCATAAAGCAAATCGTTTTTTTAAAATCAGTTCTTTTAACCCAATAAAAAAGACTGGCGAATTAAATTCCGCCAGCCTTTTTCCCTTTTTTTATTTCGGTTCGCCTACTTCATTTAACGGATAGTAGCGAAACTGCACCTTTCCGATAACTGATTTTTGTGGAATGAAGCCAAATGCTCGTCCATCATGACTTACAGGACGGTTGTCCCCCATTACAAACAGTGAATTTTTCGGTACCTTCACTTTGCCATCAGTTGCAGGCAGCGTTTGAAGCGTAAAATCTTCCGTGAATTTTTCATTAGGTGCAAGAGATTTTTTAGATTCTTTTAAATACGGCTCTTTATAAGCTTTACCGTTAATATATAGAACGTCGTTTTTCATTTCTACCGTATCTCCTGGCAAGCCGATTACACGTTTAATATAATTTTCATCTGCATCCGGTGCATGAAATACAATCATATCAAAGCGATCAACATCACTGATTTTATTTAAAATGACGCGGTTTGAATCTTCAAACGTTGGATACATCGATTCACCGTGAACCGTAGTTGGCGCAAATAAAAAATGGCGAACTCCCACTACAATAACCAATGCAATAACAATGGACTTAAGCCATGAAAACACTTCTTTTTTTACGTTATTTTTGCTCATCTCAAAACATCCCTTACGTCAAAATATACTTTCATCATAGCATCAAATAGAGGGAAAGTATAATAATAACCGAATAATCTTATTTATTGATCATCGTTTGTCACTGTGCCTTGATGGAAAAACAAACGCCACTTTTCTTCTCTTTTTCGCCAAATAGAACTGCGAAGCGTCTTTTTTTCTGCCGTATGGTTCATAAGATGATAGGTAGTTAATACGCAGTCTGAAGACAATACGTCTACATGAAAATGAGAGATTTCGAATACATCTGGCGAGAGTACATGATTGTTATTGTAATCTTTTCGTTTCCATACCCTGCCCGAGCTGCCAAACTCCACGTAATCATCTGAAAGAATGTTTGAAAGCTCTTTAGCAGAGGTTCGTACTTCTGATTTTAAGTGCATGCATTCTAATTCATAAAATATTTGGGTAGCGTTCTCCATTTTTTATTCATCTCCTCTTACGCCTATTATAAAGAAATAACGCGTTATTTTCACACAAACAACCCATACTCATATCCCGTATAGATATGAGTATGGGTTGATCAGCTGACGCTATAGCGTCTATTCTTACCTGCAATCCAATTGCTAATGATTTTCACCACAAGTCCTATGATAAATACTGTAAGAAATGAATAAAACATCGTCCAGTTCAGCAATTGGTACAAATACAGCGCTTTGAATATCGGAATACCTATAAAAGCAATAACAGCAGACGTAACGATATGTGCGATAAAGAAAAATTTCCATTTGCTGAAAAATTGGTAGACGAGTGCGATACTTACGGGAATAATAGCAAAGTCAACCGTATTGAAGCGATCTGTAAACGGAAGCATCTGGTGAGGGTAGCACCACAGGTTAAAAAATTTCCCGAATTCATCTACCAAACCGACTATGTCAAAGCTGATAAAAAAACGAGCAGCATAAAAAAGAGGCGCTGTCTATCCATAAAAAAGTAAAAAAGCAGTAGAAAAAGAGCATTTATCACCACTATGAGCCACCATTGAAAACTAAAAAGATCTTGATGAACGCAATAAGAAAATTCCTTTTCATTTAAGACTTGTTGCATCATTTTGATCATTTCAAACATAGAAATCCCTCTTATCTTAGAAAGTCTTTCCATGAGGGTTTCACTTCATATAAAAATGCCAAATCACGCATGGGGCTTTCCTTCCTTACATCCATCTTCTTCAAAAGCAGATTGTACCTATTTAGCGATTTCTATCTGTCTAGTAAAAATCTTTCGCAGGAGCTTTGCTTTTCATCTTAGAACCTATTGACTATTATTTTCATTTCATACAAAATTAACAATTGTGCATGGTTTACATGTTAATACGAGCAAAAAGATACTGTTTTGCAACATTAAAGGAGGAACAACATGAATATTGGGACGATTAAAAGAGAAGCTAAAGCTTCTTTGAAAAATCGCTGGGGACTAGCGATTTTACTTACGGTGGTGACGTACGGAGTATATACGCTTCTGCCTATTCCATTTGAAATTGTGGCAAGCGGCGGCTATGACAATTGGATGAAAGATGAATCTGATTCGGCGTCATGGATTTCAACTGCCTTTGCTATTGTCTTTTCGCCTCTTCTCATGGCGAACTACTGGGCATTTTTAGGTTTAGCGCGAGGTGAATCTGTCCAATTGGGACATTTGTTCAAAACATTCCAAGACTTCGGTCTTTATGTAAAGTCATTAGGGATTTATGTACTTATGACTCTTTATGTGATGCTGTGGTCACTGCTTTTACTGATTCCTGGAATTATCAAAGCACTGGCATATTCAC
>Ga0102589_1004598_pt1 | contig 10581 bp, 10 predicted proteins | sample AraplaMF_Col_mLB_FD_76858 | JGI IMG/M metagenome (GOLD analysis project Ga0102589, IMG submission 76858) | Arabidopsis root microbial communities from the University of North Carolina, USA - plate scrape MF_Col_mLB | ecosystem: Host-associated > Plants > Roots > Endosphere | place: USA... | reverse complement strand
ATAACCCTAAGACCGCTAAAGTTCTAACGTTCACGGTCAAAATCAGTCAAACTTGCGCATCTACATCGGCCGTCGAATTCCTACTGGAGCAAAGATGGACAAGGACGCTGAAGGCCTTGGCGCCGACTTCGAGCTGTGGCAACAGCTCACCGACGATTACGAAGCCGCGCTGGGCGCACTCGCCCGGGGCGAGCCGGGTGCGCGGGAGCGCGTGGTCCGGCTCTCGCTCGCGCTGCAGCACATGCATCCCGATCTTTCCGACCTTTCCCCGGTCGGCGACAGCCGCTGACGCGGCTTCATCAGAATGGGCGTCCTCGGCGGTACCGCTCAGGCCGGAGCCGGCCTTCCGTACTCCTTCTTCTCTTCCTCCCCTTGCGCCTGGAACATGCGCGTGAAGTCGCAGCACTCCTGCGCCAGCATCACGATCGACGAGGTGAGGGCGCTGCGGTGCTCGCCCTTGTGCATCGCCACGTAGCGCACCACCGGCAGGGCGGGCGCCACCTCGACCACTGAAAGCATGCCGGCCGTCACCAGCGGCTGAAGGCACTCGCGCGGCAGGTAGCTCACGCCCAGGCCGGACACCGTCAGCCCGGTCAGCGCCACCAGGTTGCTCACCACGATCACGTCGGCGGGCTGCACGCCCTGCTCCTTCATCCATGCGTCGTAGGCGCGGCCGGTGCCGGAGTTGTTGCCCTGCACCAGCATGCGGTGGCGCGCCAGTTCGTGCAGCCGCATGGCGGCGCCATTGGAAGGTGAAGGCACCACGCCCGGCTTGCACATCCACGCGCTCCTCACCTGGCCGATGACTTTGTGCGGCATGCGCGAGTCGGCGAAGGTGTCGGGCACGATGACCAGGTCGAGTTCATCGGCCAGCAGCTTGTCGCGCAGCTGCAGACTGTCGTCCACGTCGGGCTCGAGGATCACCTTGGGGTAGTGCTGCCGGATCAGGCCGACCAGCCGCGGCAGCCAAGTCATCGCCGTGAGCTCGGTCACGCCGAGGCGGATGCGCCGCTCCACCACGCCCGGCTTGCCGAACTGCTCGATGGCCGCGTCGCGCTGCTCCAGCAGCTTGCGCGCGAGCACGAACATTTCCTCGCCCTTCTCGGTGAGGCGGGCGGTGCGCTGGCTGCGGTCGAAGAGCTCGGTGTCGAAGAGCTGCTCGAGCTCGTGCACCCGCTTGGAGATGGCCGACTGCGAGGTGTGCAGCTGGTTGGCCGCCTGGGCGAAGCCGCCGAGGCGGGCGATCCAGTACAGGGCTTCGAGTTGCTTGAAGGTCATCACGGTGGAGCGGTCTCCGAAAGAACGCTTTTTCTCATGTAATTCGATCACAAAAAATCGCTTTTGGAAATTGATGGCGAGGCTGAAGATTCGCCCCGATCCACCGTCATCGACTCTTCTTCAAGGAAACCGCCATGGACTTCAGGAAACTGCCCCTCGCATTCGGACTGGCTCTCGCCTTCGCCTGTGCCGCCGCCAGCGCCCAGGACGGCGGCACGCTGCAGAAGATCAAGGACAGCGGCACGATCCAGATCGGCGCGCGCGACAGCCAGATCCCGTTCTCGTACAAGCTCGGCTCCGATGGCGACCCCATCGGCTTCACCAACGACATCTGCCTGAAGATCGTCGACGCGGTGAAGGCCAGGCTGGGCCTCGCGAAGATCGAGGTGCGCTACACCATGCTCAACTCGACCAACCGCATTCCGCTGCTGCAGAACGGCACCGTCGACCTCGACTGCGCGACCACCACCAACACCACGCAGCGCCAGCAGCAGGTGGACTTCGCGCCCAGCCACTTCGTGGCCAACATCACCGCCGCGGTGCGCAAGAACTCCGGCATCGACACCCTTGCCGACCTCAACGGCAAGAACGTGGCCACCGTGTCGGGCAGCACCTCGATCCAGCTGCTGCGCGTCGCACGCAAGAGCGGCGCCATCGAAGTCAACGAAATCCCCGGCAAGGACACCTCCGACGGCTTCCTCCGGCTGTCCAACGGCCGCGCCGACGCCTATGTGCTCGACGACGTCCAGCTCGCCGGCATGATCGCCAGCGCGCCCAACCCGGGCGAATACAAGATCCTGAAGGAATCGCTGCGCCAGGAGCCCTACGGGATCATGCTGCGCAAGGACGATCCGCAGTTCAAGGCGCTGGTGGACGAGACCGTCACGGGCCTGATGAAGTCGGGCGCCATCGAGCAGCTCTACACCAAGTGGTTCCTCTCGCCGATCCCGCCGAGGAACGCGAACCTCAACTTCCCGATGACGGACGCGGTGCGCGAGATCTACAAGAACCCGAACAACAAGGGCGTCTGAGCGATGGGTTCCGAGCTGTCTTCCAAACACCCCCACGGACTGGCCTTTCCTGACGCGCTCATGCGCGAGGTGAAGGCGCGCTTCCTGCAGGTCGACCACGACCACCATGGCCGCGAGCGCCTGTACTTCGACAACGCCGGCGGCTCCTTCCGCCTGAAGGCCGCGGCCGAGCGTTTCGCGCTGGTCGATGCCATTCCCGACAACACCGAGCGCATCCACGCCACGGCCGTCGAGCTGCAGCAGATCCAGGCCAGGGGCTGCGACGACCTGCGCACCATCCTCAACGCCACCGGCGGCAGCGTGTACGCCTCGCTCACCGCCTCGGGCGCCATGTTCGACATGGTGCGCGCGGTGGCCGAGAACGTGCCGGGCACGAACATGGTCACCACCGTGCTGGAGCACCCCTCCGCCTTCGACGCAATGAGCCTCTACGCCCAGCGCCTGGGCCGCGAGCTGCGCGTGGCGAAGAGCAACCCCGTCACCGGCGGCGTCGACGTGGACGAGATCGTGCGGCTGGTCGACAGGGACACCTGCCTGCTCAACGTGATCCATGCGTCGAACATCTCGGGCGCCAAGCTCGACATGGAAGCCATCGTGCGCCGCGCGCGCGAGATCAAGCCCGACCTGTACATCCTGGTCGACGCCGTGCAGCACGCGCCGCACGGTCTCATCGACCTGCAGAAGACGCCGGTGGACGGCATCAATCTCGCGCCCTACAAGTTCTTCGGCTGCCGGGGCTCGGGGCTGTCGTGGATGTCCGAGCGCGCGGCCGTGCTGCCGCACCACAAGCTCGCGGGCAAGAAGCCCGGCTACTGGGACCTCGGCAGCGCCTCGCCCTGGCAGTTCGCGGTGCTCACCGAGATCGTCGACTACGTGTGCTGGCTGGGCGGGCACTTCACCCAGGCCACGGATCGCCGCGCGTTGTTCGTCGCGGGCATCACGCACATCGAGATGCACGAGCGCGCGCTGCTCTGCGCACTGCTCGACGGCAACGCGAACGCCATAGGCATGCGCAAGATGGAAGGCGTCAACGTCTTCCTCGACTACGAGGACCTGAGCAAGCGCGACCTGATCCTGGGCATCGGCTTCGACCGCATCGACTGCACGCAGGCAGTGGTCGAGTACGCCAGGCGCGGCGTGACGGTCTACGAGCGCGTGGCGAGCAGCATCTACTCGAAGCGCATGCTGGAATCCTTCGGGCTCACGGGCACAGTGCGGGTGTCACCGCTGCACTGCCACTCGATGGCCGACATCGAGAAGTTCCTGCGCATCACCCGCGAGATCGCTCAGAACGGGTAGTGCCGCGGCGTGGTCTGCACGGTCACCCAACGCAGCTCCGTGAAGGCCTCCACGCCCGCACGCCCGCCGAAGCGGCCGTAGCCCGAGGCCTTCACGCCACCGAAGGGCATCTGCGCCTCGTCATGCACCGTAGGTCCGTTCACGTGGCAGATGCCGGACTCGATGCGCTTCGCCACGTTCCACGCGCGCGCCACGTCGCGGCCGAACACCGCTGAAGAGAGGCCGAACTCGTTGTCGTTGGCAACCGCCACCGCTTCTTCCTCGCCGTTCACGCGAACCACCGCCTTCACCGGCGCGAAGGATTCCTCGCGGTAGATCTCCATCGCCGGCGTCACATGGTCGAGCACGGTGGCGGGCATCAGCGTGTTGTCGGCCTTGCCGCCGCACACCAGCTTCGCGCCCTTGGCCAGCGCGTCGTCGATGAGCGCGTTGCAGCGCTTCACCGTGCTCATGTCGACCACCGAGCCGAGCACCACCGGGCCTTCGCGCGGATCGCCCAGCGGCAGCGACTGCGCGCGGGCCGCGAACCTGGCGACGAACTCGTCGGCCACCGCGTTGTCGACCACGATGCGCTCGGTCGACATGCAGATCTGCCCCGAGTTGGCGAAGGAGCCGAAGATGGCGGCGTTCACCGCCGCGTCGAGGTCCGCATCGTCCAGCACCACGAAGGGCGCCTTGCCGCCGAGTTCGAGCACGGCGGGCTTCAGGTACTTCGCGCAGGTCTGCGCGATGAGCCGGCCCACGCGCGTGGAACCGGTGAAGTTGACGCGCCGCACGGCCGGGTGCGCCACCATCGCCTCGACCACCGCTCCGGCGTCTGCGGGCGCGTTGGTCACGAAGTTGACGACGCCCCTGGGCAGCCCGCCTTCGTCCAGCGCCTCGATGATGAGCGCGTGCGTCTGCGGGCACAGCTCCGAGCCCTTCAGCACCACGGTGTTGCCGCAGGCCAGCGGCGTCGCGATGGCGCGCGTGGCGAGGATCACCGGCGCGTTCCACGGCGCGATGCCGACCACCACGCCCGCCGCCTGCCGCACGCCCATGGCGAGGCTGCCGGGCACATCCGAAGGAATCACCTCGCCCGCGATCTGGGTGGTGAGCGATGCGGCCTCGGTGAGGATGCCTGCCGCCAGGTGCACGTTGAAGCCTGCCCACAGCGCCGATGCGCCGGTCTCGCGTGCCATCGCCTGCACGAAGGCATCGGCGCGCGCTTCGAGCGCATGCGCGGCCTTCAGCAGCGCGGCGCGGCGCTCGCCGGGGCCGGTGGCCGACCATGCGGCGAAGGCGCGGTGCGCGGCCTCGACGGCGGCGACTGCGTCGGCCGGCGTGGCGGCCGGCGCGCGCGTGGCGATGCCGCCGTCCAGCGGGTTGCGGCGCTCGAAGGTCGCGCCGCCGGTGGCCGCGCGGCGCTCGCCGTCGATGAGCATGGAAATGTCGGTCATGGGAAGTCCTTTGCGAGGAGAAAAGAAGAAAGAGGGGGTATCAGGCGACGCCCAGGTAGGCCTGGCGCACCGCGTCGGAATTCAGCAGCGCCTGCGCCTCGCCCGAAGCCACGACGCGCCCGCGTTCGAGCACATAGCCCCGGTCGGCGGCCTGCAGCGCCTTGCGCACGTTCTGCTCGACCATCAGCACCGTCACGCCCTGCGAGGCGATGCGGCGCACGATGGACAGCAGCTCGTCGACCATGCGCGGCGCGAGCCCCAGGGAGGGCTCGTCGAGCATCAGGAGGCGCGGCCCGCTCATCATGGCGCGGGCCACGGCCACCATCTGCTGCTCGCCGCCGCTCATGGTGCCGGCGAGCTGCGTGGCGCGCTCCTTCAGGCGCGGAAAGTCGTCGAAGGCGCGCGCGAGGCGCTCGGCGCGCAGCCGCGCCGGAATGAGCCAGCCGCCAAGCTCCAGGTTCTCGGTGACCGTCATCTGCGCAAAGAGCTGGCGCCCCTCGGCCACCAGCGCGAGGCCGCGCTTCACGCAAGCGGCAGCGTCGGCCGAAGGCAGGGCGACGCCGTCGAGCAGCACCTCGCCGGTTCGCGGCAGCAGGCCGGCCAGCGCCTTCAGCAGCGTGGTCTTGCCCGCGCCGTTGGGGCCCAGTACGACGGTGACGCCGGGCTGCACTTCCAGGCTCATGCCCTGGATGACCTGGAAGCCGTGATAGCCGGCCGACAGGCCGCGCGCGCTCATGTGGCTCATGTTCGTGCCGCTCATGCCGTCGCCTCCACCTCGTCGCCGAGGTAGGCCTCGACCACCTCCGCGTTGCGCACCACCTCGGCGGGCGTGCCGTCGGCGATCTTGCGGCCCTGGTGCAGCACCAGCACGCGCTCCACGTACTTCAGCAGCGTGGCCACCGCATGCTCGATCCACACGACCGTGAGCCCGTGCTCGTCGCGCAGCCGGCGGATGCGCCGCGCCATCGCGTCGACCTCCGCCTCGGTGAGCCCGGCCGCCACCTCGTCGAGCAGCAACACGCGCGGCCGGGTGCCGAGCGCCATGCCGATCTCCAGCAGCCGCTGCTGCGAGGGCGTGATGCCGGCGGCGGTGTTGTTCGCGAGCGCGCCGAGGCCCAGCATGTCGAGAATCTCGCCCGTGCTGCCCAGCCCCGCGATGGGCTCGCGGTGCCTGCCCGCGAACTGCATGCCGAAGCGAACGTTGTCTGCCAGCGTCATGTCGGCCATCACACGCGGCGTCTGGAAGGTGCGCGCGATGCCGTGGGCCGCGTACAAGTGCGGGCCGCGCCGCGTCAGCTCGATGCCGTCCTCCACCAGCAGCCGGCCGGAGGTCGGCATGACCACGCCCGAGATGGCGTTGAAGAAGGTCGTCTTGCCCGCGCCGTTCGGCCCGATGATTCCGACGATCTCGCCCGAGCGCAGCGTGGCGCTCACCGAATCGACAGCGGTGAGGCCACCGAAGCGCACCGTGAGCTCGCGGGCTTCCAGCAGGATCCGCGGATTGCTCATGGCCGCGCCTCCCTCGACGCCGGCGCCTTGCGCCGCCACAGCGACGCGAGCCCGTCGGGCAGGTACATCACGCAAAGGATCAGCAGCAGCCCCAGCACCATCATGTAGCCGTAGGGCAGCTGCAGCCGCAGCGTTTCCGACAGCAGGCTGAACACTACGGCCGCCGCCACCGGCCCGCCGATGCTGGCCGCGCCGCCGATCATCGCGATCAGCACGGTCTGGAAGCCGATGAAGGGGCTGAACACCGCCGGCGGGTCGATGTAGGTCCAGCGCACCGCCATGGCCGCGCCGACCGCGCCCGCGAAGGCGGCGGTGAGCGCGAAGCCCATCACCTTCGCGCGGCGCGTGTCCACGCCCAGTGTCTGGGCACGCTGCTCGTCGGCGCCGATGCCCGCGAGCGCCAGCCCGAAGCGGCTGCGCTTGACGAGCAGCGCCGTGGCGATGGCGGCACCGGCTATGGCCAGCACCGTGAGATACACCGTCTCGTTCGATGGCACCACGCTCAGCACGCGGCCCACCGTGCCCGAGACCTGCTTCTCGACGAAGGTCACGGCGTGGCGGATCAGCTCCGTCATGCCGAAGGTCAGCACCGCGAAGTAGGTGCCGCGCAGGTGCAGCACTGCCGCGCCCATCAGCACCGCCACCGCGCTCGCGACGGCCGCGCCGCTCAATATCACCAGCGGCCAGGGCAGCACCTCGAGCAGCGTCGCGCTCGCGTACGCGCCGAGCCCGAAGAAGGCCGAGGTGGCGAGCGAAAGATAGCGCGTGGCACCGCAGAAGAGCGACCAGCTCGTGGCCAGTGCGATGTACATCAGGCAGCCGAGCGCGACCGAGGCCACGAACTCCGTCGCCACCCATGGCACGGCAGCCGCCAGCACGAGGCCGGCGCCGAGCACCCACCAGGGCTTGTTCGTTGCAGACGGGAGAAGAGTCATTTTCTGGAGAACAGTCCGTTGGGCCGCCAGATCAGCACGCCGATGAACACGGCGTAAGACAGCAGCATCTTGAGCGAGGGGCTGGTGAAGTGCATGCCCAGCGCCTCCACCACGCCCAGCAGCAGGCCGCCGACCAGGCTGCCCGCGACGCTGCCGAAGCCGCCGAGGGTAATGACGATCAGCGCCGTCACCGTGTAGGGCTCGCCCATCGAGGGAGAGATTTCATAGGTCATCGACAGCAGCGAGCCGGCCACGCCCGACAGGCCCAGGCCGATGCCGAACATCAGCGGATGCAGCCGCCTGGTGTTGATGCCCACCAGCTGCGCGCCGGTGGGCGACTGCATCAGCGCGCGCACCGCCTTGCCCAGCAGTGTGAGCTTGAGCAGCGCGATGAGCACCAGGCTCAGCGCCAGCGCCACGCCGAAGAGCACCAGCTTGTTGGCGGTGAAGCGCATCTCGCCCAGTTGCACCGGGTCGGCCAGGTAGTCGTAGCCGCGCAGGTCGCCGCCCCACACGAGCAGGGCGGTGTTCTGCACCAGGAACATCAGGCCGAAGCCCACCATCAGGCTGCGCGCCTCGAACACGTCCACGTTCGGCGCGCGCGCCGCCACCTGTCGGAAGCACAGCCGGTGCACCGCCATGCCCAGCGCCATCAGCAGCAGGAAGGCCACCGGCATGAACAGCAGCGGCGACACGCCCAGCGCGGTGTGCGCCCACCATGTCGCGAAGGCGCCCAGCATCAGGAACTCGCCGTGCGAGATGTTCATGATGCGCATCAGCCCGTACTGCAGGTTCAGCCCGATGGCCACCAGCGCGTAGATGCCGCCCGTGATCAGTCCGCCGGCCAGAAGCTCGGCCCATCCGGAGAAAGACACGTGCCTACTTCCAGGCTGGCTTCGGCATCAGCTGCGCGGTGGCGCGGTCCTTCGGCCAGACCACTTCGAAGTCGCCGCCCTGCCATTGCGACACCGTGCCCGGAATCGACGCGTTCTCGCTGCCCTCGAAGCGGGTCGGGCCGAGGATGGTCTTGAACTCGTTCTTCGCGATGTGCTCGCGCAGCGCCTTGCGGTCCAGCCCGATCTTCTCCACCGCTTGCTGCAGTATCTGCAGCCCGGCCCATGCATGGCCGCTGGCCCAGCGATCGGGCTCCTTGCCGAACTTCTTCGTGTGCGCGTCGAAGTAGGCCTTGGCCTCGGGGCTTGTCTTGCCGTTCCACGAGCCCATGCCGATCACGCCCTCGGTGTTGGCGGCCATCACGTTCCTGTAGAGCTGGAAGGCGGTGCCGACAGAAGCGTAGAAATGCTTCGGGTTGAATCCCACCTCGCGCGCCTGCCGGCTCGCGAGGATGGTGTCCGGCGGGTAGGTGATGCCGATGAAGGCGTCGGGGTTCAGGTCCTTGATGGTGCGCAGCACCGGCGCGAGATCTTTCACGCCCAGCGGGTAGCTCTTGCGCTCCACCACCTGGATGCTCGTCTTCTTCAGCGCGTTGTTCAGCGCCGCGAAGTTCTCCAGCCCGAACAGGTCGTCCATGTAGACGATGGCGATGGTCTTCACGTTGTTCGCCACCAGCATGTCGACCAGCGCGCCCATCATCTTGTCGGGCTGCTGGAGCAGCGAGAAGAAGAAGGGCAGGCGCATGTCGATCAGCTTGCGCGAGAGCGCGGTGGGCGCCAGCAGCGGATAACCGAAGCGGTTGGCCAGCGGCGCGACCGCGAAGTTGGCGCCGGAGCCCCAGGGCGGCAGCACCAGGTCGACCTTGTCGCTGCCCATGAGCTTCTCGAAGGTGCGAACGCAGGTCTCGGTCTCGCTGCGGTCGTCGTAGCCGATCAGCTCGATGGGGCGCTTCGTGCCTTTCACCGAGAGCCCGCCCGCCGCGTTGACCTGCTCGGCCCACAGCAGGTAGTTGGGTTCCTGGCTCACCTGCGCGCCTGCCGCCCAGGGGCCTGTGCGTGCGATGGCGTAGCCGATCTTCACGGGGCCGCTCTGGGCGAACAGTTGCGGCGCGACGGCGGCCGCTCCGAGGGCGGTGGCGGTGCCCTTGATCCAGGTGCGGCGATCGGGTCGAAGCATTGAAGTCTCCTCCGGGCGTCGGTATGCGCCCGCTGCCCGGAATCGTAGAAATCGCAGCCTTCGCGCGCTGTGCCAGCCGCGCACAAAGCACTTGACGCAGCGTGCACGCGCCTAGTGGTTAACCCGCAATCCCTTGGGCCGCGAAGGCGCTTCACAATGCGCGGCAACCCGGCTTCGTGCTGAAATCTTTCGTTCTCGTCTCCACTGCCGTTACAGCCGCCCAGCCTGCATGACCGCCTCGCTGCTCCTGTCCACCGACCAGATCCCGCCCAAGGAGCGCGGGCCGCTGTGGTGCGAATGGGTGTGGCGCCACTTCGGCGGACTGGGCTCCGACCTCTACGACGACAGCGAATTCGACGGCCACCTCGCGGCCTCGCACGCGGGCGACGTGATCCTCACGCGGCTGGAGGCCAACCGCCACCGCGTGCTGCGCACCACGCAGATGGCGCGGCTGAGCGAGGCGCCCTACCTGAAGATCGTCGCGCCCTGGCAGGGCTCGGCCGAGGTCACGCAGCGCGGCCGCGCGGCGGCGGTGCGCTCGGGCGGATGGACGCTCTACGACACCACCGCCGACTACACCGTGGCCAACCCCGAGCGCAGCGACCACCTGATCGTGATGCTGCCCAAGAACCAGATCGCATCGCCCGCGCTGCCGCTCAACGACCTGGTGGCGCGGCGCATCGGCGGCGGCAGCGGCATCTCGCGCGTGGCGCTGGAGACCATGCGCAACACCTACCTGGAGTTGCCCTTCATGAGCGAGGCCGCGGCGCGCGGCGCGGGCGAACTGCTGATCCAGCTCGTGCGCCTTTCGCTGATGGAGCTGGCGGGCCAGGAAACGCCGCAGACGCAGCGCGAGGCCCTGAAAGACCGCATCCGCCGCCACGTTGCGCAGAACCTGCACGACCCGGCGCTGTCGATCGACAGCATGGCCCTGGCCCTGCGCTGCAGCAAGCGCCTGCTGCACAGCGCCTTCGCCGACGACGACGAGACGCTCAACGGCTACATCCAGCACCAGCGGCT
>Ga0102589_1005775_pt1 | contig 10582 bp, 9 predicted proteins | sample AraplaMF_Col_mLB_FD_76858 | JGI IMG/M metagenome (GOLD analysis project Ga0102589, IMG submission 76858) | Arabidopsis root microbial communities from the University of North Carolina, USA - plate scrape MF_Col_mLB | ecosystem: Host-associated > Plants > Roots > Endosphere | place: USA... | reverse complement strand
GAGGCGAGCACACTCTCATTATGCAGCTTATGCATCAAGATGGCGCAACCATTCAAAAAAGTGAGGAAACCTGCAGCGGCGATGACATCTTCATGTTTGATCCGCATCATCGGCCGCTTACGATCCGCCAGATGGATAAAGCGCCTCTCGACATCCGGCAGCTCGAAGCCTTCGCGGCCGTGATGTCGGCCGGCAGCATCACCGGCGCGGCGCGCCTGCTCGATCGCTCCCAGCCCGCTGTCACCCGCCAGATCCGGGAGCTCGAGGCCGAGATCGGCTACGAGCTCCTGCATCGCAGCGGGCCGCGCATCAGCCCGACGCGGCGCGGGGTGCAGTTCCACGCCCAGGTCGAGCGGCTGCTGTTCGGGCTGCGGCATATCCGGGAGCGGGCCGAGGCGATCGGAGCCGCCGCGCTGCCGGCCTTCGAGATCGCCTGCACCTCCGCGCTGGCGGCCGGGCTCATCCCGGACGCGCTGGCTGCGGTCGAGCCCGCGCTGCTGCCGGAGCAGGTCCACATCCAGTCGCTCTCGGCCGAAGGCGTGGTCCAGCAGGTGCTGTCGCATGCTGCCGATTTCGGCATCGCCAGCCTGCCGGTCGAGCATCCCGGCCTCGATGTGCACTGGATCGCGCAGGCGCCTTGCCTCGCGGCCCTGGCGCCGGACGATCCCCTGGCCGGAGAGGAGATCGTGCCGTTGCGGGCCCTGGCGCAGCGGCGCGTCATCACCATGGCCAATCCCTACCGCTTGCGGCGGCGGGTCGATGACGCCTTCGCGGCAATCGGAACGCGCCCGTCGCGGCTGATCGACACCAATTCCTCGCTGACGGCGCTGGCCCTGGTGCGCCGCGGCCTCGGTGCGGCCATCGTCGAGCCGGTGATGGCCTGCGCGCTCGAACTGCCGGGCGTCGTGCTGCGGCCGCTCGATGTCGAGATCCCGTTCCTGTTCGGCGCAGTCTCGCCGGTCGCCCATCCCCTGCCGCCCGGAATCCGCGCGCTGAACGAGGCCTTGCTGAAGGTCGCGGCCGGGCTCATCCCCGGCTTCAGGCTGCACGACAATGCGGGCGCGGATCTTCTATCCAACCTGGTCTATGGGCCGGGCGATCATGAGGACACGCTGCGATGAACGCCGCCGACACGGCGCCGACCGGCCTCGATGCGCTCGAAGCACGGCTGGCGCAGGACCTCGCCTGGCTGGAGCTGCCCGCCAAGTCCTGGGTGCCGCCCCGCGAGGTCGAGGGCCAGCGCGTGCGCGACGTCGTCATCGTCGGCGCCGGCATGGCGGGGCTCGTCGTCTCCGGCATGCTGAAGCGGCTCGGCGTCGACAATCATGTGCTGCTCGACCGCGCCCGCGCGGGCCTGGAGGGGCCGTGGGTCACCTATGCGCGGATGCGGACCTTGCGCTCACCCAAGCAGCTCACCGGGCCGGCGATGGGCCTGCCGGCCTTGACCTTCCGGGCCTATTACGAGGCGCGCTTCGGCCGCGAGGCCTGGGAGGCGCTCGATCGCGCCCCGCGGACGCTGTGGATGGAATACCTCGTCTGGTACCGCAAGGTGCTGGCGCTGCCGGTCGAGAACGAGGTCGAGGTGCAGGCGCTGCATGCAAGGCCCGACGGCCTGCTCGATCTCGCCATCACCCGAGGCGGGCAGGAGAGCAGGGTGCTCGCCCGGCACGTCGTCCTCGCCACCGGGCGCGGCGGTCTCGGCAATCCCCATGTTCCCGCGATCGCCGAGGTCATCGACCTGCGCTTCTGGGCCCATACGGCCGATGCCATCGATTTCGAGGCGCTGCGCGGCAGGCGCGTCGCTGTGATCGGGGCAGGGGCCTCGTCGATGGACAACGCCGCCGTCGCGCTGGAGACGGGCTGCGCGCGACTCGACCTCTTCATCCGCCGCGCCGACATCCCGCGGGTCAACAAGTTCACCGGCATCGGCAGCCAGGGCGTGGTCCACGGCTTCGCCGGCCTGCCGGATGCGTGGAAATGGCGCTTCCTCGACCATACCCTGCGCGCCCAGACGCCGCCGCCGCGTCCGAGCACGCTGCGCGTCTCACAGCACGCCAACGCCCATTTCCACCTCGGCAGCCCGCTGCTCAAGCTGGAGCAGGATGGCGACCACATCGTCATCACCACGCCGAAGGGCCGCTACCAGACCGACTTCATCATCTTCGGTACCGGCTTCCAGGTCGACCTCGCCTCGCGGCCGGAGCTCGCGGAGTTCGCGCCCCATATCCGCCTTTGGCGTGATCGCTTTCCGGTGCCTGCCGACAGGCCCAATCCCGAGCTCGAAACCTCACCCGATCTCGGCGAGAGCTTCGAGTTCCTGGAGAAGACGCCCGGTACCTGTCCGCCGCTCCGCCAGATCCACTGCTTCAACTTTCCGGCGACGCTGAGCCACGGCAAGCTGTCGGGGGACATCCCGGCCATCAGCGAAGGGGCAGACCGCCTGGCGCGCGGCATCGTCCGCTCCCTGTTCGTCGCCGACCGGGAGCAGCATTTCGCGGCGCTCGAGGCCTTCGATACCCCGGAACTGCTCGGCGACGAGTGGAACGACGCCGACGCCGCCATCGGCTCGCCTCACGCGGCCGCCTGAGATCACACGCTCTCTGCCCTCGGTACGAGCGACTGTTATCGGATATCCTTCGCCGTCAAGCGCAGCCAGTTGCCGTCGGCCCGGGCTATGTAGGTCTTCGTCCGCCCGAGCCAGGTCTTCCTCACATTCAGGTCATAGTTGAGATAGAGCCGGCCATCGACGATCGACCAGGCTTCCGGCTCGATCTTGACGAGATAGCCGCGCGAGGTGCCGTAGGCGCAGAAGCCGCCAAAGGCCGGCAGATAGTGCTCTGGATCGGCCTCGAACAGCGCCGTGTTCTCGGCGCTGGCGAAGTACCAGGTCGCACCACTATGCCGAACCGAGAATTCAGGCCTGCCTGGCCGCGGACCATTGTCGCGGAAATAGGCGATGGGATCATAGCCGCGGATCGCGACGCCATCCGGGGAGCCGAGCGTATTGATCGGGCGCGGAACGTCCGCCTTGGCCTTGCCCGTGGCAGCGAGCGCTGCGGCGGCCAGGCTGACGAAGCTGCGTCTGTCGAGCATGGCATTTCCTCCCGTGCTCAGGCTCGGCGCGCTTCGAGCGCTTCGAAGATGTAGGCGGCGAGGTAGCCGTAGATGGCGTGGCCGACGAGGCTCATGACGGAGAGGCGCGGCACGTCGTTCAACAGGAAGTGCTGGCCGGCGAGCGGAGCAAAGAAGGCGAGCGCGATGAAATAGGTGATCACGCCCCAGATCCAGCCGTCCGCCGGCATGCCGAAGCTCTTCACCCAGCGCGTCAGCACCCAGTAGCCGAGCGGGTAGAACAGGAAGCCGGTGATGAAGTGCAGCAGCTTGGCGGTCGGCGTCGACAGCGTCAGGCCGAACTGATGGGCGAAAAGCGACTTCACCAGCTCCGGCGGCTCCAGCGGATACTCGGCGAACCAGGCGGTCGGCACGGCAGAGAACAGCTCCCAGAAGCCCAAGCCGGCGAAGCCGCCGAGGGCGAGGTTGATCACAGTGCGGGTGGAGGGCAGCGCGAAGCCCTGGGTCATGGTCGCGGTGGTCATGGCGAGCGTCCTTTCTGAGGGGTCAGTGAGCGATGGCGAGCGGGGTGGAGGCGACGGCGAGCGTGGCGACGAGGCCGCTCGCGGTCTTTCCGAGCCGCCCGAGCTTTTCGAGCCGGCGGCTGGCGAAGCGGTTGTGACCCTTGCGCCGTGCCAGGCGCTCGAGCAGGACCACCGCGGCCCGATCGTGATTGCCGGACCGGATCAGGCTCTCGGCATAGGCCTGCTCGAACAGGTCGCGTTGGGCATGGCTGCCGCCGATGGCGAGCAAGCTGCTGCGCGCGGCGCCGAGCAGGCGAGCCGCCTCGTCATAGTCGCCCTCGTGGAAGGCGATCAGCCCGAAGGCGGCGAGCGCTCCGTTGCGGGCCGCCTCGCGCCGCTCGCCGCTGGGATGTGCCTTGGCATCGTCGATCAGGCTGCGAGCGATGGCCTCGGCCCCGTCGGCATGGCCGGCGCCGAGCAGCGACAGGGCATAGTGCAGGTCGGCGAAGACGAGGCGCCCGTCATGGATCCGCCCCTGCGCCTTGGCCGCGAGTTCCTCCCAGCGCTGCCCGACATCGACGCCGGCATAGTCGAGCCGCGCCAGCAGCGAGGCGCCGTTGGCGATGTCGCGATAGTCGTCCGTCGGCTCGGCCCGGATCTCCTCGTCATAGAGCCGCAGCACCTCGCCGGTCTCGCCACGTTCCAGCCGGAACAAGGCGAGATGCCAGACAATGTGGAAGCGCAGATTGTTGGCATGGGCGACGTTGCGGCTGTCGCCGAGCCAGGCGATGCCTTCGTCGACGCGGCCGGTCATCTCCAGCACATGGGCGACGGCGTGGCGGCCCCAGGCGTCGCGCGGGCTCAAGGCCACGGCACGGCGGCCGGCGCGCTCGGCCTGCGCATAGAAACCCCGCTCCTCGAGCGCGAAGGCATGGCAGCCATGGACGAATCCGGCGAGCGGATGGCTCTCGCCGAAACCCGGCGCAAAGCGGTGCAGGGTCGCGAGCATCTGCGCCTGATCGCCGAGCATGAACCGGATCCCGTGCGAGAGCTTGAGCGCCAGCACGTCGAAGGGATGGGCGAAGAGGATCGCCTCCAGCCGCTCGGCCGCCCGGCGCGGGGCATCGTCGAGCCAGAGCGCCAGGGCGTCGATGACCATCGTCTCGCGCCGCGTCACTGGCCGCAGGAGCGCCGCAGTGCGCGCCCTCGCCAGGCAATCGCGTGCCGGGGCGACGAGCTCGGCACGCGCCAGTGACAGCAGCATCAGCCCCTTGGCGGCATGGGCCAAGGCGAAATCGGGGTCGGCGGCGAGCGTGCGGGCGAGATGGTCCGGCGTGGCGGCGGCATGGGCCAGCAGCGCTTCGAGCATGTCGTTCCAGGCAAGGCGCGCGGCATCGTTGCAGACGGTGATGCGATCGCCGGAGAGGTCGTGATGCGAGGCGTAAGTCATAGGCTGCTCCAGTGCCGCGCCGGTGAGGGGCGCTCTTCAGGGAGTTCGCAACGGATCGATCAAGCGGCGTTCAACTCGCTTCACGGACCCGTGTTGTCGAAGTGGCGCTTGCGGCTGGCTCGTTCCGCGGCTCGGCCAGAGGCTTGCGTCCCGGCCCGGCCCAGGGCGCGCGCTTGAACCAGCCGACGACGAGCGCGGTGGCGAGGATCAACGCGAAGCCGGCGAGATTGAGCAGGGTCACTACAAGCTCGCTGCGCCCGGCCGCATCGGCGACCGTGCCCAGCAGGCGGGCCAGCACGACGCTGGCGAGGAAGGCTGCGAGCGATTGCCGTCCGATCAGGATGAGGAGGTGGCCGGCGCCACTGTCGAGCCGGTCGCGCCAGGGCTCGATCAAGCTCAGCACCAGATAGGCGAGCGCCAGGAAATGCAGCAAGCGCAGGATGTGCAGGTTGCTCTTCTCGCTGGCGGGGATGATGAGATCGCGAGCCTCCTGCGCGAGCGGCCAGTGCTCCAGGACGCCCCAGAAGGACAGCGGCACCGAAAGCAGGATGAAGAGCGCCGCAGCCGCCATCAGCCGCCGGTCGCCGAGCTGCGGCACCGGCAGCCACTTCATGCCGATGAAGAAGCCGGTGAAGAAGACGAGCTGCCAGGCGAAGGGATTGAGGAACCAGCCCGCGCCGTTCCAGGGATTGCCGGGCAGGTTGAGCCCCCTGGTCCAGACCGCGGCATAGAGCGTCACGACAACCAGGAAGGGCAGGGCGGTATGGAAGCGACGCGCCAGCATCATCACCGGCACGAGCGCCAGGATAACGAGGTACATCGGCAGGATGTCGAGATAGTCCGGCTGCCAGGTGAGCGTGGCGAGGCCGAGCAAGGCGCGCTCCGGATCGGCCTGCAGCGGCGGAAATTGCCGCGCGAGCTCGCCTGAGCCGAAGAGCTGGTCCAGTGCGGCCGCGAGCGCGATCAGCGCCAGGACGAGGCCTATCTGCGCCCAGTAGACCTGCCAGATCCGGTAGGCGATGCGCGCCGTGCCCAGCCAGAGCCCGCGCCGGGTGAAGACGCTGCCGAAGGCGAGCGCGCTGGCGATGCCGGAACAGAAGACGAAGAGCTCGGCACCCGAGGAAAAGCCGAAGCGCGCGGGAATCCAGGCGTTCCAGCTGTTCTCCGGCAGATGCGCGACGAAGATGATCAGCATGGTCAGGCCGCGAAAGAGGTCGAGCCGCTCGTCGCGCGGCCGCTTCGCCGGCGTGGCAGGGAGCGTCGCCATCAGAAGGCTCCTTCGTAGCGCGCGGCATCGATGCGGCAGGCGAGGAGGGTGAAGTCGTCGCGCCTGAAGGCGGCCTCAGCTTCGCGCGCGAGGGTTTCGCGGTCGGCGACCGTCACGCCGTGCCCGCCCATCGCACGGGCGACACCGGCGAAATCGGTCTCGCCGATATCGACGCCGTTGCGCGGCAGGCCGAGCTGGCGCTGCTTCAGCGCGATCAGCCCGAGAGCCTTGTCGACGAGCGCGACGACGATGACCGGCAGGCGAAGGTCGCGCAACGTCGCCAACTCGCCCAGCACCATCTCGAGGCCGGCATCGCCGACGAAGCAAAGCGTCGGACGGCTGGAGCCGAGTGCGGCGCCTGTCGCCAGCGGCAGGGCGCAACCCATGGTGCAGAGCCCGCTCGATTGCAGCACGCGTCGCGGCCCGTCGCAGCGCCACATCTGGCTGAGCAGGATGCGGTGCGCGCCGGAATCGGCGGTCGCGACCGTGCCGGGCGGAGCGATCCGGCGCAGGGTCTCGAAGACGGCATGCGGTCCCCATTCATCCGGAGCGGCAAAGGCCGCATGGAAGGCGTTGCGGACCGCCGCTGGTTCACCGCCGGGCCAGGTGGCCTTCGCCACGCGCCCGCCCGACAGCTGCGTCAGGATCGCGCCGATATCGCCCTCCAGCAGCAGGCTGGAATGATGCATGCCGTGCTGAACCGGCTCGGCGACGATATCGATGACCGGCTTGCCGGCTGGCCAGGGATGGCGCCAGCCCTGGCGCATTTCGATCGGATCATAGCCGGCTAAGATAATCAGGTCGGCCGCCTCGATCAGCGGCCGGACCAGCGCATCGGCTTTCGGCGACAGGCCGACGGCGCCGATCACGCGCGGATCGTCCTCCGGCACCAGTCCCTTGGCCTTGTAGGTGGTGAGCAAGGGCGCGCCCGTGGCAGCCAGGAAGCGGTCGAGTGCGGCTTCGCCGTTCTGGCCGACGAGGTCGAGCCCGGCGATGACCAGCGGTCTTTGCGCCTGCGCGAGCAGGCCTTGGGCGAAGGCCAGATCTGTCGGGACAGCCGGCAGCGCCACGGGCGTCACCGGCGGCTCCCGCCATGGCAAGCGCGCCTCGGCAACCGAGATTGGCAGGTCGATATGGACCGGGCCGGGTCGCCCGCGCCGGGCGATAGCCACCGCCTTCTCGACGACGAGGTCTTCGGTGCCGGGCGCCGCACGGAAGCTCGCTTTGACCAGAGGGCGCAGCACGGCCTGGTGGTCGAAGACCTGATGCGTGTAGCTTTCGGCCAGGGCCTGGTCGACGCAGCCGGTCACGAAGATCAGCGGCACGCGGTCCTGCTGCGCATTGGCGACGACATTGATCGCATTGGCGACGCCGGGCCCGAGCGTCGCGATCAGCACGGGCAGCGCGCCGGTCGCGTGCCAGAGCCCTTCCGCCATGAAGCCGGCGGCGTTCTCATGGCGTGCAAGCTGGAAGCGGATGCCGGCGCGTTCGAGCGCATCGACCAGCGCCAGCACTTCGCCGCCGGGGATGCCGAAGGCATGAGACGCGCCGGCCGCCGCCAGCCGGGCCGCCAGGAGATCGGCGCCGGTCACGAGCTCGTCCGGATCGGCTCCAGCCGGCTCCGCGGCCGCTATCCGTTCGTGGCGCATGGTCTCTCTCCGCTTTGCCGCTGCAGCGGCCATGCGAGAGAGATCGCGCGGGGCGTCGGTTTGGTTACAGGATCAGGATCACGGAGACGTGAGCCTGGTGGCCGAAGCAGACGGCTTGACCGGCATCGTCAAACGCCAGGCGCGCTCGACCCAGGCCGGATCGGCCTCGTGGCCGCCTGCATGCAGGCAGAGCTCCAGCCTGGCCGGGCCATCGCAACCGACCGCGACGCGGCAGGAGAGCTCTCCAGCGGCGATATCGGTGCGGACAGCTCCGGTCCAGCCGGCGGTGCAGCCGCCGGGCTCGAGAATGGCGAAGCTCTTGAAGACATCGCCCTGTCGGGCGCCGGAACGCAGCGGGCGGCCGGCCAGCGGCACCGTCTTGTCGCTGGTGCCATGGACATGGACCAGCGGTGGGCGCGGGCCTTCGCAGCGTTGGGGCAGCGGCTCCCAGAAGGCGCCGGCGATCGGTGCGAAGGCGGCAAAGCGCGTCGGCATCCGGCAGGCGAGATACCAGACCATCGAGCCGCCCTGTGAGAAGCCGCTCGCCAGGATGCGTCCGGGATCGACGGGAAAGCGTGCGACGACGTCGTCCAGCACCTGCCCGACGAAGGCGAATTCGTCGCGATTGCGGGCGGGCGAGCCGGGATAGGACCAGGTGCGGCCGGCCCCATCGGGCGCGATCAGCGCGACCCCGAGCCGCCGGGCGACGGCGAGGAGGCCGGGATCGGCGATCACCTCCGCGGCCGAACCCTGATAGCCGTGGAAATAGAGGATCGCGCCGACCGGCCGCCCTGCCGCCGCCTGCGGCGGCAGCACGATGCGATAGCTGCCGCTCGCCACGCTGCATCCTGCAGCGGTGGGGCAAGGGTCGCCGGACTTGGGAAGGCTGGGTTCCTGCGCGACCGCGCCCGCCGCAAGGAAGAACCCGGCAAGCGCACCGACAAGCCGTAGCCTGATGCCCATCTGCGATCCCCCCGCTATGTCGCAAAGCCTCACGCTCACGCACGAGCGTAGCGGGACGCCACATGCGCATCATCGTGCCATCGCGGGCTTGTGAGCGGGCGCCCGCCATGCGAGGCACAAAGCACGAATCCCCCCTGCGAAAAGCGCAAGACGTGTCGCTGCAAGAGCTCGAAACCCAGCTCCGACCGATCTTCCTCGCGGCCCTTGCCGGCGATGCCGCGGCTTATCGCCTGTTCCTCGACACGATCAGCCTGCGGCTGCGCGGCTATCTGCGCCAGATGCTGGTGCGAGCCGGCCGAGCCGAGGCGAGCGAGGCCGAGGACGTGTTGCAGGAGACGCTGCTGGCGTTGCATCTGTCGCGCCACACCTATGACGCCACGAGCCCAGTGACGGCCTGGGCACATGCGATCGCGCGCTACAAGCTGGTCGACCATCTGCGCCGTTCGGGTCGCCATGCCGGCAACCTGCCGCTCGACGACGAGGCCTATCAGCTCGCTGGCCCGGCCGACGAAGCCGCTTCGGAGGCGAGGCTCGATTTGGAACGTGCCTTGGCGGCCCTGCCGGAACGCACTCGCAACCTGATCGACCGGGTCAAGCTCCAGGGCACGAGCGTCGCCGAGGCTGCGCAGGCGGCGGGCATGACCGAGAATGCGGCCAAGGTCGCGATCCATCGTGGGCTGCAGGCCATGGCCAAATTCCTGTCCCGTCGCGGGGAGCGGCCGGGATGATCTTCGTACCAGTTCGTGAGTGCGTAACCTTTCGTCGGCTCGGCGCGAATTTCCTGCCGACTGGAACATTCCGCCATGCAGACCAATGACCTGATCTCCCTGATGAGCGCGAGCAACCGCCCGGTCGATACCGGCTGGCTGCGTCGCGCCACCTGGCTCTGCGCGCTCGCGGCGCTCGCGGTCACGGCCGGGCTCCTCCTGCTGACGCTCGGCGCCAGGCCCGACCTCGCCAGAGCCTGGATGACGCTGCCGGTCATCGCCAAGGCCGCATTGGGCGCCGGTGTCGCGACCATCGCGCTGGTGCTGTTCCAGAGCAGCCTGCGGCCGGGTCTTAAGCCATTGCGGCGCCTGCCGCTCGTCGCGCTCCCGCTTCTCGTGGCAGCTGGCTGGGCTCTCCTGACGCTGGCGCAGGCGCCAGCCGAGCAATGGAATGCTCTGATCTTCGGCCGCTACTGGCGGGCTTGCCTGATCGCGGTGCCGCTCTATGCGCTGCTCCCGCTCGTCGTGCTGCTGCTGCTGGCACGCCGTGGCGCGCCGGTCGACGGGGTTCTCACGGGGGCCTGTGCCGGCCTCGCTTCGGCCGGGCTGGCCACCGTCGCCTACAGCCTGCATTGCCCGGACGACACGGCCCCCTTCCTCGCGACCTGGTACACGATCGCGACCGTGATCGTCGCGGGGCTCGGCGCACTTGTCCTTCCGCGCTTCCTGCGCTGGTGAGATCTAATGCTTCTGCAGGATTTCGCCGAGGAACTTCCTGGTCCGTTCGTGGCGCGGATTGCGGAAGAACTCGTCCGGCGGCGCTTCCTCGACGATCGCGCCGTCCGACATGAAGATCACCCGGTTCGCGACCTGGCGGGCGAAGCCCATCTCATGGGTGACGCAGATCATGGTCATGCCCTCCTCGGCGAGGGCGATCATGGTGTCGAGCACCTCCTTGACCATTTCGGGAT
>Ga0102589_1005773_pt1 | contig 10589 bp, 9 predicted proteins | sample AraplaMF_Col_mLB_FD_76858 | JGI IMG/M metagenome (GOLD analysis project Ga0102589, IMG submission 76858) | Arabidopsis root microbial communities from the University of North Carolina, USA - plate scrape MF_Col_mLB | ecosystem: Host-associated > Plants > Roots > Endosphere | place: USA... | reverse complement strand
CGCGCCCTTTTTCTTTCCTTGCATAACAAAAATATTGACGGCTGCAACGACGACAATTAGTGCAATAACTCCGATGATAATCCATTTCTTCTTTTTATTTGGAGTACGAACGGTATTTGGTAACATATCCTCTCTCCTTTTATATCTTAATATAGTAGTTATTTAATTATGTAAAACTTTCAGAAAACGATGCGATATAAATCCAAGTAAAAATAGACAGAGAAAATAAGTGCAGGTCAACACGACTTACATATTGAAATATCAAAATGAATTTATATATTTTTACATTATTACGATTTCTTTACAAAGTTTTACATCAACACTTATATTGTAACAAAAATACAAATGTTTAGAAATATAACGATTTATCTTTTAAGAAAGTTTTAAGGAACCTAAAGAAAACCGCCTTACATCAGGCGGTTTGGACATTTTCTCCAAGAACTCGGTTTCTCTTCATCCAAGTCATACTCAAACGGAAGAGTTGTCACGTCTTTTCTCATCTCACGCGGAATATTCTTTTCTACCGTTTGAAACGCTTCATATTCATCTGTGCGCATCGCTCTTTGCACAATGCCTTCCGGGTTATCACCTTGCATGTCCAACATCCAGCCCGTTTCACTATTTAACTGTTTACGAAATTCATCTTTTTCCTCTTCATCTGGAAACATGCTTCCGTTCACTTCCAAATATGTTTCTACTTTCATCGGAAGCCACTCTACTTCATAATCTTCAACTAAACAAATCGCAATCCCGATCGGTGTACTACGAACGACAAAATCAAATGTACAATCTCGCTGTGTAACAGTTGCTGAACAAAATAAAAATTTCTCTACCTCTGATACAAAAATCCCCACATTTCAGCATCTCCTTTATACATAATAATTTGTCTTGCTAACTTCTAGTAAATTTTAACATTCGTTTTTGAAGATATTGTAAAATGGATGTTAATTTTCTATATATAATATAATTTCACTTTATATAAATCTTCACTGACAAGATGCACATAAAAAGAGCTGCCCAAAAGTAGTGCTTTTGGACAGCTTCCTTACATAAACGATTATGCAATTTTGCTCTCAGGGCCTTTTCTCTCATGACCAAATTGAACGATAAATAAGAATACAGTAGATAAAATACCACCCGCTAATAATAGAATGAAACAGCCGTCCCAACCAGAGCGATCAACGATAACACCGATCGCTGCGTTTGCAACAAGGCTTCCTCCTAAATAGCCGAACAGGCCACACATACCAACTGTTGTACCTACTGCGAATTTTGGTACTAATTCCATTGCACTTAAACCAATTAAAAATTGTGGTACGTAAATTAAACAACCAATAATCGAAACTGCCGCACTCACAACAAGTATATTCGATGCTTGCCAGTATACTAGCGTTCCGATAACAACACCAACCATACTAAATACACATAGTGGCATACGTTTTCCTTTAAATAACTTATCACTTAGCAGACCTACGATTAATGAACTTGGAATTGCCATTGCTTCAAAAATTGAATATGCTGCATGCGCTTCTGTTTTTGTAAATCCTTTAACCGTTGTTAAATAAATCGGTACCCAGTTAATAACACCGAAACGAATTAAATATACAAATGCGTTCGCAATACATAAATACCAAATAAATTTATTTTTCACTACATATTTCATCAAAATTTCTTTTGGTGACATTTTGTTGGCATTGTCTGCCTTCTCAAGACCTTCATAGTCATTACGATATTCTTCAATTGGTGGAAGACCGACAGATTCTGGTGTATCCTTCGCATTCACCCACATAAGAACTGAAATGACCATTGCAATGATCGCAGGGAAGATAAACACGCCGGCTTGCCAATGACTTTCACCGAAAATACCAATACCAATTCCAACAAGTGGTGCTACAAGCATCGCACCAACATTATGCGAAATATTCCAAAGTCCTGTTTTTGTACCGCGCTCTTTCTTCGAGAACCACTTTGTCATTACGGTACTACAAGGCGGTGCCCCCATCCCTTGAAAAATATTATTAAAAACTAATAATGTTAAAATCATTCCAAATGAAGATGCAAAACCAAAACAAATATTTATAATTGCCGATAAGAATAAACCAACCGCAATAAACCGCTGAGCATACGCTTTATCTGATAAATTTCCCATAAAGAACTTACTTAGTCCATACACAATCGCCGTAACGGAACCTAATAAACCATATTCCGTTGCACTAAAACCATATTCTTTCATTAAGTACGTACTAGATAACGTAAAGTTACTACGAACTAAATAATACGCTGCATACCCAACCGAAATTCCCAGTAACACGCGAATCCGTAGTAGTGTGTATACTTTGTCAATCATATTCGCTGGCAAACGCTCTATTGCTGGTGCAGGCTTAAGCCAATTAAACATATCATCTCTTCTCCTTTTCTCACTTTTGAGAGAGACGTTGTCTATTCCATATCTCGATTACTCTACCATCTGATACGTTTTTGCTCGTTCTTCTAACAGGCTGACCTTCTATTTCTTTCTGATTCTTCGCAAGCATCGTTGGTACGCCAAACGAAACCTTTTCTAAAATGTGCCCCGCTTCTTCTGATAAACAATAATCAATAAATAAATCCGCTATAATACCACTCGGTGCATGTCTCAGTTTAGAAATCGCATTGACAGATAACCCTGTTTGCTCAGGCACGTTACTTAAAATCGGAAAGCCTTGTTTTTGAAGCATCCGTTGATCTCCCATAAAATTAATTCCGATCATGTATTCACCACTTGCAACATATTCTACGGGCATGTAACCATTCACCGTTACCTCCGCTACCTGCCTCGCAAGCTCCTTTACATAATGATCAGCCTCTTCTTCACCAAATGTATCAACAAGTGATTGGAACAACGTATATGCTGTTCCTGAAACATTCGGATCAGGCATGATAATCTTTCCAGCATACGCAGGATGTAATAAATCTTTCCACTCTGACGGATAGGAAAGCCCCAGCGGCGCTATTTCCTTATTCCATCGCTCTTTATTAATCGCGATGGCAAGCTGCTCTACTTCATAGCCATGCCAAAAGCCATCCTGATCTTTAACGGCTTTTGAAATGCTACTTGCATGCTGACTTATAACAGGAATAGATAGATTTTTTTGCTTCATCATTTGATGCGCATCCAATGTACCGCCAATGATAATATCGGCTTTTGGATTTCCCGCTTCTTCTTCAACTCTTCTAAGAAGCTCCTCCGTAGAGAGGCGAATAAATTCATACGTACACCCGCGCGGTTTACAAAACGATGATAGAAGTGCTTCACCGACTTCTTCACGCGCTGCTACATACGCAACTAGATGGCGATCTTTTAAATTTGGAAGACCATTTTTACTATATTTGATAGAGGTAGTATCTCGAGAGCAACTAGACATCGCTCCTCCAATTACTAGCAAAAAGAAGAAAAAGGCTATCTTTCTCATGAAACATTCTCCTTTACAAATAGATTTGCTAGGGAGCCTTTCATATACATCACATTCCCATTATTATCGCCAAGATATTGCACGACAAAGTAAGAAGGATATATAGAAATCGTTAAAATATCCTCACGTTCATTCTTTACATGTTTACCATTTTGATAAGCAGTAATATAAGCGATTGGATCCTTCTGCGATTGCAGCAACTTCTGAATTTCTCCATAATCTGTCATTTGCTTTGCTTGCCGAATCGAATCAAGTATTGGCGTAAGATTCGTAGTACGCACTACATCACCTTCTCGCAAAACAACTTCCTTTGCTGATGCAAAGAAATCGCTAATACGCTCTGGCGTATAATATAGGCCCAGCAAATATGTTTGAAATGCGGAAATCATCGGATCTGTACCATTCTTCCCATATACATTTGCCTCGTACTGGAACAAGTCACCTACTGCAAAAGTACGCCTATGTCCATTCAAGTACGTTACTTCTCCAGTAAATACTTGTTCGTGGATTTTCGCTTCTGTTTGCTTCATTCGAATCTGGTCAAAGAATGAAACAATTGCATGCAGACGAACTTCATCTGTTATAACTACTTCTCCCCACTTCTCATGTCTTACTTTCACTTTAGTAGGAAGAGATTCAGTTGCTCTTTCTAAAACAGCCTGCTTGTCATCTAAGGTTGTAACGTGGTTATACAATTGCTTCTCTATGGCAAAAAACAATACAAAAGCAGCAATCGTGCAAAAGACAAACAAGAGAATTTGAAATGATAGCCTTTTCATTTCTGCCTACCTCCAAGATAAAAAAACGTTGTTTCGAAAATACCGCATAATTGTTTCATAAATGTATCATTTAATCGCTTTCAAATTTTTTATATCTTCCATGCGTCTTGGTAATAAGAACGTGATCATCACCATCGTTCCCATTTCCTCACTACTTTCAATTCGCATGCTTCCGCCTTGCTTCGTCATAATCTCCTGACAAATGAACAAACCGTATCCATTTCCATAACTAGAAGAGAGTACTTTTCCTTCCCGAGAACGATTCCACTCTGCAAGTATCGCTTCATCCATACCAATCCCATCATCATGAATGAAGACTTTCGCTTCCTCTTCATTTTTAGCGACATTCATCCTCAGTTGCGTGGCATCACTATATTTAATCGCATTATCAAACACATTCAAGAAAATCTGCTTCGTCTTATCAAAGTCTGCAACAACATGTGCCTCTGTTAATTCATTTATAACTTCTATCTCGTATTGCTGAAGACGAGGCTTCACGATCGAAATTGCCTCTTCTGCAATTTGCTTTATATCCACAATCGTCGGAGAAACTTCAAACGTACTCGTTCCATACTTCGAAGATTGTAATAACTCCTCAACGAGTGATAATAGACGCTGACTTTCAATCGAAACATAATGAAGACTTTCCTCTATATCTCGCGCAGATTGCAGTTTCGGAATTAAATCTACATATCCAATAATTGCAGTGAGCGGCGTTTTTAGTTCATGTGTAATTCGGTCCAAGAAATCCTTTTGCTTCTCTTTCTCCTCCCTTAACTGCCTCATATGCAGCTCAATCGCATCAGCCATTGCATTGAAAGATGCTGATAACTGGGCAATTTCCACATACTCATTTAGCTCAATCTTACTTTTATAATCCCCATTTGCGAGCCGCTTTGCCATTTGTCTTAACTGATCAATTGGCTTATGAAGAGACTTCGCTAAACGAATCGCAAAGAAAATGCCGCCTGCTACTAAACAAATCGATGTAACGAGAAATGTCCAGCTCACATTCGTTAAAACTTCTTTCTCATCTTGTAATTCATTAATAAAGCGAATTGCCCCTATGACATCGCTTCCATGATAAACCGGACTCGAAAATAAAAGAAGTGGTGCTGGATCATCATTTTCAAACACATATGCCTTCTTTCCTCGTAAGGACTGATCAATATCTATATTCTTATGAAGCAAGGCCCCTTTCTCTGTATCGGCAACGACCTCTCCATTCTTTCCAATCATCTGCACACGAACATCCATCCGCTTCGCTAAATAAGAAGCAATCAAGAGTGAATTCGGCCCTAGTGTCTCCACTTCTGCTTCCTTCTCTAAATAATTCATCGTGTAAATTTGTGCTTCTACACTTAACTTCTCTAAAGAACCTGCTGCATTATGATACATATTCTTTTCCAGTGCAATGTAAATCACCGTATAAAGAAGAAACAAAATCGGAATCAATAATCCTACTATACCAAGTACCATATTTCTTTTTAACGACATCTTATCACCTTTTAACAATCCAACTTATAACCAACGCCATAAATCGTCTTAATATGTTCTCCGCTTGCTCCAAGCTTCTTCCGAAGGCGCTGCACCATAATATCAACTGCTCTCGTATTTCCGCTATACTCAAAGCCCCATACTTTCTCTAATAGCTCATCGCGCATAAACACACGCTGCTTATTAGAAGCAAACAACTGGCATAAATTAAACTCACGGTACGTTAAATCAATTTCTTCTCCATTCACATGCACTTTTCGTTCCTTCGGATAAATGACTAACTCACCGGCCCGAATGACCTTATCATCCTTAGGTACCCCGTGCTTCATTACACGCCGTGCCATATTCTTCACCCGAAGAATCAACTCTGCATAATTGAATGGCTTCGTCACATAATCATCAGCCCCAAGCTGAAGACCAAGCAACTTATCATTCATCTGACTCTTCGCTGTTAACATGAGTACTGGAATATCTCGGTCCTTCTCCCTGAACAACCGAAGCAGCTCATAACCATCCGTATCCGGAAGCATCACATCTAAAATCAATACATTCGGCTCTTCATCCCACCTTTGCAGCGCCTCTTTTCCATCAGCGGCCGTAAGCACTTCATATCCTTCCATCTCTAGCTGCATCCGAATTAAATTCCGAATGCTCGACTCATCATCGACTACAAGTATTTTCATGGTTCCCCTCCTTTCGCAGTACATTTTAGTATAGCAAATATCCCATACAAAAAAAGAGTGCACTATCGAACATATGTTGAACGACAATACACTCTCTTTTATAAATCACTCTTACTTCGTATATCCATGCGGCTTACTTTGATGCCAATCCCACGCATGTTCAATGATTGTTTTCACATCTGTATATTGCGGGCTCCAGCCTAATTTTTCTTTTGCTTTTTGAGACGATGCAACAAGGCGCGCTGGGTCTCCAGCTCTTCTTGGCGCAACTTCTGCTGGGATTTCATGATTTGTTACTTCGCGAACTGCTTCAACAATTTCTTTTACACTAAATCCGTTACCGTTTCCTAAGTTATAAAAGTCACTGTCTCCGCCATTTTGTAAATCTTTCAGTCCAAGGAAATGAGCCGCTACTAAATCATCAACATGGATATAGTCACGAATACATGTACCGTCTGGTGTATTGTAATCATCACCAAACATCATGATTTTCTCACGTTGTCCTAAAGCCACTTGCAGTACAAGGGGAATTAAATGCGTCTCGGGACGATGATCTTCACCAATAATACCGCTTGGCGTTGCACCAGCTACATTAAAGTATCTGAAGATCTTATATTTTAAATTAGAAGCTTGGCTATACCAATGCAACATTTTTTCAATCGCTAATTTTGTTTCTCCATATGTGTTCGTAGGATTTGTTGGTGTTTCTTCTGAAATTAACTCAACATCTACATCTCCATATGTTGCGGCAGTTGATGAGAAGATAAATTTATCAATTTTAAACTCATCCATCACCTCTAGTAAGCATAGCGCACCGTATACGTTATTATTATAGTATTGAAGCGGTTTTTCCATACTTACACCAACTAAAGAATCCGCTGCAAAATGCATGACTGCGTCAATTGTTTCTTGCTTAAAAATGTCTCTTAAGAAACTTTTATCGCGAAGATCACCTTTATAAAATTTCACGCCTTCTGCAATAGCATCTTCATGACCTGTTTGTAAATTATCAACTACAATTACAGATTGTCCTTCATCAACTAACTTTTTTACAGCATGAGAGCCAATATAACCAGCTCCGCCGCACACTAAAATAGAACCCATGTTCTCCACACCCAACTTTTAATGAATTATTTTACCCTGCTATCTGCGGACAGAAAAACCTCTACATCAAAGAAGATAGGTAGAGGAGCACTGCCTGATCGATAAGAACCTTCCATCATTTTGGGGATAAAGCGCCCCACTGATGGAAGGTTCACTTTATAGTACTTTTTAACCTATAAAATATAGCTTATCTTCTTTTATTTTATAGGGCAAGTTAAATTCCAATTATTTCATAAAACCATCAACAATAATTATTTCGCTAAAACAGCTAGTTTTTCTTCTACTTTCTTCAAGTCCAGGGCAGAATCAATTTCAAAACTATCGTTGCTACCAATTTTGTACAAATGAACATTTAAATCTTGAATGTTATCTTTTACAATATTATCCCAGTACAGTTCACTGAAATCTTCCTGATTTACTACTTCTTCTAGTTTCTTCACAATATGGATGCCATCTTCTTTTGACCAGTATGAAATACCACATAAAATGTAGTCATCGTTACCATCACCAATTTCAATATCATATACTTTACGATTTTCGTCATGCTTAATGATCCATTCATTACGGAAATCTTCTTTCTTCGCACTAAAGTATAGGGATGACTCTGGGTTCTCTATAAAAATATTACGGTGTAAATAAACATCCGCATCCATTACATATGCATCTTGTAAATATTCACGAACTAAATACATCGTATAAATGTTGTTGTACACATTATATTTGTCATTGTGCACAAGCTTCACATTATACTTCTCAACAAGATAATCGAATTTCTCTGCTAAATAGCCTGTTACGACAATAATTTCTTCTACACCAATTTCCTGTAAATATTCAATTTGACGCTCTAGCATCGGCTTGCCATTTACTTCTACTAATGATTTTGGAGTCGTTAACGTTAATGGACGTAAACGAGTTCCCATACCCGCCGCTAATAAAATCGCTCTCATGTTACTTCACCTCTATATTTTTTCGCTTTTGTAAATTCAGTTATATCTGCAACTGTTAATATAGCTCCTACAAGGATCGCAATACAACAAATAATTAACTTCCATGAAAACGGTGATCCTAATGCTAACATAGAAATGACAACCGCCCATGCAGAATACGTAATGTTAAGCGCCATCGCTTTTGTCGGTCCAATTTCATGAATTGCCTTATAGTAGAACACGTAGGAAGCTGTTCCAACTAATGCAACCACAATGATTAAAATAAACTCGCTGCTCATCACAACCTCTTTTGTTAAGAAATGCCCTCCAACTGAAGGTAAAATAACAAGTCCATATGTGACTGCTGAAACAAGCTGACGAATTTGGAGTGCCTCTTCTGGAGATACTTCTTCATCTTTCATACCGTACGCACAGATAACACATTCTAAGCCCCAGCCAACGATACAAATAAGGACAAAAATAAATCCTAACATATAGTTTTCCGTTGCAAATCCATCGCCTGTAAATCCAAGTACGATAATAAATGCAATACTAATGATAAGTCCTAACCAATTCCACGAACGAAGGCGGTCTTTCAAAAATACAAATGCAAAAAATGCACCCACTGCTGGATATACAGCTGAAATCGCTGCTGTATAAGAAGCCCCGATATACTTTACAGCTAATACATAAAACGTCATCCCAATTGGTCCACCCATAAGTGCTCCTAACATAACGAACCGTCCACTTCTCGTTTTCAGCTTAGAAAGGGCCGTTTTGAGTTGACCCTTTATCGCCATATAGATCATCATCCATAATGTGGACATAAAGTCATGTAAAAACGTACTAACTAGAGGAGCAAGAAACACAACTTGTTCTGTTGCTAACATCAGTTGTGAAGATAAAATAATCCCAATCAATACCGTATCTACAGCCCAAGCAAAACCAGAAAATATTCCATAAAATATGCCTTTACTTTGCACTTTTCTCATCGTTATATCCCCCACTACAACTCTAAGAAGAGCTGTAAGTTTTTCTTCGCACGATTATAGCGATCCATTCCATATGTCCCAAAATCACTGCCTGTTGCTTCTTTAATCTTCGTCCAAATACTCCATAAGAAATCTTGGAAAATCTTATTCATCAATATTCTTCTCTGGTAAGACTCTTCTACTTCCTCGTTAAAATAGTAGGATAAGAATAACTCCTCCTCTTCTGAAGAAAAGTCGCACTCTAAACTATGTGCTGCAATATCCCACATCGGATCGTTCATACCGCCATATTCCCAATCGATTAAGTATATTTTGTCTTCTCCACTCTTAACAAAGTTTTCAGGAACCGTATCATTATGACAAGCTGTTAACGTAACATCCATCGCCTCATACATATCCTTTAACCGCATTACTTTGTTCTTCACTTCTGCATAATCATCAAAGTTAGAGCCGTTTACTTTATTTAAAAGCCCTTCATAATGCTCTATTTTTTCAAACACATTGAAAGTATTATTCATTTCGGCATTTGAACTGTGTAATTGTTTTAATATATTCGCCGTTAACTTCATATTATCACTGCGTTTTGCCGTTTTCGGATTCAATGTTTCTGCGTTTGGAATTAACTCTGCTAATTTCACACCAGTTTCTTCATTAAAGTATAGAAGTTCTGCATCAATTCCTAATTGGCTCGCTAAATTAGAAGTTACCATTTCATCACGGCGACTAATCATATCTTCTGTACCGCTTCCTGGAATACGTAGCACATATTCGGATTTTCCAACACTTACTTTGAAATTCGTATTCGTCATACCACCAAATGGCTGAATATCTGTAATTTCATCTTTTGAAATAGAAAGTGCTTCCGAAACATATTTTTTAATTTGTCGTTCTTTAAACTCTGCTTCTTTTTTCACTAAGCGAGGATAGATTTTATTTTTCACAACTTCATATTGCTTCGGTGTATCAATCTCTGCCCATACAACATCTGGTAACTTTGCATAGCCGACATCGTACAACCTTGCAGCATCCAGAAGTAAATATTCATAGTTCACATATGGATTTTGATTATGACGGAATGTTGCTAACATGTTCATGAACACTTCATACGAGATTTTAGAAATCCCAACCATCTCACCATCAATACGATTTAACTGAT
>Ga0102589_1005772_pt1 | contig 10591 bp, 10 predicted proteins | sample AraplaMF_Col_mLB_FD_76858 | JGI IMG/M metagenome (GOLD analysis project Ga0102589, IMG submission 76858) | Arabidopsis root microbial communities from the University of North Carolina, USA - plate scrape MF_Col_mLB | ecosystem: Host-associated > Plants > Roots > Endosphere | place: USA... | reverse complement strand
GCCGCGACGGCGGCAGCGATCAAACGCAACTTCATTCGATTGAATCTCCGTAATGGATCGGGGCGGGACAACCGCTCCTTAGTGATAAGGCCCGCACCGGTCGAATGGACCCGGATGGACGCGCTAGGATACCGGCGCCCGTGCTTAATCGCCACTGACGCCGAACGGCTCAGACAGCGCTTCCCGGCCGAAGTTCCGGGGCTCGCCGGCACGAAAATTTCACCTTTCCCCCCCGCCTTCTGGAACCGCCTCCTCCATGGCCGAAACGCCCGTCACCACCGCCGACCGCGGCGCCGTCCGCGTCGTCACCGTCAACCGCCCCGACAAGCTGAATGCGCTCAATGCCGCGACCCTGGACGCCCTGCTGGCGGCCTTCGAGGCAGCCGCGGCCGATCCCGCGGTCCGCTGCGTCGTCCTGACCGGCGCGGGCCCCAAGGCTTTCGTCGCCGGCGCGGACATCGCCGAGATGAACGGGCTGACCCCGGTGCAGGGCCGCGACTTCTCGCTGCGCGGCCAGAAGCTGATGCGCCGGGTCGAGAAGATGCCCAAGCCGGTCATCGGCATGATCAACGGCTTCGCCCTGGGCGGCGGCCTGGAACTGGCGATGGGCTGCCACCTGCGCATCGCGGCCGACACGGCCAAGGTCGGCCAGCCGGAAATCAACCTCGGCCTGATCCCGGGCTTCGGCGGCACCCAGCGTCTGCTGCGACTGGCGGGCCGGGCGGCCACGCTGGAGCTGTGCCTGGTGGGTGCGCCCATCGACGCCGCCCGTGCGCGCGAGCTGGGTATCGTCAACCGCATCGTGCCGGCGGCGGAGCTGGAAGCCGAAACGATGAAGCTCGCCGAGCAGATCGCGAACTCCGCGCCGCTCGCGCTGCGCGGCGTGCTGGACTGCGTGAACGTCGGTGGCGAATGCGGCATCGAGGAAGGCCTGGAGTACGAGACCGCGCAGTTCGGCCTGATGTTCGCCACGCAGGACATGCGCGAAGGCACCACCGCCTTCCTCGAACGCCGCAAGCCGAACTTCAGCGGGCAGTGATGCACGACGCGTCGGACGCCTGCGTGTGCGGTTGCGTCGATCCGCGAGGCATCGCGGCGCATGCGATCAATGCCGCGTTGCGGGTGGACGATGTGGACGGTGCGATCGAGGCGGGACTGCTCGATCGCACCATCGAATGTGACTCGTGCAGCGACGGATGCCGCGCGCGCCTGAACCACGCACGCGCCGAACGCCTCACCGCACTGGCCGCACGCGAACGCTATCGCGCGCGCAATGCACGGCTGGAACGTCGCGCACGCGAGCGCGCGGAAAAACGCGTGGCGCCGCCGGCGAGCGACGTCGCGACGCCCACGCCTTCCACCCTGCCCTCAGCTGCCGCCGCCGCACTCGCACGTGCGCGCGAGAAGGCAGCGCAACGCCACAAACCATGACGCCCGCTGCCACGAAGAAGAAAGCCGCGACCAGGAAGGCCGCGCCGAAGAAAGCCGCGCAAAAGCAGGTGCGTCGAACAAACCGCCTGTCCGCACCCGAGGTCGACACGATGTTCGCGCGGTTGAAGGCGCTCAATCCGGCGCCGAAAACCGAACTCGAATACTCGACGCCTTACGAGCTTCTGGTAGCGGTGACGCTGTCGGCGCAGGCGACCGACGTCGGCGTCAACAAGGCCACGCGCAAACTCTTTCCTGTCGCGAACACGCCGCAGAAGATCGCCAAGCTCGGTGTCGAAGGACTCAAGCCGTACATCTCCACCATCGGCCTGTACAACACCAAGGCCGCGAACGTGGTCGCGATGGCGCAACAGCTCATCGAACATCACGACGGAGAGGTGCCGCACGATCGCGAGGCACTTGAAGCGTTGCCGGGTGTCGGGCGCAAGACGGCGAACGTCGTGCTCAACACCGCGTTCGGCGAGGCGACGATGGCGGTGGACACGCACATCTTCCGCGTCGCCAACCGGACGGGGCTGGCGCCGGGCAAGACGGTGCGCGCCGTCGAGGACGGGCTGCTGAAAGTGGTTCCGCAGCAGTACCTGCACGATGCGCACCACTGGCTGATCCTGCACGGCCGTTACGTGTGCAAAGCGAGCAAGCCCGATTGCCCGCACTGCGCGATCCGCGACATCTGCCGGTTCCCGGACAAGACGCCGGGCGAGCCGGATCCGGTACGCGGTTGAGCTTGAGCCCCTTCGCCGGGATGACGGTGCTCCCTGCGCCTGCGCTCTGGTAGCCCGGGTAAGCGCAGCGCACCCGGGGGCCGTCAGCGCGGCCGATCGCATCACCCGGGTGCGCTTCGCTTACCCGGGCTACAAACGCTGCAAACCAGATGGATTCCAGCTTCCGCTGGAATGACGCGACATTCCGGATGACATGACAGCCTGGGTCCCGGCCTTCGCCGGGATGACCGGGTTTCGTTGCACCTGCCTGCCGACGACCGCCTCGCTCCTGTAGCCCGGGTAAGCGAAGCGCACCCGGGAGCCGTCAAGCCCGCCGACCGCATCACCCGGGTGCGCTTCGCTTACCCGGGCTGCCAACGCCGGGCCACCAATGTCCGGCGCACGCCCGATCACCAACGCCATCACGACCCCGCGCCGCCCGTCGGCGCAGTCGTCATGCATGCGTCATCGGAACGAAATAAGTCAGCACTGTCACATTTACGCAACTTTCACGACCTAGCCTGCGCAGCGTCTTCTCACTACGCCCCAAGGGCTACGTCCATGAAACTGTCCCGCAGCACCCTGTCCGTCGCGCTGCTCGCCGCTCTCGTCGCGCCCGCCGCGCATGCCGAAATCGCGCTCGACGTGATCGGCAACTCCGAAGTCTCCTTCGAAGGCCTGGTCCAGGCCGACTACAACTACTTCGACAGCGACTTCACCGACCTCAACGTCGGTGGCGACCAGCTGGACGGCCGCGACAGCGACAACGAAATGCGACGCGCCGAGCTGGTGCTCAAGGGCAAGGGCCCGGGCAACTTCGAATGGGTCCTGGGTTACGACGCCAAGGCCGACAAGTGGCTCGACGTCAACGCCAAGTACAAGATCAAGGGCAACTCGAACCACTTCTTCCAGCTGGGCCAGTTCAAGCAGCCCAACAGCCTGGAAGAGCTGTCCTCGACCAAGAACAACGATTTCATCTCCAAGGCGATGGTCACCAACACCTACGGTGTGGCCCGCCGCCTCGGCGCGCAGTACGGCATCGGCGACAACAACTGGTCGGTCACCACCAGCTTCTTCACCCGCGAGCTGACCGAGCATCCGGCGCCGACGCCGCACGGCCCGGGCTGGGGCATCCGTGGCACGTTCGCGCCGATCAACGAGTCGGGCAACGTCGTGCACCTGGGCCTGTCCTACGTGAACTACGACAGCTTCCAGGACACGGTGCGGATCCGCACGCGTCCGCAGGCCGACCTCGCCGGCACGCGCCTGGTCGACACCAGCAACATGACCAACGTCGATCGCCAGGCCACCATCGGCGGCGAAGCGATGTGGATCACCGGTCCGTTCAAGCTGCAGAGCGAGTACATGCAGTCCACGGTCGAGCGTTACGACAACGGCAACCCGCGCCAGTCGAAGGACTTCGACAGCAGCAGCTGGTACATCAGCGGCCTGTGGAACATCACTGGCGAGACCTGGGGCTACAAGGGCGGCGTGCCGACCACCGGCCTGCCGGACGAACCGGCCAGCGGCATGTGGCAGCTCGGCGCGCGCTTCGACTCGATCGACCTGGACGACGGCGTGATCGTCCCGGCCGCCAACCCGACCGCCGCGGCGGCCGTCGATGGCGTGCTCGGTGGCCAGATGGACAGCTGGACGGTCGGCGTGAACTGGTACTGGCGCTCGAACTTCAAGTTCATGCTGAACTACGTGATGGTCGACAGCTCGCGCTTCTACGCGCGCACCCCGGCCACCGGCCTGGTGAATCCGGCCGAACAGAACCAGCTGGTGAACCGCAAGGTCGACGACAACCCGAACGTCATCGAAGCCCGCGTGCAGTTCTACTGGTAATCGACGCTTAACGGTTCCAGCTCCCTCCCTCTTGTGAACCTCCGGGCGCGGTCGTGTGGCCGCGCCCTTTTTTTGGTTCGGGATTGGGGATTCGGGATTGGGGGATTCGCAACAGCGATGGCACAGGAGCAGGGGTTCGGCTTCTGCGAATCCCCAATCCCCAATCCCGAATCCCCGCTTCAACACGCGTAACACCCCTGTCACACACCCGACCCGGCGCTGTCATCCAACGGTTATCAAATGCGCCACGAACGGGCACGGCCCGTCGTCACTCCAGGAGAGCATCGTGTTCAAGTCCATCCAGTTCCGCCTCGCCGCGCTCGCGCTGGCCGGCACCGTCGCCATGAGTGCGCAGGCCGCCGACGTCACCGGCGCCGGCGCGTCGTTCGTGTATCCCGTGATGTCGAAGTGGTCGGCCGACTACGCCAAGGCGAACGGCAAGAAGGTCAACTACCAGTCGATCGGTTCCGGCGGCGGCATCGCGCAGATCAAGGCCGCGACGGTGGACTTCGGTTCCTCCGACGCGCCGCTGAAGCCGGAAGACCTGGCGCAGGCCGGCCTGGCGCAGTTCCCCTCGGTCATCGGCGGCGTGGTGCCGGTCGTCAACGTCCCGGGCATCGCGTCCGGCGCGCTGAAGCTGGACGGCGACACGCTGGCCAACATCTTCCTGGGCAAGATCACCAAGTGGAACGATCCGGCGATCGCCGCGCTCAACGGCGGCGTGCAGCTGCCGGACCGCAAGATCACCGTCGTGCATCGTTCGGACGGTTCGGGCACCACGTTCAACTTCGTCAACTACCTCTCGAAGGTGTCGCCGGAGTGGAAGACCAAGGTCGGTGAAGGCACGTCGGTGAAGTGGCCGGTCGGCATCGGCGGCAAGGGCAACGAAGGCGTGGCCGCGTACGTGAAGCAGATCGTCGGCGGCATCGGTTACGTCGAACTGTCCTACGCGCTGCAGAACAAGATGGCCTATTCGCGCCTGAAGAACGCCGCGGGCAACTTCGTGCTGCCGTCGGACGAGAGCTTCTCGGCCGCCGCCGCCAGCGCCGAGTGGGGCAACGCGAAGGACTTCTACTTGGTGATGACGAACGCGCCGGGTGTGAACTCCTGGCCGATCACCGCCACCAATTTCATCCTGATGTACAAGCAGCCCAAGAACGCCGCCGGTGCGAAGAACGCGAAGGAATTCTTCCGCTGGGTGTACGCCAACGGCGACGCGCAGGCCAAGGCGCTGGATTACGTCCCGCTGCCGGACGCGCTGGTGAAGCAGATCGAGGCGTACTGGTCGGCGAACATGAACTACTGATCCGCTTGCCGATCTTCGGATCACGCGTTCAGGTTTGATGGAAGGCGGGCCGAAAGGTCCGCCTTCTTCGTTTTCATGGCGCCGCTTTTGTAGCCCGGGTAAGCGCAGCGCACCCGGGAGCCCTCGACGATCCCGGCGCGGCAACCCGGGTGCGCTGCGCTTACCCGGGCTACGCAATACGGGCGCTGTGCGGACCACCCACAACTTCGCTTCAGATTCATGACAGCCGCATGTCATAGCGCTGTAACAAAAAGATCATCAAATGGCGCAGCCCGGCCAGCAGGCCGGATCCTTCCCCTCGGAGTTGCGCATGAACCCGTCGTCGGCCCGCATTGCCGCCCTCGCCTTCGCCATTGCCTTGACCGTCGCGGCCTGCAAGCCCGCCGGCGACAACAACGCACCGGCGACCGCCGCCGAAGCAGGCGCACCCGCCGCTGCCACGCAGGCTTCCGACAACGTCGCCGCGCAGATCACCGGCGCCGGCGCGACCTTCATCTACCCGCTGATCTCCAAGTGGTCGGACGACTACAACAAGAGCACCGGCGCGAAGGTGAACTACCAGTCGATCGGTTCCGGCGGCGGCATCGCGCAGATCAAGGCCGGCACGGTGGACTTCGGTTCCTCCGACAAGCCGCTGCCGTCGGATGAACTCACCGCCGCGGGCCTGGGCCAGTTCCCGTCCGCGATCGGCGGCGTGGTGCCGGTGGTGAACATCGAAGGCATCGAGCCGGGCAAACTGCGCCTCACCGGTCCGCTGCTGGCCGACATCTTCGCCGGCAGGATCGCGACCTGGAACGACCCGGCGATCGCCGCCGCGAATCCGGGCCTGGCGCTGCCGTCGACGAAGATCAACATCGTGCACCGCTCCGACGGTTCGGGCACCACGTTCAACTTCACCAACTACCTGTCGAAGGTGTCGCCGGAGTGGAAGTCGAAGGTCGGCGAAGGCACCTCGGTGCAGTGGCCGGGCGGCGTGGGCGGCAAGGGCAACGAAGGCGTCGCCTCCTACGTGAAGCAGATCAAGGGTTCGATCGGTTACGTCGAACTGGCCTACGCGCTGCAGAACAAGATGGCGTTCGCATCGCTGCAGAATGCGGCCGGCAACTGGGTGCAGCCCAGCGCCGAAACCTTCCAGGCCGCCGCCGCGGGCGCCGACTGGGCCAGCGCGAAGGACTTCAACCTGGTCATCACGAATGCGACCGGCGACCAGGCCTGGCCGATCACCGCGACCAATTTCATCCTGATGTACAAGACGCCGAAGGATGCGCAGCGCTCGGCGCACACGCGCGAATTCTTCAAGTGGGCTTTCGAGAACGGCCAGTCGCAGGCGCAGGCGCTGGACTATGTCCCGCTGCCGCCGGAACTGGTGAAGCAGGTCGAGGCTTACTGGGCGGCGGAGTTCAAGTGACGCACTGGCGCGCTCGCGCAACGCGCGAGCGCCTTTGCCAGTGCGTCATCCCTGCGAAAGCAGGGATCCAGTACAGCGGCATCAAGCAACTCCCGCGCAAGCGGTGATCGGGTTAGTAACGATCAACAGCGTCACCGTCATCCCGCGAACAGCGGAGAAGCCATGAACGCAGCACCGCGTCGCATTCCCTCTCTCTCCCTGCGATACGGCGACAACGCTCATGGATTCCCGCCTTCGCGGGCATGACGAACGAATCGAACACACACAACACGCACGGAACCGGCCACACGAAACCCTCCGGATGAACGCCACTTCCCTCCCCGCCGTTGAAGTCTCCAAGTCGCGCGACCACAAGGACGCGCGCAACGACCGGCTGTTCCGCTACGTCCTCACCGGCACCGTGATCTTCGTGCTTGTCGCGCTCGCGAGCGCGGCGCTGTCGATGCTCTGGGGCGGACGCGACGTCCTCGCCACCGAGGGCCTGCGCTTTTTCTTCAGCACCGAATGGAATCCGGTCGAGAACCGCTACGGCGCGCTCGTGCCGATCTACGGCACCGTCGTCACCGCGCTCATCGCGATGCTGATCGCGGTGCCGGTCAGCTTCGGCATCGCCTTCTTCCTGACCGAAGTCGCGCCACGCTGGGCGCGTGGACCGATCGGCACTGCCATCGAACTGCTCGCCGGCATTCCCTCGATCATCTACGGCATGTGGGGCCTGTTCGTGCTGGTGCCGGTGATGACCGAATACGTCACGCCGTGGCTCAACGACCATATCGGCACGCTGCCGGTGATCGGCGCGCTGTTCCAGGGTCCGCCGCTGGGCATCGGAATGCTCACCGCCGGCGTCGTGCTGGCGATCATGGTGATCCCGTTCATTTCGTCGGTGATGCGCGAAGTCTTCCTCACCGTGCCCACGCGCCTGAAGGAATCGGCCTACGCGCTGGGTTCGACGAAGTGGGAAGTGAGCTGGGACATCGTGCTGCCGTACACGCGCTCGGCGGTGATCGGCGGCATCTTCCTCGGCCTTGGCCGTGCGCTGGGCGAAACGATGGCGGTGGCGTTCGTCATTGGCAACAGCGTGAACTTCTCCGCGTCGCTGCTCGAACCGGGCACGACCATCGCGGCGCTCATCGCCAACGACTTCGGCGAGGCGACGGAAACCTACCGCTCCGCGCTGCTGCTGCTGGGCTTCGTGCTGTTCATCGTGACCTTCGTGGTGCTCGCGATCGCGCGCTTCATGCTGCTCAAGCTCGCCCGCAAGGAGGGCAACTGATGGGCACTGTGTCCGTAAAGACCGCACACGACTTCAAGGTCGCCGACGCGCTCTACCGCCGTCGACGCATCATCAACGCGGTGTCCCTGCTGCTCGCCTGCGCGGCCGCGCTGTTCGGCCTGTTCTTCCTCGGCTGGATCCTGTGGACGCTGATCTCCAAGGGCATCGGCGGCATCAACTGGGCGCTGTTCACGCAGAACACGCCGCCTCCGATGCAGGAAGGCGGTCTGTTGAACGCGTTCTTCGGCAGCGCCGTGATGTGCGTCATCGCCATCCTCATCGGCACGCCGCTGGGCATCGCCGCCGGCACGTGGCTCGCCGAGTACGGGCATGCGCGCAAGTTCGGCACGGTGGTGCGCTTCGTCAACGACATCCTGCTGTCGGCGCCGTCGATCGTACTGGGCCTGTTCGTCTACACGCTGGTGGTGATGCAGACTGGCGGCAACTTTTCCGCGCTCGCCGGCGCGATCGCGCTGGCCTTCATCGTGCTGCCGGTCGTGGTCCGCACCACCGACGAGATGCTGCGCCTGGTGCCTGCGCAGATGCGCGAAGCCGCGCTGTCGCTGGGCGTGCCGCAGTGGAAAGTGATCGTGCAGGTGCTGTACCGCAGCGCATCGGCCGGCATCGTGACCGGCGTGCTGCTCGCGCTGGCGCGCATTTCCGGCGAAACCGCGCCGCTGCTGTTCACCGCCTTCGGCAATCAGTACTGGTCGACGAATGTGTTGCAGCCGATGGCCTCCGTGCCGGTGGTGATGAACCAGTTCGCCGGCAGTCCGTACGAGTCGTGGCAGGTGCTGGCCTGGGCCGGCGCGCTGGTCCTGACCGTCTTCGTCCTCCTCATCAGCCTCATCGCGCGCGCCATCGTGCTGCGCAACCGGATCAGCCATGACTGACCTTTCGAACCTCTCGGGCCTTTCGCCCCGGAACACCGCCATGAACGACGCACGCATCAGTCTCGCCACGCCGGAGCGCAAGGCCGCCACGGCGGCCGCCGCATCGCCGGTGAAGCTCGCCGCACGCGGCCTGAACTTCTACTACGACAAGTTCCACGCGTTGAAGGACATCAACCTGGAAATGCCGGAAAAGCGCGTCACCGCGCTGATCGGGCCGTCCGGTTGCGGCAAGTCGACGCTGCTGCGCATCTTCAACCGCATCTACGCGCTGTATCCGAAGCTTGAAGCCCGCGGCGAGGTGATCCTCGACGGCGAGAACATCCTGGATTCGCGCTATCCGATGAACCGCCTGCGCAGCAAGGTCGGCATGGTGTTCCAGAAGCCGGTGCCGTTCCCGATGACGATCTACGAGAACGTCGCCTACGGCATCCGCCACCACGAGAAGCTGTCGAAGGCCGAGATGGATACGCGCGTCGAACACGCGCTGCGCCAGGGCGCGCTGTGGGACGAGGTGAAGGACAAGCTGGGCCAGAGCGCGCTGGGCCTGTCGGGCGGCCAGCAGCAGCGGTTGTGCATCGCGCGTGCCGTCGCGCTGCGCCCGGACGTGCTGCTGCTCGACGAACCGACCTCGGCGCTGGATCCGATTTCCACCAGCCGCATCGAGCAACTGGTGGAAGAGCTGAAGAAGGACTACACGATCGTGATCGTGACCCACAACATGCAGCAGGCCGCGCGCGTCTCGGACTTCACCGCCTTCATGTACCTGGGCGATCTGATCGAACACGCGGCGACGGAGACGATCTTCTCGAATCCGAGCAAGCAGCAGACCGAGGATTACATCACCGGTCGATTTGGGTGAGGCACGCTGCTTGCGCGGCACTGCCGCGCAGCGTGCCGAACGACCGGCCATGGATGGCCGGGCCGCGCGACCCGAAGTCGATTGAGTTTCGCCAGGGATGGCAGCGAAGCCTCTCCAGGGCATAGACGGACACCACACACATGAGCACCCAAATGCACGACCACATCGTCAAGAGCTACGACGACGAGCAGCGCCGGCTGCTCAACGAAACCCTGCGCATGGGCGAGATGGCCGCATCGCAGCTGGAGGCTGCGCTCGACGTGGTCCAGCGCCGCGACGACAAGGCCGCCGAACGCATCATCGCCAACGACGAGGCGATCGACGCACTCGAGCAGGAAGTCAGCCACGACGTCATGAAGCTCGCGCTGCGCGGGCCGATGGCGCGCGACCTGCGCGAGATCCTCTCCGCGATCCGCATCGCCTCGGACATCGAACGCGTCGGCGATTACGCCGCCAACGTCGCCAAGCGCTCGCTCGCGCTCAACCTCTCGCCGCCGCTGCCGCATGTGAGCGGGCTGCACGCGATCGGAACGCTGGCCGTGCAGCAGGTGCGCGACGTGCTGGTGGCGTACCGCGACAACAATGTCGAACTCGCCCAGCGCGTGCGCGCGCGCGACGCCGACCTCGACGTCGCCTACACCGCGCTCTTCCGCGAACTGCTCACCTACATGATGGAAGACGCGCGCAGCATCACGCCGTGCACGCACCTGCTGTTCATGGCGAAGAACATCGAGCGCATCGGCGACCACGCCACCAACATCGCCGAGAACGTGTGGTTCCTGGTGCGCGGCGAGGAAGTCCTGCCGCCACGCGAGAAGCGCGACGACAGCAGCACGACAGCTGCGCCCTGA
>Ga0102589_1005771_pt1 | contig 10593 bp, 7 predicted proteins | sample AraplaMF_Col_mLB_FD_76858 | JGI IMG/M metagenome (GOLD analysis project Ga0102589, IMG submission 76858) | Arabidopsis root microbial communities from the University of North Carolina, USA - plate scrape MF_Col_mLB | ecosystem: Host-associated > Plants > Roots > Endosphere | place: USA... | reverse complement strand
ACCGACCTGATGGACGACGAAGAACAGCGCGGCAAGCTGCAGCACGACCTCGATGAAATGGTGGCCCTGGTGCGCGAGGCGCTGGCCTATGCGCGCAGCCTGCATGGCGCCGACGAGGCGCCGCGCAAGGTAGACCTCGACGCCTTGCTGGATACCCTGCGTTGCGACTACGAGGACGCCGGCAAACAGCTCACGGTGAGCGGGCGGGTCGGCCGCCCCGTGATGAGCCGGCCACTGGCGCTGCGCCGCATCCTGAACAACCTCAGCGACAACGCGCTCAAGTTCGGCAAGGAGGTCGAGCTGGCCGTGCAAGTCAATGCCGACCAGGCCATTGAAATCTGCGTGCTGGACCGCGGGCCCGGCATTCCCGAGTCCGAACTCGAGGCGGTGCTGCAGCCCTTTTACCGCGTGGAAAGTTCCAGGAACCGCGATACCGGCGGCACCGGCCTGGGCCTGGCCATCGCGCAGCAGCTGGCCGCATCCATAGGCGCCCGCCTGAGCCTGGCCAACCGTGCTGGCGGCGGGCTGGCCGCGCGACTGGTGATGCCGGCCGCTTCGCCCACTGAACCCTGACATCAAAAAAGCCGGCCTGCCCGAGTGATCGGACAGGCCGGCTTTGCCTGTGCGTGATACGGACTTAGACCAGGTTGATCTCTACATCGATATTGCCGCGCGTAGCCTTGGAGTAAGGGCACAGCTGGTGGGCCGCATCCACAATGCTGCGCGCCGTCGCGCTGTCCAGCCCCGGAAGGAGGACGTTCAGGCGTGCCTGCAGGAAGAAGGCCTCGCCGGCCGTGCCCAGGTCCACCTCGGCATCAACGGCCACGCCGGCCGGCAGGCTGACTTTCTGCGCGGCGGCGGCACGGCCCATGGCGCCGATAAAGCAGGCCGACCAGCCGGCCGCGAACAGCTGCTCGGGGTTGGTGCCCTGGCCCGCGCTGCCGGGTGGGGACAGCTTGATATCCAGGCGGCCGTCGGCGCTGCGGGATTCCCCGTTGCGCCCGCCGGTGGTGTGGGTCTTGCCCGTGTACAGGACTTTGTCGAGATGGTTGATGGTGGTCATGGTGTTTTCCTTTTGGAGGGTTGAAGAAATTCTTATCCGCAGATTTCGCAGATTTACACAGATGAATGCAGACAAAAATCGTGATGCGCAGTCATGGCGCCGGCGTTTGAGGAGGCGAGGCCCTGAATGCAAATGCCTTTCTTAATCTGCGCAAATCTGCGTCATCTGTGGATTAAAAGGTTTTCTCGTATCGTCGATATCTCAGAAGCGCAATGTTGTGTACGCACGCGGCCGCTGGACACACTGCGGTACAAATCTCCCGCACCCGTTGCGCGGCGATCAGCCTGGCCCGCGGCGCGCACGCCACACGACCGCAGGCCGGGAACTGATGCACTGGCAACTGAGCGGGTTGCGCAGCTCATGCGCAAAGCCACCCGCCAAAAACGTCAAGGCCATCCAGAGTTTTTTCATGCTCGTGGGATCGGTTCAGCCAAAGGTAAAGGCATACACATGCGCGCCGGGATCCAGAAACTCGATCTCGAACAGGCGGTCGCCCGCCGTGGCCGGCAGCCTGACCAGCTGGTACAGCCGATGCGCGTCAATCACGCCGCTGCCGTCCGCCGCGATGTCGGTGCCGTGGTTTTGGGCCGGCGGCTGCCCATCGACCCGCACACGAAAGCGCACCGGCCCCGCGCCGGCCTGGCGACCCAGCACCAGGTGCAGGTCGCGCGCGCGAAAGCGGTAGGCCAGGCGCGCGCCCGCCTGCATCGCCGCGGCGCGCTCGGCCTCCACCGTCCAGTGCCCGCCCAGCGTCCAGTGGTTCAGCGCCACGCTCGCGGCCGGTTCATAGCGCTGGGCATGGTCGGGCACAAGACCGCCGGCGGGCACAAAGTTGACGGCGCGCTCATGGCCCACATAGGTTTCGCCGGACAGCACGCGGTCGCCGGGCGCGGCCTGCACGCCCTCGCCTCGCACTTCGACCAGCCCGCCGTCGCCGCGGCCCTTGCCGTTTCTCTCGGCCAGCAGCTTCTGGATCAGGCGCTCCGAGGCTTCATACTGCCCTTCGCCAAAGACCTGGTGCCGCACCTTGCCCTGGGCATCGACAAAATACAGGGCGGGCCAGGCCTGGTTCTCAAAACCGCGCCAGATCGCATGCCCGCTGTCGATGGCGACGGGGTAGCTGATGCCCAGATCCTTGACGGCCCTGCGCACATTGTTTTCGTTTTTCTCAAACGCGAACTCCGGCGAATGCACGCCGAGCACGACCAGGCCGGCCTCGCGGTATTTGTCCGCCCAGGCGCGGATATAGGGCAGCGTGCGCAGGCAGTTGATGCATGAGTAGGTCCAGAAATCAACCAGCACCACCTTGCCGCGCAGATCCGCGCTCGCCAGCGGCGGCGTGTTGATCCAGCCGGTCGCGCCCGCCAGCGGCGCGAAGGTGCTGTCCTGCCAGGCTGCGGGGGCCGGCGCAGTTTCGGCTTTTGCGGCGGCGAGCGGAATGGCGTCGGTCACAGTCATAGGCCCATCGCGCGGCGCCTGCGTTTGAAAGACATTGATCAGCGTTTGCTCAATTCTTGAGGTGCTGCCGAGCGACAGCTGGCTCAGGAGTCCGGTGTCCAGCCCCGTGGCGATCAGCGCCACACCGGCCAGCACCGCCGCGCCCATGCCGCGCCGCGCCCACTGGCTCACGCCCAGCGAACGCCGAAGCAAGCCATACACACGCCCGCCCACCAGCAGCGACAGCGCCAGCGAAGTCGCCGCGCCGCCCGCATAGGCCAGCAACAACAAGGAGGTGCCTGCGTTGGCGCCCTGAATGGCCGCGCCGGTGAGGATCAAGCCCAGCACAGGCCCCGCACAGGGCGCCCACAACAAACCGGTAGCCACGCCCAGCACCAGCGAGGACACAAAGCCGTCTTTGAGCGCGCCGCCATCGCTGCGGTCGTTGGAAGCGGCGATGCGAGCACCCAGCGCCACCAGCGGCCGGGCCAGGCGGTCGGCCAGTTCCGGAAAGATCAGCGTCAGCGCAAATACGGCCAGCAGCCCCAGCGCCGCGATGCGCCCATATTCATTGGCCTGCACCGCCCAGCCGCCACCGACTGCCGCCAGCGTGGCCACCGCAGTGAAGGCCAGCGCCATGCCCAGCAGCATTGGCAAACCATTCCTGAGGAAAGGCCGGCCGGCGCGCGCCAGCACAAAAGGCAGCACCGGAAGAATGCAGGGGCTGACGATGGTCAGCACGCCGGCGGCAAAGGCAAGAATGAGAAAGCTCATGGTCGGGCGGTTTCAGGAGTGGGCACCCCGTGATTGAACCGCCGCGGCGTATCCCCGCTGTGTCGGCGCGGCCGCTTTATGGCATGCGGCTGTATCCGCGGCCGTCACGGATACATAGACATACAAACACAAACCCCAGGCCTGCGAAGCAGTGCCGCCGTTTCACCATGCCGTGCGAGGCCCTCGGCCTCAGGCCTGCTGGACCGTATCGCCGCAGCAGCCGACCCCGAAGCGCTCACCATCGCCCGGCATTACAAATCCCTCAAAAGCCCCATCCCCGGCTTCGGCCACCATTTGCACAAACCGGTAGACCCCCGCGCCTGCAAGCTGCTGGAGCTGGCCCGCGCCGAACCCGAACTGGCCGGCAAAAAAAAATACGCGCACTCGAACAACTCTCAGCCGCCGTCGATGGCCGCGGAATTCACCATGCTCTACAGTCCAGCCCCGCAACCGGGAAGCGGCTTCTATCGCAACAACAGAGAGCGATTAACCAAACTTGAAAAGGCGTGTGGCGCACACGCTCAACAATTGATTGAGGAAATCAAAGCCTTGGACCATAAGATCTATGAGGCCAACGCTATCGAGATAAACCGACTCTGAAACAGGATCAGTCTCATCAAGAAAGATCACTTCTTGACGCTGAATGTCGGCATGCATGGGAACCTCGTAGCCCGCGAGGTCGTGATTCATAAAATGCCGTGGCGTTTCCCTCCGCCCTCCTCCCCCAATTGCAGGATACCCAAACCCCCACCCCAGGCATAGACTGACCCAACCTTGCCAGCCCTGCGCAAGGCAGCCACACCGAGCCACCACAGGGCAGCCAACAATAAACCGGGGAGGCAGCGATGACCCACGCCAAAAAGCTAGCCACAGCCGCAACGGCCTTCGCCGTCCTGGCCAGCACAGCCGCGCACGCGATTTCCATCGGCGGCTTCGACCCGATCAAGGCGGCCACCAAGATCGTGACGGCGCCGACCAACACGGTGATCAATGCGGTGAAGGTGGTGGTCAACGGGGACAGCGCCAAAACCATTCTTGACCCGGCCAAGGATGCCGCGAAGTCGGTCGCGCCCTTGCCTGCGCTGGCGGCGAATGTCGCGACCTGGCCGAATGAGCAGATCTTCAAGGAGGCGCAGGCGCTGGCCGCCAAAACCGGCAAGCCCGGCGAGTTTATTTTTGACGTGGCGACTTTCCAGCAGCGTTACCAGGATCAGGTCGTCAAAGCCTCCGGCGCGGCGGCGGCGAATGCGCTGGTGGGCAAGAACCCGCTGGAGTTTGTGGCGATGCCCTTGGCTGCGGCGATTCGCGAGGCGCGGGCGCGGCACATTGCCAATGCCAAGCCGCTACCGGATGACGTGAAGAAGGCGCTGTTCAACTTCTTCCCGAAAGAGGTGCTGGACCGCGCGAAGTACGCCGTCGGAACCGTCGAGATCACCTTGCCCAATGGGATTGGCAAGGTGCAGAAATTTTTCGGGAACGACATTGGCGTGGTGTGCGACGACGTCATCATCTTCTCTAAAGACCCGGGCACTTTCCGCAACGATCCGCAGTGGTGGGGCCATGAGGTCACGCACATCAAGCAGTACATGGACTGGGGTGTGGAAGAGTTCGCCTTCCGTTATGTGAAGAGCCTGGGCAATGAGGTCGAGAACCCGGCCTATGCGCGCGGGAGTGAGGTACTTGCCTGGGCCCAGCAGAATTTCCGCGGCGCGGATGGTTCGGTGGTGCCGCTGGTGATTGCCAGCGCGCATTCAGCGGACGGGGTGCAGGCGGAGCCGCTGTTGCCGCCCGCGTATGTGAAAGCACAGGACGACCAGGCAGCGGCCGCGGCCCTGGCGGACCCGCCCATCATTCGCTGTATTTTCCCGAACGACGCGCTGGAGTATTACGGAACGCAGAACGGCCGCATCATCGTGGTCGACAGGGCCCTGGGCCGCTGGCTGCACATAGGCTGGGCCGCGCCGCCCGACATCGCGGGGCCGGCCTGGATTTATTTCATTCCTGGCCGCGGTTCTTATGACGTGTTCGCGAACGGTCAGATCGTGCAGCGCATCACGCCCAGCCCGTACGGCCCCTTCGGCCCGCCGGGTCCGCCTGTGCAGGTGGGGTATGTGGCGCGCTTGCAGTAAGACAGCCGTTTCTTGAAATTCAACGCTCGTCGCCCAGGCCTTGGCATAAGGCTGCGATGAGTTTTCGGGCCTGTTGGGGGTTCCGGCTCGCCTGGCCGGCAAGTAGCAAAGGCCCCTGTTCATCGGCTTGCGCACGCAGGATGGCAAGCACATACTCTTTTGCCTTGCTATCGAGCAGCAAGGCGATGTCGCGGCCCAGGAGTTGCGCGCTCGCCGTGGCGTAGTCATAGCCCTCGGCTTCAAACAGGTCTTTGTGGTGCGTGGTCGCTCGATCAAGATGGCCGCAGTTCAGGTACTCGCGCATGTACAGCAGGAGGTCGCCCGCGTCTTTCCCGGGGTCTGTCCACTTTCTTTCCTGCCATGCGCATACCTTGAGCAAAGCGAGCGCGGGGATATTTGCCACGCGCAAGGCCACGCCTTCCGGTAACGTTATGGACACGCTTGCTTCAAGGGCTTCGGCCATGCCCAGGCAATTGAAGACCGTGCTGTGTTCAGGGGGCCAGGAAATCGTTCTGTCGGCCTGTTCAATGCGCCCGAAAGGAAGCATGTCCAACGGAAGCCCTGTCTTGGCGTGGCGCAGCCTGTAGTTTGCGGCGCCCTGCCGCTCTGAAAAAGCGGAGCTTGCCATAAGCCCACGGCGCAGCGCGGAGAAAGCATCCCAGTCGCTCACCATCACCGAGAAGTCGACGTCTTTTGTCTGGCGGCCGGTGTCTATCCCGTGTGCGTACAGCAGCATCAGGTCTCGCGCCATAGCACCCATCAGGAAGAAGGCAATGCCCATGGGCTCGGCCACCGCCTTCAAGTCACGCACGACGTGTGCGAGCGAAACGAGTTCAGGCCTGCGCGAAAAGTCCGGCGATATGGGTGTCATAAATCATCTTTGCCGTTTCGATGCAGCGGGCGTCACCGGTGGCCAGCAGGTCCGCATACACCAGAAGCGGCGGAACCAGATCGGGGTGGTGGGGCGTGGTGGGAAAGCTCCAGAAACGCTTGCGAACTTCCACCACGGCCGTATGGCCGGGCTCTGGGTCTTTGAGGAACTTCATGCGGGCGGCCAGCAGGGCCGGCATTTTGTCGGCATAAAGGGTCAACTCGCCCGGGCGTAGGTAGTCCGTCAGCAAGGCGCCGGCCGGCTCTCCACCCCACTGCGCGCCGTATTCCGCCAAAGGCCAGTCTTGCCAGCCATCGAATGTTTTGACGTGGTAGCGGCCCAGCAAGGTACGAGGCCTCAGCGTGCGCGCATAGGCATCCACCCATTGGGCGACCAGCCGCTCTTGCTGGAACAGGCGGCGCGTTCCGCGCTTTCCGTTCAGGTCGCGCACAAAGCCTTGCTGCTGCAAATCGGGGATGACCCAACCGACGGTGCCATGTGCCACGCCGGCCATGGTGCCGAGTTCGCGGTAAGGCCGGTTTACCGCTTCAGGATTGCACAGCAAAGCAAAAAGAACCTGAAGGCCTGTCGGCTGAAAAGCCTTGCCGGCCACGGGATCAGCATAGGGCTTGTCCGCCCGTTTCTGGCCCTTCACCCAGATAAGCAGCGGGCCCTCTTCTATATAGGCATTGCCCGCCGTGTCCAGAAACGCAATGTGGCGCGCCTTGAGTTCATCAGCCAACGCGGGCGTCACATAGTCGGTGACCAGCATGGCCTTGTCACCCAGCCTCTGCAGGCCCTGCAGGGCGATGCCCAGTGTCGCCGGCTGCAATGCACGGCGAACTTCGACGGGATACACCCGGCCTTGCGCACCGTGTTCAATGCGTACGAAGGCATCGGCCCCTTGGGCGCGTGTTGGAGGCTTGGGCTCAATCCGCATGGAAATGCCCAGGTTGCGGGCAGCCTCCACAGCCGCCTGCAACAAGGGTTTTTTTGCGGGAATTGCTTTTTTGTCCATTATTTTTGATTGTCCAACAATATTGGACAAATTACAATATTGGACAAATCGCCTGTCTAGCGGCGACGGACTGACCGAATGACCGCTATGTATGTGCGGCCGCGCATATGCAAAAAAATCGGCGATTTCTATACCTATCGCGCCTTCAAACCACAGCCGGCAACCGATCCAACAACTTATCCAGCGTGATCGGATACTCACGCACCCTCACCCCGGTCGCGTTGTAAACCGCATTGGCAACAGCAGCCGCAATCCCACAAATCCCCAGCTCCCCCACCCCCTTGGCCTTCATGGGCGAAGACATGGGATCGGTTTCGTCCAGGAAGATCACATCCTGATGCGGGATGTCGGCATGCACCGGCACTTCGTAGCCCGCAAGGTCGTGGTTCACAAAAAACCCGTGGCGCTTGTCGACCACGAGTTCTTCCATGAGGGCTGCCCCCACGCCCATGGTCATGGCGCCTATGACCTGGCTGCGCGCGGCCTTGGGATTCAGGATGCGGCCTGCGGCGCAGACGGCGAGCATGCGGCGCACGCGGATCTCGCCGGTGGCGGCGTCGACGCCGACTTCGACGAAATGCGCGCCAAAGGTGGACTGCTGGTATTTATTGCCCAGGTCGCCGTATTCCATGAAGTCTTCGGCGACCAGGCCCTTGTCGCCGGCCGCTTGGGCGACTTGCGCGAGCGGCACGGCGCGATCGGCGACGCGGACCATGCCGTCTTCGAAAACCGCCTCCAGCGGCGTGAAGCCTGCGCGGGTGGCAATGGTTTCGCGCAGCTTCATGCAGGCCGCATACACGCCGGAGGTGGAGCTGTTGCCGCCCCACTGCCCGCCTGAGCCGCAGGAGACGGGGAAGTCCGAATCGCCCAGGCGCACCAGCACTTTGTTGAGCGGCACGCCCATAACTTCGGCGGCCGTCTGCGCGATGATGGTGTAAGTGCCTGTGCCTATGTCGGTCATGTCGGTTTCCACCGTGACCACGCCATTCTTGTCGAGCCGCACGCGCGCGGCTGACTTCATGAGCAGGTTGTTGCGAAAGGCCGCGGCCACGCCCATGCCGACCAGCCAGCGGCCGTCGCGCACTTGCGCGGGCTGGGCCTGGCGCCGGTTCCAGCCGAATTGTTCGGCGCCCAGGCGCAGGCACTCAACCAACCGGCGCTGCGAGAAAGGCCGCCCGGCCTGTTCCGGGTCGACCTGGGTGTCGTTGAGCGCGCGGAACTCGATCGGGTCCATGCCCAGTTTTTCGGCCATCTCATCCATGGCGATTTCGAGGGCCATCAAGCCGGGGGCCTCGCCGGGCGCGCGCATGGCGTTGCCTTCGGGCAGGTCCAGCACGGCCAGGCGTGTAGCGGTGAAGCGATTCGCGCCGGCATACAGCAAACGGGTCTGGTTGGCCGAGGTTTCGGGCTGGCCCTCGGGCAGGTCGCCGGACCAGCATTCATGGCCTATGGCGGTGAGCTTGCCATCGCGGCCCGCGCCCAGGCGTATGCGCTGCAGGGTGGCCGGCCGGTGTGTGGTGTTGTTGATCATCAGCGGGCGCTGCAGCGCGACCTTGACGGGCCGCCCGGCCGCGCGCGCGCCCAGGGCGGCCAGCAGCGCATCGGCGCGCACCCAGAGCTTGCCGCCGAAACCGCCGCCGATAAAGGGTGAGACCAGGCGCACGTTGGCCTTGGGAATGCCCAGCGTGGCGGCCATGTCGCCCACGCTCCAGTCGATCATCTGGTTGGCCGTCCAGAGTGTGAGCTTGTCGCCCTGCCAGGCGGCGGTGGTGGCGTGCGGCTCCATCATGGCATGCGACTGGTCGGGTGTGCTGTAGCTGGCGTCGAGTTGCACGGGCGCCGCGGCAAAGGCGCCCGGGAAGTCGCCGACCTGGGTCTCGGACGGCCCGGCGAAATCGGAAGGCTTAGCCAGCGGTGCGCTGTCTTTTTGCGCGGCGAGGTCGAACTTGCCCGGTGTGCGTTCGTAGTCGATACGCACCAGCTGCGCGGCGGCGCGCGCCTGTTCAAAGGTGGTGGCCACCACGAGCGCGAGGGCCTGGTGGTAGTGGTCTATCTCGGGCCCGCCCAGCAGTTTGGCGGTGTTGAACTTGCCCTTGCCGAGCTTGCCGGCGTTGCGCGCGGTGACGACGGCCAGCACGCCGGGCGCGGCGCGTGCGGCGTCCAGGTCCATGGAAGCGATGCGGCCCTTGGCGATGCCGGCGCCGACGATGTAGCCGTAGGCCGGATCGGGCACGGCGTCGTGGCGCTCATAGGCATAGGGCGCGCCGCCGGTCGTCTTGAGCGGGCCGTCGATTCGGTCCGTGGCTTGGCCTATGACCTTGAGCTGGTCTATGGGGTTGCGGGTGGCGGGGGTGTCGAATTTCATGTGGCGCTCCTGGCCTGGGCCAGCACGGCGGCGAGGGTGCGCTCCACCAGCGGCAGTTTGAAGGCGTTGTCTTCGGTGGTGCGGGCGCCGGCGAGTAGCCGCCCGGCCGCGGCTTTTGCGCCCTGCGGCAAGGCGGCATCGGCCGCCTCGTCGCGCCAGGGCTTGTGCGCCACGCCGCCCAGAGCGACACGGCCCGAGCCGTCACGCTGCACCACGGCCGCGACCGAGACCAGCGCGAAGGCATAAGACGCGCGGTCGCGCACCTTGCGGTAGATGTGGGTGCCGCCCGTCGGCCTGGGCAGGCTGACCGAGGTAATCAGCTCGCCGGGCTGCAGCGCGGTCTCCACATGCGGCGTGTCGCCGGGCAGGCGGTGGAAGTCGGCGATCGGGATGACGCGCCTGGCGCCGTCGGGCTTGACGGTTTCCACCGTGGCGTCGAGCACGCGCATGGCGACGGCCATGTCGCTGGGGTGGGTGGCGATGCAGGCCTGGCTGGCGCCCAGCACCGCATGCTGGCGCGTGTGCCCGCCTATGGCGCTGCAGCCGCTGCCGGGCTGGCGCTTGTTGCAGGGCTGGTTGGTGTCGTAGAAGTAAGGGCAGCGCGTGCGCTGCAGCAGGTTGCCGGCGGTGGTGGCCTTGTTGCGCAGCTGGGCCGAAGCGCCGGCCAGCAAGGCGCGCGCGAGCACGCCGTAGTCGCGCCGCACGCGTTCGTCAGCGGCCAGCGCGGTGTTGCGCACCAGCGCGCCTATGCGCAGCCCGCCTTCGGGCGTGGCTTCTATCTTGTCAAGCGCCAGGCCGTTGACGTCGACCAGGTGCGTGGGCGCCTCGATCTGCAGCTTCATCAAGTCCAGCAGGTTGGTGCCGCCCGCGATGAATTTGGCGCCGGGGTGGCGCATGACGGCGGCCGCGGCCTCGGCCGGGCTGCGGGCGCGCTCA
>Ga0102589_1005767_pt1 | contig 10602 bp, 10 predicted proteins | sample AraplaMF_Col_mLB_FD_76858 | JGI IMG/M metagenome (GOLD analysis project Ga0102589, IMG submission 76858) | Arabidopsis root microbial communities from the University of North Carolina, USA - plate scrape MF_Col_mLB | ecosystem: Host-associated > Plants > Roots > Endosphere | place: USA... | reverse complement strand
GCCCTGACTTCGCTGATCCAATTACATTCTTAGATTTATTTACAACAGATAGTGCTTATAACTTCGATAAATACTCTAACAAAGAGTACGATGAGCTCATTCATAAAGTGAAAACAGATTTAGCTGGTGATGAAAAGGCTCGCTTTGAAGCAATGAAGCAAGCTGAAAAAATCCTATTACAAGATGGTGCTGTCGCTCCTTTATACCAACAAGGTCGCTCTTATCTACAACGCGGATTCATTAAAGGACTTGTAACAACTGACTTCGGCGGTGAGTTTAACTACAAATGGACAGAAGTTGCAAAATAATAAGTACTAATAAAAAAGGTATCCTTCGTGGGATACCTTTTTTACTTTACACTTCTTTAACTACAGAGCTTCTTCCCTTTACCATTCCTTTTATAGACAAAGTAATCAATGCTACCAATTGTGTAATTAATATAATTAATAATGAAATAGTATTTTTCTCTAAACCAGCTCCGCCAAATATTATTGTGTAATAACCATTTGCTGCATATGTTGCGGGAAATAATTCGCCGATTGTTTGAAATGCCTATATACATACCATTTTTTTCAATTTAATTAATACATAAGCATGTGTCCCCCTTAAGTAAATAATTCATTTGGTTTATACATAATTACATGAAATTAGGAAAAACTTGTATAGAAAGAAGTTACATAAGGAGGAATTTATAATGAGAATTTTACTATCAGCTTTATTAGCACTTATGCTAATACCTGCATTAACAGGATGTAAAGCTCCTGCAAAAGAAGATACAACTTCTAATAAGAAAACGACTGAAGAAGCAAAAAAAGAGGCTCCTGCAGATTTAAAACTAAACTTTAATGAATTTGATTTAAAAGCAGACTATCAAGATACGAAGAAAGACTACGAAGCTGATTATAAAAATGTAGCAGCCGATAAAAAAATGGAAGCAAAGGTTGAAGACCATAAAGCAGATGTAAAATTAACAGGCGACGAGGCTATTACAAAATTAAGCCCACTTCTACAAGAATTAAAATTTGATAAAGATACTCCTGACCAAGAAGTAATTGATCAAGTAGTAAACGTGTTCAAACTTGATAAAGACTACCAAAAATTCGATTTAGAAGTTGTCTTCTCTGATGGAACGAAAAAAGAATATAAAAGAGAAATAAAATAAAGAAGTAGGCGATTGCCTACTTCTTTATTTTTGCATATCTTAGTTCTGGACTAGACCCAATAATGAATTGGACGCCAGATACTGATGATTTTTGTAAATACGAAGCACTTGGGAAAATAATTGGGATTAATGGTGTATCATCAAACATAATATCTTCTGCTTTATGCAATAAGTCAAAACGTTTATTTTCATCTTGTTCTGTTTTTGCTTGATTAATTAAATTATCAAATTCTTTATTGTACCACTTCGCATAGTTACTCGGACCATCACCTGCATATAATTCTAAACGGGCACTAGGGTCTAAGTTAGAACCTCCCCACCCCATATAAGCTAATTGGAAATCACTTTGCTTGTATGTGTCGATGTAACTCTTCCACTCTTTATTTTCTAATTTAATATCTACACCAAGATTTTTCTTAAACATTTCTTGCATTGCTTCTGCTACTTTTTTATGTTGTGTATCTGTAGTGAATTTTAATGTTACTTCAGGTAATGTAGACCAACCTTGCTCTTTCATGCCCTCTTCTAATAACTTTTTCGCTTCTGCTGAATCGAATTTTACGTAATCGCCTTTTTCTTTACGGAAATCACGACCACCTTGTGTTTTTGCTCCTTCTGGAACAAAAGCATATGCTTCTTGTGCATTATTTTTATACAGTTTTTCAACGATAAACTTACGATCAACCGCTAATGAAAATGCTTTACGTACCTTTGCATTTGTAAACGGCTCTTTTTCTACGTTAAAGGAATAAATATAAGATGAAAATCCTGCAACACGTTTATATTCTTTATTTCCTTTTTCTTTCTCAATCATCTCTTGTGGTAAACCACTTAGTAAATCCAATTCTTTTGATTTAAATAATTGATACGCTGTTTTAGAGTCTGGAATAATACGAAACTCAATTTCTTTTAATGTTACCTTTTTATCATAGTATTCTTTATTTTTTTGTACTGTAATTGCTTGGTTATGCTTCCATTCTTTTAATGTGAATGGTCCATTCGTAATTAACTCTTTTGGATCTGTTTTTAATTTATTATTATCATCAATTGATTTTTTAGATAATGGAATAAATAATGAACTTGCTAGTTTTTGTTTGAAAGAAGCAACTGGATATTCAAGTGTTACTTTTAATGTTTGAGGATTAACGACTTGAATCCCAACTTGTCCCTCTTCACCTTTTCCAGTATTATATGCCTCTGCTCCTTTAATAAAATACATTTCTGTCGCATTCATAGAACCTGTTTTCGGATTTAATAATCGCTTCCATGCAAACTCAAAATCATTTGCTGTAATAGGTGAACCATCTGACCATTTAATATCTTTCTTTAAATGAATTGTATATTCAGTCCCATCAGCATTTACTTCTTCTTTATCCGCTAACTCATTATGGATTTTCCCATTGTTATCCTCAGTATATAGACTTGAAAATAAATTCCCAATTACATATCTCGAAGTAGTATCCGTCGCAATAGCGGAATCAAGCGTATATGGGTCACTACCAATATTCGTTACTAATCGATCTCCTTCTCCCTTACCAGCACTCGCCTTTTGCGCCTCTTTCTTACCGCAAGCGACAGAAGTAATTGCTAAAACAGTCATAATAACAAACAGTAAAAACTTCTTCATCCTACATTCTCCTTTAGCCTGAAATTTTTGGTGTTGATGCTAATAATGTTTTTGTATAAGAATGTTGTGGATTACGGAACACTTCGACCGTATTTCCAAATTCAACAAGTTCTCCTTTATATAGGACAGCCACTTTTTCACATAAATAGTGAACCATCGGTAAATCATGTGCGATAAATAAGTATGTATAGCCTTGTTCCTTTTGAATCTTTTGCAGCAAATGTACAATTTGGATTTGCAGTGAAACATCTAATGCTGAAATTGGTTCATCAAGGATTACAACTTCTGGCTCACACAATAACGCTCTTGCAATAGCGATACGTTGACGCTGTCCTCCGCTAAACTCGTGTGGGTAACGATCAATATATCGTCTATCTAATCCAACACGCTCTAGTGCATCACCTGCGACTTTATCTTTCAATCCTTTATCACCTAAACTGAATGAAATATAGCCTTCTGTTACGATATCGCGTACTTTCCAGCGCGGATTTAATGCAGCTGTGGAATCTTGAAAAATAAACTGCACTCTCTGTAAAAAATTGCGTTTATTCGCTGATTTCAGCCTATGAACAACTTGACCGTTGTAATCAATCTCACCAGATGTTGGCTTTTCAATTCCAGCAATTAATTTTCCAAGTGTTGTCTTTCCAGAACCACTTTCTCCAATAATGCCAAGCGTTGTTCCTTTTGGGATAGAAAGTGATATATCTTTTAACGCTGCGATTTCCTTATGTTTACTTCCATACGTTTTCGTTACTTGCTTAACAGTAATTAAATCTGTCGTCATGAGGCATTCACCTTCTCTTTTGATTTCGGTTTATTATGCTCCAGAATATGTTGCCAGCAATGTGAGCTATGCTCCTCAGAATATGTCGTTCTCTCTGGGAAGCGATGAATACATTCTTTTATCGCTTCTGGGCAACGATTTACAAAAGGACAACCAAAGCTATTTAACGTTTCAATGGAAGGTGTCGTTCCTTCTATAGCACGTAATACTTTTTCGGAATCGTCCATATTCGGAATTGCTTGTAATAAACTTTTTGTATACGGATGCTTAGGTGAACCTATTACTTCTTGTATCGTCCCTTTTTCAACAACACGGCCCCCGTACATAACTACCACCCGGTCAGCTACTTCACGTACAAGCGCCAAATCGTGAGTAATTAATAAAATACTCGTATTTTGTTTTTCTTTTCGCTCTTTTAATAACCCCATAATTTGCTTTTGAATCGTTACATCTAATGCCGTTGTAGGTTCATCTGCAATAACGAGCTTCGGGTGACATGAAAACGCAATGGCCAAACAAATACGTTGCCTCATACCACCGCTTAACTGATACGGGTATTGTTCAAAGCGTTTCTCTGCTTCATGTATGCCTAAATCATTTAGTAAGTTAATTGCAATTTCTTTTGCCTCTTTCTTCGATTTCTTTTCATGCTGCAAAATTACTTCTGTAATTTGCCTTCCGACCTTCATCGTCGGATTTAAAGATGAAAGCGGGTCTTGAAAGATAAAAGAAATATCTTTCCCGCGAATTTGATTCCATTCTGATTCTTGTAAATTAGTTAATTCCTTTGATTGGAAAGATACATTTCCATCATCAATATGAATTGACTCATGATTTAAGCCGATAATTGATTGTGCTGTAACACTTTTCCCTGAACCACTTTCTCCGACAAGTGCAACTATTTCACCTTCGTTAATAGAAAAGGAAACATGCTTCACAATTGCTTGCTTACTATTCTCTTTTTCAACGGCCAACGTTACGTTTTCTAAAGATAAGATTTGTGCCATGTTTTTTCTCCTTTCGATTACGTTTTACGATTTTCGGATCAATCGCATCTTGCAAACCATCACCAATTGCATTAAATGCGAACATGATGAGTGCAATCATGATTGCCGGGAAGAATAGTTGCCACCATTCTCCGCTTAGTAACGTCCCAAGTGCATCGTTCGTCATCGTGCCCCAGCTTGCCGCTGGTGATTGTACTCCAAGTCCGATAAAGCTTAAAAATGATTCTGAGAAAATAGCTGCTGGAATTGTAAATGATAAATTTACGATAATAATCCCCGTTAAGTTTGGAATTAAATGCCCATATATAATTTTCATATGAGATGTACCTAATCGCTCTGCTGCGATAACAAATTCTCTTTGCTTTAAAGATAAGACTTGCGCTCTAATGAGACGTGCCATGCCAATCCATCCCGTTAACGCAAGGGCGATTATAATTGTAAAAAGTCCTGGTTTCATAACGATTAATAATAAAATAACAATTAATAAATATGGGATACCGTATAACACTTCAATTCCTCTTATAATCCACTCATCAATTAACGTTCCAAGACGATTACGCCCTCTCACGTATCCACTGAACCCTCCGATAAGTACACCGAGCCCTATATCAAGAGCTGCCGCTACCAATCCAACTGTTAGTGAAATTTTCCCACCAGCCCAAGTACGCGCCCATATGTCTCTTCCTAAATCATCTGTTCCGAACCAATGCTCACTACTAGGCGGTAAATTAGTTGCTTCTTTTACTTGTTCACTCGCAGTAAATGACGTTAAACTTTCGCCAATAAGCGAGAAAACAATAATTAGTAATAACGTCACTGCCCCTAAAACTGCTATAGGGTTTGATATGAACTTGCGAAACACTTCCTTTTTTCGGCTAATCGTTTGCTGATCTTTATTTATCGTTAATTCTTTTTTCTCTTCATTCGTTAATAACTGGTCATTAATTTCATAAGCCCCCATTTAAACATTCCCCTCCTTACGTAATAGAACGAATACGCGGATCAACAATACGATGAATGATATCTGTAATAAAAATACATACAATTAATAGCGAACTATAGAAAATGGTTGTTCCCATAATTACCGGATAATCTCGGTTAAAAATACTATCTACAAAATATTTTCCTAAACCAGGAATTGAAAATATTTTTTCAATAACGAAAGTTCCTGTTAAAAGTCCAGCCATTAATGGGCCAACAAATGTAAGTACCGGAACAATTGCATTTCGAAGAGCATGTCTTATAATGATTTTCTTAATTGGTATACCTTTCGCTCTCGCTAGCTTAATATAATCACTCTGCAACACTTCAATCATATTAGAGCGAACAAACCTTGTAATAACCGCGATTGGTCCTAACGCTAATGCGAAGGAAGGTAATACAGTATGCTCGAAGGTTCCCCAAGACGCCACTGGTAGTAATTCAAATTGGATGGCGAATACTTGTATAAAGAGTGGCGCTAAAATAAAACTAGGAATGGAAATACCGAGAATCGCAAGCAAGCTCACACTATAATCAATCACTTTCCCATGATATAGCGCGGCAAATGTACCTGCGGCAATTCCGACTAACAATGAAATAACAAGTGCTTGTAAACCAATAATTGCTGACGGTCCAAAACCGGTTGTTATAATTTCCGATACACCTTGACCTGTCGATTGAACAGATTCACCAAAATCAAAATGAACTACCCCATCCAAATAAGCAACATACTGATTCCATAACGGTTCATCAAGGTGATACTTCGCTCTCATGTTTTGTATCACTTCTTCAGGAAAGATTTTCGCATCTGACGAAAATGGATCCCCTGGAATAATATGCATAATTAAAAATGTTACTGTCGTAATAACCCATAGTGTAAATACCATAACCGATAGTTTTTTAACAACATACACTCTAATAACCCCCTAAACTCATAAATTTACTTTGTTTTATTGACGTATCTTTCCCATTACTCCCTTTTCTCTTCTTAAAATACAAAAAGCCTTGATCTTAAAAAATAAGATCAAGGCTTAATAAACAAAGGCCCATCACTTATCTTTCAAGACTTGCTTGCTGGAATTAGCACGGTGTTCTATTACAGAACCCGCTGCTGAGGTGTCATAGGGCCAGTCCCTCTACCTCTCTGGATAAGTAAATTGCTATATTATTATTTGGTTCAAATTGTATATTTTGAATTATAATTCTGAAAAAATGAAAAGTCAATCTAATTGGATATATTTAGAAGAATCAGTTTTTAATGGCGTTATTTCTTAAAATCACTACTTTAACTTATAATAAAGTGAAACTTTAATCAGTGGGGATCTTTGTCCATCCTTCACTGATTATTAGCCCACACCAATCGGGCTGCCCGCAAATAGCGGGATAAAATTAATTACTTTAAAGGAGTTATACGATGGATCCCTTACTTCTAGCCAGCATAGGATTGCCATTAACAATCGTCATACTCTTCATCATCGGCTTCTACAAACTCTTCATTAAGAAAAAACGTATCACTTCTTTTTATACTCCATTCGATAATATCACTGGACAAACAATTTCAGAATTTCACGAAGAACAGAAAGTATTAGTATCCGAGGATGAAGATGGGGATGGTAAGAAGAAAAAATAACCTTGCGCATGCGCAAGGTTATTTTTGGGCCTCTGTTTGAAAACGTTTATAGTATGTCGATGCTGTTGCAAAATTAATTTCTATATCACGAATCAACGAGGAGTCTTCTTCTTCTGCTAACTTCTGCAATTTTTTCATTGATTGTTCTGATTCATTTAAGAAACCAACATATAATTCATGTTCCTGTTCTTTCGACTTCGGAACACGAATTTCTTTACGCATATGATCAATATCTTCTAACATACCCGTTGTTACCTGTTTCACATCTTCCTTATATTTAGCATTAGTTATTTCCTTACCGCCCTTTTCTTTTGCCACTTCAAATAACTGTAACGCTTTATTAATTTCTTTGTTCATTTTCGCATCATACTTTTCATGTACCTCTTGATACACTTTCATATCTTCTGTCTGTTCAGTAGATTGCTCCACCTTTTCTTTCGGTTCTTTCGCTTCTTTATTCCCATTACATCCTGCTAGAAGGAGCATACCTCCCATTACAGCAATACCCAAAACCTTCTTCATCTTTAATTCTCCTTTTATCTACAGCTACTTCTAATTATAGTTTCTTTTATCTCCACTTGTTTTATTATACCGAGAACATCCTAAATTTTGTACTTAAGATGATTCCTTAATATATATACCCACATTTTTGTCACAGTATCGTCACTTTATGCAAGTAACTTTTGCATGAGTTATTTCAAAGAAATGAAAAAAAGAGCTGATTCAAAGAAATGTTTGAATCAGCTCTTTTTTGTTAAGCCTCTAAATTTTGTTTTTGTTGCAGTTCAAACTGCTTTTCACTTCTTTTTGCCATGAATAAATAACATAACACAGCACCAATTTCACAAAGAGCTATAACAACACCCATAGGAAGTGCGGTATTGCTTCCACCAATACCTACTAGCGGCGCTACAAGTGCTCCTGAGATGAACTGTAATAATCCTAGTAAAGCTGATGCTGTTCCTGCAGCCTGTTTTTGATTTCTCATCGCTAATGAGAAGCCAGTTGTTGATACAACCCCAACACTTGATACAACAAGGAATAGCGAGCATAAAACACCGATTAACCCTATTCCTAATACAATTGTAAGTAGTAACGATAGGCCGCCAACAGCCGCAATAATAATACCGGAAACAAATAAAGTCTTCTCATTAACTTTCCCCGCTAATCGGCCAGTAACTTGGCTAGCAATAATAATACCGATACCGTTAATTGCAAAGAACAAACTAAACTGTTGTGGTGATGCCCCATATATATTTTGCAACACGAACGGTGAACCAGAAATATAAGCAAACATTGCAGCTGTTACTAATCCTTGCGACAATGCATACCCCATAAATAAACGATCTTTCAGAAGCTTTCCGTATGTTGCAAGCGTTCCTGATAATCCACCCGTCTCTCTTTCTTCAGGGGGTAATGTTTCACGTAATACGAAAGTAGCTGATATTAACATGAATACACTAATTGCTCCAAGAACGATAAAAACGCCGCGCCATGATGTGAACTGTAATAATTGTCCCCCGATAATCGGTGCCAAAATAGGCGCTGCTCCGTTTACTAACATAAGCAGTGAGAAAAACTTTGTCATTTCAGAACCAGAATACATATCACGTACCATTGCACGTGATATAACGATACCAGCAGATCCTGAAGCACCTTGTAAGAAACGTAAAAGCACTAAACTCCAAATCGATGGTGCAACAGCACAAAGTAAAGAAGAAGCAACATAAATAATAAGAGCGATAATAAGAGGTTTGCGTCTTCCGTAAATATCACTAATTGAACCAACAAATAATTGTCCCACTGAAAGCCCAAGCAGACAAGCTGTCAATGTAAGCTGCGCGAGGGATGCCCCCGTTTGTAAATCATCCGTTAATTTTGGTAAAGAAGGCAAATACATATCAATCGATAATGGCCCAATTGCCGTAAGTGTCCCTAATACAAGAATCATCCATAACCTGTTTGTCTTTACAGGTTTATATACTTCGTGATTAACTCCATTCACTTTTTCTATTCACCCTTTCATATAAATATCGAATCGTAACAATTATAGTTACAACATAAATATACGTCAAGTATACCGTATTTTCCTGTTTAATAATGTAAAAAAAGCGATAGAATCTCTATCGCTTTACTTTTTCAAATTACTATTTGTAAATTTAGATACAGATGCCATCATTTCTCCTGTGTCTAAATATGTGATTTGAATTGGATCTCCTACTTCTGTAAACATTGCATATGGGAATTTCTTCGCTGGTACCATAAATACTTTTTGCTCGTTTTCTAATAGTACGTACACAATCGTATTTTCACCTGATTTTTCTTTATACACACGTTGTACAGTACCTTCTTTTTGCGCTTCTTTCCCATTTGAAGTCGGTCTAAATGAATCACCACTTCCGCTTAGCGCATTTTTATAGTTCTCAAGTGCTTCTTTTTGCGTCGAACCTGACGCAAACACTTTTGCATTAGAAGCATATATAACAGTATGAGCACGTACTAATCCGCCGTCATCAATAACTGGTACAATCCAAGAAGGTTTACCGTATACGTTATAAATAACTGGCATTGTTCCATGCCATTTCTCCCTCTTAAAGGAATTATCTACTACTTCTGTAGCAGCCGAACCGTCCATAATTCCCTTCACTTCTTTTCCGTTATAGTAATACAACTTTCCTGTACGTGCATCAACTAACGAGTAACCGAGAGCAGAATCTACTCCTTCTTTCGGAGAGGTAAAGTCTGTAAAGTAATACAGTTTACCATCCTTTCCGAAGATTGGCGTAACGCCTTCCTTCGTCCCCCACTCAGTCGGAATCTTCATGTCAGTTTGTGAGAATTTCGTATTCCAAAATCCGTGAATATATTTTCCGAAGTACGTATTTAACGTAGATGCTGTTTCATGATTTAATACACCATCAATGAATTTAGGTGCATTCCCTTTATCATATCGTTTCACATCACCTGTTTGTGCATCAACAACGACAACGCCTTCTACTTCAAACCCGGATCTTCCTGAAATAAACTCACCGTATGTCATTGTATAATACGGTTTTCCTTTGTCATCAACTTCAAATTTTGGTTTCCCTTTAAAAATTAAATCTGGCTCCGCTTTTCGAACGACACGTTCTAATTTATTACCGAAAAACATGCTTGGTACATACTTCATTTTATATCCAAGATGTAATTTCGCTTCCGCATCAGGATTTGTACCTGACATTGTTACGTAACCTGGAATTGTTTCCGCTTTACGTGCTTTAAAAAATCCCGAAACTTCTATTGGTGCTACATACAAGGCTTCACCATTTACCATTTGTGGCGTTAATTCCCCTAGCTCAAAATAAGCTACTTTCGGAATATCACCAAATACCTTTTTCATTTTATTTTCCGCTGTTTTAGGCGGAACTG
>Ga0102589_1005765_pt1 | contig 10603 bp, 9 predicted proteins | sample AraplaMF_Col_mLB_FD_76858 | JGI IMG/M metagenome (GOLD analysis project Ga0102589, IMG submission 76858) | Arabidopsis root microbial communities from the University of North Carolina, USA - plate scrape MF_Col_mLB | ecosystem: Host-associated > Plants > Roots > Endosphere | place: USA... | reverse complement strand
GCTAAATTAAATGTGGAATTGGCCACTTTGAAGACAGAGGAAGCGGTGGAGGAATATCAAATTTTGGCGACATTATCTGGGCTTCTGATGGAACATATCCGTGAAATCAACATCAACATGGAGTTAATTAGCCAATATGATATGGTGTTTGCTAAAGCCAAGTTTAGCAAGCATATTGGAGGCGGAGAGCCGAGCTTAAACGATGTTGGCTATATAAAGCTCGTCAATTGTAAGCATCCACTGTTAACAGGTGAGGCGGTGCCACTTCATTTTGAAATTGGTAAAGACTATCGCAGCCTAATCATTACAGGACCCAATGCTGGCGGAAAAACAGTTGTTCTAAAAACCATTGGCTTATTAACATTGTCTACAATGTCAGGCTTCCATATTGTTGCGGATAAAGGGACTGAAATAGCTATATTCGATCATATTTTTGTAGACATTGGTGATAATCAAAGTATTGAAAATGCACTTAGTACGTTTTCATCCCATATGAAAAACCTTTCGGATATTATGAGGGCATCTAATAATAATACTCTTTTGCTATTTGATGAAATCGGTAGCGGTACTGAACCAAATGAAGGAGCAGCCCTAGCCATTTCCATTTTGGAGGAGTTCTATCATATGGGCTGTATCACAGTGGCGACAACTCATTACGGAGAAATTAAGCGTTTCTCTGAAATGCATAGTGATTTTATGAATGCGGCTATGCGTTTTAATAGTGAAACATTAGAACCATTATATAAATTAGTAATCGGTACATCTGGAGAAAGTAATGCACTTTGGATTTCCCAAAAAATGAATATCCGTGAAACGGTATTACAAAGAGCGAAAGGCTATATTGACAATAAGGATTATCATTTAGAACGAGTAAGTGATAGTAAAATACGGAAGCCGAAGATTGAGAATGGGAGAACAACAGTAAAGTGTGAATTTAAAAAGGGAGATCGAGTAAAGCTGTTAGATCATGATGACGTTGGAATCGTTTATGAAGAGATGGATAATTTCTATAATGTTGTCGTGTTCTATGAGAGAGAATTCCTAAAAGTAAATGTTAAACGCTTGGCATTAGAGCTACCAGCAACAGAATTATACCCAGAAGGATATGATTTAGAGACATTGTTTGTGGATTATAAAGATAGAAAGCTTCAGCATGATATAGAGCGCGGTTCGAAAAAAGCACTTCGCAATATACAGAAGGAAATTAGAAATAATAAATTGAGCTAAAAAATAGGGATTGCACATATGTCAAAGTGCAATCCCTTTAAAATTTATTGAACCGAATTTATTTGAGCTTTGATTGAATAATAAGTTTCTTCAATTTTTTGTTTATAAGGTAGATCGAGTAAATCCTGAGAATCCTTATAGGCCATTTTGGCGATTTCGTAGGCAGTTGTTAACTCACCGAAATGTGCATAGCAAAGCGCTTTATAGGAAAAGCACTCATTTAAGCTTAATATGTCAAATGGGTGTAGGATGAATGAGGGAACGTTTGTAAAATGTTCAAATGCTTCTTTAGCTTCTTCATATTGCCCCAGTAAATATAAGGATTTTCCTTTTTCTGAATAGTAAAGGTTTTTGTCGAGTGTAATTGAGCTGTCAAACTTAAGCGCACCAAAACGCTCTATTTCCTCTAGTGCCAGCTGATAATCGTGAGTGTAATTGTTATAATAATGCGCTCTTAATACAAAAATAAAAGCATCTACATTCACTTGTTCGGCAAAAATCCGATACTGCTCTAGCTTCGTCAGCATATGCTCTACTTGTTCGAAATCATTATCAATCATGGCGCAAAACGCCCCAATCCGATACATATCATCTATATAAGAATAAAATTGGTTTTTATGTGCATTGGTAATGGTTTCATTAATAAGCTGTTTACCTGCTTCAAGTTCGCCAATCGCTAGCTGAAAAATGCTAATAAAATAAGCTATTTTCACATCATCTCGCGAATCTAATTGGTAATTTTCCTGCTCAGCCTCATCTCTCGCCTGTAAGATATAAGAATAAGCCATTTTGTAGTTTCGTTCTTCCGATAATATATTCATCTGTAATATATAGGTTTCAAACCAATGACTTAGTAAATTAATTTCTTTAAACATAATGCGTGCCTCTTGAAGCGGTGATTCCCATGTCGTTAATCCCGCTAGATATTGTGTTGTCGCATATATATACAATAAACGACCTGCTTCATAGCTAAGGGGAAGCTCTTCTACATAAGGCTTAATCATCTCTACGATTTGCTGCGCATTATCTATATCGCCAGGTTTTAATGGTGCAAATAAAATTTCCACCTGCTCTAAAAGATTACGTATGGAAGAGGGGTTAACTTGTTCAAGCAATTCACTTGCTTTGACGCCTAAACGTTCCGCTATATAATCAAGACTTTCCATCGAAGGCTTGGCCTTATCATTTTCAATTTGACTTAACATTCCCTTTGTTAGACGATCACCGGCAAGTGTCTCTAATGTTAATTTTTGTTCTTTTCTTAATTTGCGAATTCGTGTGCCTAAAGAGTCCATTGCCTCGCCTCCCTTTTTTAAATACCTTTGTTTAATTATATTAAACTTTTTCTTGCTTGAAAAGAGGGAGGTGTGTTATATTTTGTTTAATAAAATTAAACTTTTTAACAAAATTAAAAATATGGAGGTTTTTTTATGAATGAAGCGCAAAAGTATAAAAAGGCGACTTATCATTTATGGACATTTACAGCAAGTAAAATGATCTCGTTGTTAGGGTCTCATGTATTGTCATTTGGGATAGGTTTATATATTTTGGCACTGACAGGGTCAGCGATGAGCTTTGCGACAACGATGATCTGTTCCATTTTACCTCGTGCATTAGTCGCGCCTCTGGCAGGTTATGTAGCTGATAATTTTTCCAAGAAACGCACTATTTTATTAGCACAAGCAGGTACAATTTTGACCGTTGCTGGCTTACTACTTTATACAGAAATGGTCGGTTTGTCGGTGTATGCTATTTATATTGCAACAGTTTTAAATACAATATGCTCAGCCTTTTCGGGTGTAACATTTTCTTCTTCAATCGCAACACTAGTAAATCCAGAACGCCTACAAAAAGCAATGTCATTTAATCAAATGTCAGTGTCCATCGCAGCTATTGGAGGACCAGTAATCGGTGGAATAATGTATGGATTCTTCTCCATGGAAGCATTTTTACTTGTCCATATGGCGGCATATGTCATTGCATTCTGCTTAGAAGCCACAATGAATTTTACTCTTTATAGTACTAGAAATAAGATTACAGAGAAGGAAAAGGTGTGGGCTGGGCTTTCTAGTGGCTTTCGTTATATTAAGCAACAAAGAGTTGTTAAAACAATTATGTGGGTTTCGTTATGGATTAATTTATTTTTCTCTGCCATCGTTGTAGGGGGGACTTACATTATTATTGAATTATTAAAAGTAAAAGCAACTCATTTTGGTTTTATACAAGCTTCAGGCGCAGTTGGTATGCTTATTGCTTCCGTCTATTTCGCAACACGGGCAGAGGTAAAGGCCCCACTACGTTTTTCTAAATTCAGCCTAATACTGTTGGCTAGCAGTTTAGGGTTGGCGGTTGTTCCATTAATAACGAATTTATCGTATGTAACGATGGTTACTTTTTATATTGTAATATACTTTATTTTCGCTATTTTTGAGATGGGGATTAACATGCCGATTATGGTTTATATGCAAAAGCTAATTTCGGAAGAATACCGCGGACGTGTATTGGGATTAATGGAAACAATGGCAATGTCAATGATGCCAATCGGTATGGTTGTTTACGGTATCTTGTACGATACATTCCCAGCAACGGTTATTTTACTTGTCACAAGTGGAATTATCATAACGATAGCATTAGTTATGCTACGAACATCTGTCTTAAAAGAAGCACATCCAGAGTTTTATGAACAAAAGGTAGTAACTGAAAGCGTAACAAATTAGTCTACACTTTTGAAGTTTAATGGTGATAACAATGATTCTTAACCATAAGATTTACAGTTTATATCATTAGATAATAAAACCAGGCATCTCTTCACAATGTGAAGTATGCCTGGTTTATCTTCATTCAACAAGATTTACTGATCTTCAACCACAATATAAGTAGCTTTCATGGGTCCATGTACACCAACAATAAGAATCATTTCGATATCTGCTGAATTACTTGGTCCTGTTATAAAGTTGATACAGGAGGCAATTGGCTCGCCAGTTCTGACCTTATCACTAATTAAGCGGGCTGCTTGTGTCATCCGTGGAACGATTGTACTTTTCGGAATCAATATAATAGAGTTCTCGGGCAAAAAGCTGACAGATCTACCTTTATCCTTACTACTAAAAAGTACAGCAGTTCCTGATTCTGCTAATGTTATTTCACTAATCGTAATGCCGATGTTAGCTTTTTCAGCCTGTCGAATATTTTCCGCTGGCTGCTCCGAATCCCATTCGTACAGCTTTATATTTGCTTGAGGCCATTGCTCGGTCATTAGTGACGATAGACCATAGCTCTTAAAACGCTCGTCTTTCCATGTTATAACAGATTTACCTCCATAATTTTCAACTATCTTTTGTAAATCTGCAGGAAGATTAGCTGTATTTGAAATGACAATATCCGTATGAATATTTTTGCATTGTTCAGTTAAGACCTTTACTAACTCATCTTTTGTCGTTTCTTTTAAGATTCGATCTTGTGGTTGATATTGCCACGTCGGTCGCACCATTTCTGTTTTTGGCGAACGCCCAAGCTGATTCGCAATTTTTGATAAAAATACATCCCTATGTTCGATCGTACCTACCATTATTCATCGCCTCCTTTTTGGCGGTGTTTAAACCACTCTCGGAAATTATCTTTATTTGGTGCTGGAAAGTCTCTGGCTTCCGTCCATGCTTTTAATGGGCCTGGGCCATTCGAGATTTTTTGATCTTTAGTAAAAGGGGCCATTGCTGGTGAGGCCATTTTTGTCGCCATTTTATATAAGGTAGGGGAGGAAGCACCTAAACCAAAGGCTTTCATTAATAGCTTTTCTGAGACAGGAGCTTTACCTTCATTTTCAACAATTACTTGGCGATGTCTATGAATAAGCTGATGTAACGGTATTTTAACAGGACAAGCATCCGTGCAGGCGCCGCATAATGTGGAGGCATATGGTAACTCTTTAAAATCTTCATAGCCACCTAATAATGGCGAAAGAACGACTCCTACTGGCCCAGAATAGATAGAACCATAAGAATGCCCTCCAACATGACGATAAACAGGACAAGCATTCACACAGGCTGCACAGCGAATACATTGTAAAATAGGCTGGAACTCACTGCCTAAAATATCAGAACGTCCATTATCGACGATGACTAAATGGAATTCTTCTGGTCCATCTGTATCACCTTCATCTTTGATCCCTGTTAATGTTGTAATATAGCTAGTTAACTTTTGCCCAACGGCACTTCTTGTTAATAAGCTCACTAGCACTTCCATTTCTTCAAATGTAGGAACAATTCTTTCCATCCCCATAACCGTAATTTGCGTTTTAGGCAAGGCTGTTACTAGATCTGCGTTCCCTTCATTCGTCACGAGTGTAATTGATCCGCTCTCTGCAATAGCAAAGTTACAGCCTGTAATGCCTATGTCTGCTGTTAAATATTCATTCCTTAATTTTTCCCGTACATATAAAGCTATTTCCTCAGGCTTTTCACTTTTCGCATAGCCTTGTTTTTCTTTGAAAATATCACGAATCTGCTCCTTATTTTTATGCAAAGCTGGGGCAACGATGTGAGAGGGTGGCTCGTGATCAGCTACTTGCAAAATGTATTCTCCAAGATCTGTTTCAATGACTTCACACCCGAGCTCTTCTAAAGCTGCGTTTAAATCAATTTCCTCCGTCACCATAGATTTTGATTTCACAATCTTAGTAGCCTTGTTCTTTTTAGCGATACTTTGAATATAGTCCGTCGCTTCTTTTGCTGTTTGCGCAAAGTAAACATGTCCACCTCTTTTTGAGACATTTTCACTTAACTGATACAAGTAGTAATCTAGATTCTCAAGTACATGCTTTCGAATTTCTTCTCCGTGAGAACGCCATTCCTCCCAATGTCCGAGTTCATCAGCTTGTTTTAGACGACGTGTTTGAAAGCGTTCCTGTGCGCTTGACACTGCTCCGCGCATAAATGTATTTTCTAATTCTTTCGATACTCGATGATTAAAGCGGTCATCACTTGTTTTCATGGCCATTTCTTTTACCCCCTCTGAAATATAGGTACCCAGTCTAAGAACGCCACGTCCTGTGGCAATTTAAATGCTGCTGCCGCTATGCTTCCGCGCAAAAAACATCATGCTGCAGTCGCTATGCTTTCGCACAAAAAACATCATGCTGCAGTCGCTATGCTTTCGCGCAAAAAACGTCATGCTGCAGTCGCTATGCTTTCGCGCAAAAAACATCATGCTGCAGTCGCTATGCTTTCGCGCAAAAACCTCATGCTGCTGCCGCTATGCTTTCGCACAAAAAAACATGTGGATGCCTAAGAGACCGATTCCGGACGCGATTATGCTGACCTAAAATTGATCAGCTATTTAATACTTCTGCAATATGCATAACTTTAATAGGTATACCTTGTCGATTAATTCGGCCACCGATATTGATTAAACAACCAGCATCAGCTCCGATTAAAATGTCTGCCTCCGTTTCTTCAACATTCTGCACTTTCTCGTTGACCATTGCTCCTGAAATATTGCCCATTTTTACAGAAAATGTACCGCCAAAACCACAGCATCGATCTTTTCCAGGAAGTTCTATATACTGTAAGCCTTTCACTTGATTTAATAATTTTAGCGGTGCATCTGAAACACCGAGTAAACGTGTCATATGACAGGAAGTATGAAAAGTAGCCTTGCACTCTAAATGCGCGCCTACATCCTCGACCTTTAGTACATCTACTATAAACTCTGTAAATTCATATGTTTTATTTGCCAATGCTTGCGCTTTAGGCTCCCAAACAGGATCTCCCTTAAACACTTCTGGATATTCCTTAAACATATAAGCACAGGAACCAGAAGGGGAGACAACGTATTCGGCATGTTCAAATGCTGTAATCATTTTTCTCATGGCATTTTTAGATTCTTTTACATAGCCACTATTATAGGCGGGCTGCCCACAGCAAATTTGATTTTCAGGAAAGTCTAAGTCACAGCCAAGCCTTTCAAGAACTTCGACAACAGCTTTGCCCACATCTCCTTGAAACATATCAACTAAGCAAGTCGCAAAAAGTGTAACTTTCATAATAATCGCTCCTTTATGTCTCCTTAAACAACTAATCAACAGGTCATCTGATGACTTAGTGAGTAAATATCTTACTTTTATAATATTACACCATTTCGGACGAATGAAAGATGTTTGTTCGAAATTTTCTAAAAATAAGAAGCTGCCTATTATAAAAACTAGGCAGCTTCGGTTATTTTTTAGCTTCTGTTGTTTCGAAATATTGCAATAAAACTCTTTCCACATTACTTAAATGTGAAGCCATAGCATGTTTTGCAAGTTCTTCATTTTGCTGTTTTATCGCGAGGAAAATTTGCATATGTTCGTCATATAGCTTTTCACTTGTGATTTTTTTAGAGTACAACCAAATTCGTCGTGTCTCTTTCATCGTTTCGATCATTAAACCTGAAACTTGGTCTAATAAAGTTGCAAGTAGGGGATTATGGGATGCTGCAGAAATGGCCGCGTGAAATTGAAAATCCGCTTTTTCACCTAGTTCACCATCACCTTGTACATGTTTCATCTCATCTAAAATTTGCATCATTGACTGTAGATCTTCGTCTGTTCGATGAACGGCCGCACTAGCCGCTGCGCCTACTTCAATAATTTTTCGTACTTCTAACAAATGTGAGATATCTTGCTTATTTGTTAAAATGGCAGTTGATAAGGGAAAATCGAGCTGATTGGTTTGATTACTTTTAACAAATGTACCTGAGCCTTGTTTAATTTCAATAAGGCCCATTGCTTTTAAAGCGGAAAGAGCTTCTCGAATGGCAGATCTACTTACTTGTAATTGTTCGGCAAGTTGTTCTACTGAGTCAAGTCGGTCACCAGGCTTTAGTTCGCCAGCTCTAATTTTTTCATAGAGGATTTCGGACACTTCCTCATATATTTTTTTCGGTTTAATTTTTCTTAATTCCAAGGACTACACCTCATTTATCTCTATCAATGGTACTATTGTTATTTATTATACATGAAGAAAAGAAATTTTCTCACTATTTAACAGTGAAGACTTTGTACAGTCTACAATAAAGCTGTGTACCTGCATGAAAGCACTGCGCTAGTGCCTTTTGAATATGCTAGAATGTTATAACTTGGAATGAAGTATATTGAGGAATATTGTTGACAGATAATATAAGGGGAGCGCATAATGCAAAAGTACATAAACAACATCACGTTGATATAGTAAAGTTTGAACATTAAAATTGTATACTAGTATAATAGAACTTCACTTTTTTGCCATGAAACGTTCACAAACAAGAAGGGCGCAATTTACAGTGTTTTTTGGTACGATGGAGGCAGTAACTGTAAGGAGCGAGTGAGAAAATATGGAAACTGATATTAACTTATTTTTAGCTTTAGGTGCAGGTTTTTTAAGCTTTATTTCACCATGTACTCTACCGTTATATCCCGCATTTTTATCATACATAACGGGGATGACATTAGATGAGCTAAAAGCGGAACGAGGAATGATGCAAAAGCGTGCTATTTTGCACACCCTTTTCTTTTTACTAGGATTTTCAATTATCTTTATTATAATTGGACTAGGGACATCGTTAGTGGCGGAGTTCTTCCTTAATTATCAAACATTATTACGTCAGGTTGGTGCCATCTTAATCGTTGTATTTGGTTTAATGATTGTGGGATTACTACAAATTGACTTCTTAATGAAGGATCGAAAATTCCAATTTAAAAACCGCCCATCTGGTTATTTGGGATCAGTCTTTATCGGAATAGCCTTTGCTGCTGGTTGGACGCCGTGTACTGGCCCAATTTTAGCATCAATTATTGCATTAGCTAGTGCAAATCCAAGCTCAGGTTTTAGCTATATGTTAGCTTATTTCTTAGGCTTCGCGATTCCGTTCTTCGTGTTATCTTTCTTCATCGCACGTATGACTTGGATTCGTACACACAGCCAAAAAATTGTGAAAATCGGCGGTTATATTATGATTGCCGTTGGTGTAGTGTTATTCTTTGATGGATTAACGTATATAACACGCATTTTAGAGCCTATTTTCGGTGGATTTACAGGCTTCTAATCTGCTAAACTAAAGTGGCATACTGTACCTTAATTTGAAGGGAGATGAACATATGCCTACAGTTTTAGTAGTGGATGATACGCTCTTTATGCGTGTTGCAATAAGTAATATGTTTACTGAATGGGGTTATGAAGTAGTCGGTAAGGCAGCAAATGGTAAGGAAGCTGTGGCTATGTATCGTGAGTTACAACCAGATCTTGTAACGATGGATGTAACAATGCCCGTTATGACAGGTATTGCAGCAGTAAAAGAAATCATCCCTGAATTTCCAGATGCAAACATAATTATGATTACAGCTTTAGGGCAACAAAAGTTAATTGTGGAAGCAATTGAAAGTGGTGCAAAGGATTTTGTAACAAAGCCCTTCGAGCCAGAAAGATTAAAAGCTGTAGTTGATCAATTACTTGGACAAAATTGTTAATGACATTAGAGGAGGAAATTTTATGTTTAGCAATATCCCTTCTCAATATTATGTAATAGGTTCGACCATAATGGCCATTTTTATGGGTACCTTTGTCATGGTTATTCGTATGCGTGCATCTAAGAAACCGACAAATGAGAAGAAAATTATCATTCCACCTATTGCGATGTCTTCAGGTGCGTTAATGTTTTTATTCGAACAATTTCGAGTGCCACCCATGCAAATACTTGAAGCGGCAGCAGTCGGCATGGTCTTCTCGACAATCTTAATTGCCACTTCTAAATTCGAAGTAAAAGGCCAAGATATTTATTTAAAACGTTCAAAGGCATTCGTTTTTATACTAATCGGACTGTTAGTATTCCGTGTAGTCGCAAAAGTAATATTAAGTAACTCCATTGACGTTGGTGAATTAGCAGGAATGTTTTGGATTCTAGCGTTTGCGATGTTACTTCCTTGGCGAATCGCAATGCTTATTCAGTTTATCAAAATCAAAAAAACAATTCCGCTGAAGAATTATTAATAGAAGAACTACACTAGAGATTTAGTCTAGTGTAGTTTTTTTATGCATTTTGGCTGATGGATAGCGTGGTTCGAGCGAAGGGTAGACTTTTCAAATAGAAGAGCGACTTATAGAATCGTCAAAGTGAAGGATAGAAAACAGAGTGACGAATGGGATTGCTGGAGCGACGGAAGAAGTCGTCCAAGTGACGGAAGAAAGAGCCGAAGCGACGGATAGGATTGCTGGAGCGACGGAAGAAGTCGTCCAAGCGACGGATTGATATGATAAAACATAACAAAGTAAGTAAAAACGCTGCACAAATTAGTGTGCAGCGTACTTTCAATCAAATAAATGTTCATATGGAGAAATGTCAATTTGCATTTCATCTAATTTCTTAC
>Ga0102589_1005761_pt1 | contig 10610 bp, 9 predicted proteins | sample AraplaMF_Col_mLB_FD_76858 | JGI IMG/M metagenome (GOLD analysis project Ga0102589, IMG submission 76858) | Arabidopsis root microbial communities from the University of North Carolina, USA - plate scrape MF_Col_mLB | ecosystem: Host-associated > Plants > Roots > Endosphere | place: USA... | reverse complement strand
TTGGCAGCATATACAGGCAAGTCCAAGATACTGCCTATGAATACGGGCGCTGAAGCAGTTGAGACTGCTCTCAAGGCGGCACGACGCTGGGCATATCGCCATAAGAGCATTCCGCGCGATCAGGCGGATATTATCGTATGCAGTGGCAACTTTCATGGTCGTACCATTACCGTTACCTCATTCTCTTCCAGTGAAGAATACAAAGAAGACTTCGGCCCCTTCACACCAGGCTTCACGATCATTCCTTACGGCGATGCCGAGGCACTGGAAAGTGCAATTACGTCGAACACGGCTGCATTCCTCGTAGAACCTATTCAAGGAGAGAACGGAATTGTAATGCCGCCAGATGGGTATTTACGCAAGGTACGAGAGATTTGTACCCGACATCATGTGCTGTTCATTGCAGATGAAATTCAGACGGGATTCGGACGCACGGGCAAGCGTTTCGCCTGCGATTGGGAGCAGGTGATACCGGACATGTACATTATGGGCAAGGCACTTGGAGGAGGTGTGCTTCCGATTTCTGCTGTAGCAGCAGACGAAGCGATCTTATCCGTCTTTGAGCCAGGTTCGCATGGCTCAACCTTCGGCGGCAATCCGCTCGCTTGTGCGGTGGCCTCAGCGGCGCTTACCGTACTTGAAGAAGAAGAGCTGGCAGAGCGCGCCGAACGGCTCGGATCATATTTCCAGAAGCAGCTTGCCAGCATATCCAGCCCGATTGTGAAGGAAATTCGCGGTCGTGGCCTGCTGATTGGCATGGAGCTAACGGAGGGGGCCAGGCTCTACTGTGAGGCTCTTATGCGTCTGGGTCTGCTCTGTAAGGAGACGCATGGCACGGTCATTCGCTTTGCGCCGCCACTGGTCATCACGGAAGAGCAGCTGGATTGGGCAGTAGAGCGTATTCGCAGTGTGCTGGTATCAGGGGCGATTATTGCTTGAACCACAAGAGGGTGACAACATCGCAATCTTCTTACTCGATAAAAGGTTTAAGTCATGCCTATTTAGTTAGAGAAGGAAATAGAAGTGATCATAGACGCAGTGAATAAGTAGAAGTTCGAATGGATATTCCAGAATTGTCATATCGAAGGGAGCGATCAGTATGACAGCACAGGACAGACAGATGAACATGCCATTATCTATTATTCAAGTACCATTCGGTCTAGGGGCAGGACGGCGTGGTGCGGAGTTAGGACCGGAATGCCTGATGCAGATCGGACTGGTGCGGCATCTCAATCAATTAGGGATTACTGTAGGCGAAGAACACCGTGTGGGCTGTACGGCTGCCGCTGTACATTCGGAGGCAGCAGCAACCGCAGCCCCAGTACGTAAGGCCAAGTATGTTGATGAAGTCATTGCGATGAGCGACGCCTTGTCCGAGCAGGTACAGGCATCTATAGAGTCGGGACGCTTCCCTCTGGTGCTGGGCGGAGATCATAGTATCGCCATTGGAACCTTGGCAGGTCTTACACAGCAATATCAGCAATTAGGTGTGATCTGGTTCGATGCACATGCAGACTTGAATACAGAAGAGACTAGTCCGTCAGGCAATGTGCATGGAATGTCGCTGGCCGTGGCGCTGGGGAGAGCCAGTTTGACCGAAGGTCAATGGAATTGGCCTGGCAAGCCTCTAAATCCGAAGAACATTGTGCTTGTTGGCTCCCGAGATTTAGATCCTGGCGAGCGTTCTTATATTCGTGAGCAAGGAATTGCATGCTTTACGATGCATGATATTGATCGCTATGGCATGCTGCATGTGATGAAGGAAGCCATCCGAATTGCCAGTGATGGCACAGATGGGGTTCATTTGAGCTTCGATGTGGATAGTGTCGATCCTGGTGAGGCTCCGGGTACGGGTACACCAGTACGAGGTGGGGTAAGCTATCGGGAAGCCCATCTTGCGCTCGAACTTCTGCATGAGTCTGGCATTGTGACCTCCGCTGAATTTGTCGAGGTGAATCCTTCACTGGATACAGACAATCGCACCGCACGGCTCGCGCTTGAGTTGATTGGCACCCTGCTTGGAGATCGAATCCTATAGGCTTCGACCCTATTTTTTCGCATAACATGGAGAGTTATACGATGGCATCCAGGTGAGGGCAGCATGCGGAGAAATTATCATAAACAAATTCGTGTCCAATCCCGATCCTATGTTGTTCTGATGCAGGGTTGTCATCCGGCGATAGCCCTGCTAGGATGAGTTTTGAATAAGCTGGCATTGGATGGTTTTAGCCGTAGAGAAAGCTGCTGTGATTGCGTACAATATAGAAGGTATGGAACCTAATCCTAGCACGGAATGATAACGACAGCATTGCAGCGCATTAGCAGATAGGCGAGAAGCAAAAGCAGATCTTATTGCATCTCATGCCTATACTGTATATGCGCTGATAGCTATGTAATGATAGATCGTGACCAAGCGTGTGCATGATGAGAAGGGGATGTCGACGAAGGGGGAAGCGCGATGAAATATCGCAGTGTATTTGACATTATCGGCCCAATCATGGTGGGGCCATCCAGCTCGCATACAGCGGGAGCAGCGAAGATTGGTCGATTGGCAAGAAGTATTTTCGGCAGACAGCCGAAGCGGGTTCATATCTCCCTATACGGCTCATTCGCTGAGACTTACCGGGGGCATGCAACAGATGTTGCCATTGTTGCGGGTGTGCTCGATTACGATACGAACGATGCAAGATTGCCGGACTCATTGAAATATGCGGAAGAGGCAGGAATGGAAGTCATCATCACACCTGAGGAAGCTGTACCGGAGCATCCCAACACTGCCCGCATCCGGATGACAGACGAGCGCGATGAGATGGAGGTTGCAGGAATTTCAATCGGTGGCGGGAAGGTTGAAATTACAGAACTGGACGGGTTCAATCTGAAGCTCTCTGGACAGTGTCCTGCGATACTCGTTATGAACCATGACCGGTATGGAGTTATTGCGGGTGTGACCAATATATTGAGCGGAGAACAGGTGAATATCGGACATATGGAAGTAAGCCGCAAGGAGAAGGGGAAGATGGCGCTCATGGTCATTGAGACGGATGAGGCGATTGCCGAACCAATCCTGCAGCAAATTAGAGAGCTCCCTGGAGTAAATCGTGTGCTTCGTATGGAAGACTAAATACGATAGAAGGAAGGAGGAGTAGTTATGTTTCGCAATGTGGCGGAATTAATCGCAATTACCGAAGAACGACAGTGCAAAATCTCCGATGTGATGATTGAGCAGGAAATGAAAGTGCGTCAATGCTCGCGTGAGAAGGTGATCGAGCAGATGATGCGCAACTTGGATGTAATGGAGCAGGCAGTTGAGCGCGGCTTAGCAGGCGTTCGTTCCCATTCTGGGCTGACCGGCGGCGATGCAGTGAAGCTTCAACAATATATTCAATCTGGACAGTCACTCTGTGGGGACACGCTGCTGGATGCCGTGAGCAAGGCGGTCGCTACGAATGAAGTCAATGCTGCAATGGGGCTTATCTGTGCTACGCCGACCGCGGGTTCGGCCGGGGTCGTTCCGGGTACCTTGTTCGCATTGAAGGACAAATTAAATCCTACCCGCGAGCAGATGGTGGAATTCCTGTTCACATCCGGAGCGTTCGGACTTGTCGTTGCGAACAATGCATCGATCAGCGGCGCAGCTGGCGGATGCCAGGCAGAAGTCGGATCAGCAGCTGGGATGGCTGCGGCTGCCATTGCCGAATTGGCAGGGGGAAGCCCTAAACAATCCGCACATGCGATGGCAATTGCGCTGAAGAACATGCTGGGGCTTGTATGCGATCCTGTTGCAGGTCTCGTGGAAGTGCCGTGTGTGAAACGAAATGCCATGGGCGCAGCGATTGCCATGGTCGCAGCAGATATGGCGCTGGCGGGTGTAGAGAGTGTCATCCCGTGCGATGAGGTGATTGAGGCGATGTTCCGCATTGGGCAGACGATGCCATCGACGATGCGGGAGACGGCGCGCGGAGGGCTTGCGGTTACGCCAACGGGAGAGCGATTGAAGCGGCAAATTTTCGGTGCGGAAGAACCGAAGGAAGAGGCTTAATCTTGAGGCATAATCGGGGAGCTTAATGCAACAGTGCAGCCCGACAGTGTTATCGAATAGGCGCAAGACTTAGGGAAATCAGGAAATAGGATTGCTGTGATTGACAGCGGATGAAGTGAGAATTGCAAACTGTAACTGACAGGCCATATACTGCACATACGATCAGGTGAGGAGGTGCGCCGATGCGGGAACGTCAGCCAGATTCGGCATCGTTGACCGAGCAGCGCAAGACAGAGCATATTCGAATATGCCTCGAACAACCAGTGAACGGAGTAGGGATAACAACAGGGCTGGAGCAATATCGCTTCGTCCATCAGGCACTGCCCGAAGTTGATTTTCGGGAGATCGAATTGAAGACAGAATGGCTTGGCAAGGAAGTTCGCACACCGCTGCTGATTAGCTCTATGACTGGAGGAAGCAGTCATGCGGCGCCAATCAATCGCAGGCTGGCTGCCGTGGCTGAAGCCCGGGGCTGGGCGATGGGTGTAGGCTCCGTACGCGCTGCGGTGGAGAATCCCGAGGTCGCGGGTACGTTTCGCATCCGCGACCTAGCCCCTACCATTCCGTTATACTCCAATATTGGTGCCGTTCAGCTTAATGTTGGGATGGGAATTGAGCAGTGCCGCCGTGCGGTAGAGCTCGTCGAGGCGGACGGGCTTATTTTGCATTTGAATGCGATGCAGGAAGTGTTCCAGCCGGAGGGGGATGTCAATTTCTCCGGTCTGCTTCGCCGTATCGAGCAGCTATGCCGCGAGTTGGACGTGCCGGTCGGCGTGAAAGAGGTTGGCTGGGGCATTGCGCCGGATACAGCGAAGCAGCTTGTGGAAGCAGGCGTAGCCTTCATCGATGTTGCAGGGGCGGGTGGAACCTCATGGAGCCAGGTTGAGAAACTGCGTGCTCGCGATGCTGTCATGCAGCGTGCCGCGGAGGCCTTTGCCGATTGGGGCATTCCGACCGCAGTCAGTGTGCAGCAGGTACGCAAAGCACTGCCGAATCAGCCTGTTATCGCGAGCGGCGGATTACATACAGGAGTCGATGCGGCCAAGTCGATTGCTCTTGGTGCCGACGTGGCTGGTTTCGGGCGCTCACTGCTTGCTGCAGCAGCAGATTCCGAAGAAGCGGTTGATCAGGTTCTGGCTCAGGTGGAAGCTGAGTTGCGGATTGCCATGTTCGGCATTGGGGTGCGTACGATACAAGAACTGCGTCATACCGAACGTTTGGTTCGGCTGCTGTAATCGTCACTGTGGATTGAATATCTGATCGGCATAATTCGGGATAAACGGAATAATATCGTTATATCTATTGCTTTTATAGATAAAATATATGGTTTCCTCCCAATAATCCCTAGTTTTCGGTGCAAAAGGCTAGAAAAACTCGGTTTTGGAAATAAAAACCTGTATCCATACTATGGAAAATCCTTTATATTATGATTGGAATCACAATCTAACGTTCGGATTTAATAAATCGTGATGAGGCCACCTCTCGAACGGGCGAGCGTCGATACCTATTTTGAGTGAGAAGGAAGGGTTGCATAAGGATGAAGCAATCAATTTTCGACTTTAACACCAAAACGGTAGTCGCCATCGGCATCGGGGCAGCATTGTACGGCTTGCTAAGCACAGTCACTATTCCGTTAGTGCCGCAGACCGGATTGCGTCCGGCAATTGCCATTCTGACCATCTTCGGTGCCATGTTTGGACCGATTGTTGGATTTTTGAGTGGAGCCATCGGGCATATCATTACTGATTTGACTTGGGGCGGCGGAACAATCTGGTGGACATGGGTGCTCGGGTCGGCTATATCCGGCTTTGGGATGGGACTTGTGTATTTGAATTCGTCATTCAACATTAAGGAAGGACGCTCCTCGAAGGGCAGCATTGTAGCATTGGCGATAACCGGATCGCTTGCGCTTGCTGTTGGCTTTGGTGTGTCCAGTATTTTAGATGTGTATTTGTTCGGAGAGCCAGCAGATAAGATGTGGGTACAGTTCACGGCTTCCACGCTGGCGAATATTGGCGTTCACTTGGTGCTTGGATTGTTGGCTGTGCTGGCACTACTTCAAATGAATCGCAACAACTCGAATCTGCGAGTGCAGAAATAATGCAGCGCCCAAGTTTGAAGACAGGAGCTACAGATTCAATGAAAGAACCGCTTATCTCGTTTCGAGATTTTAGCTTTCAATACCGCAGTTTGTCCGAACCGACATTGCGAAATGTGAACCTGGATATTTACCCAGGAGAAAAAATATTAATTGCCGGCCCAAGCGGCTGCGGCAAATCGACTTTGGCCCATTGTATGAATGGGCTAATTCCTTTTACGTACAGTGGAACGATAACGGGAGAGTACACGCTTAAGGGGAAGCGTCCCTCAGAGCTTAGCATTTTTGAGATTAGCCGCAGCGTTGGGACGATCCTGCAGGATCAGGATGGACAGTTCATTGGTCTGTCGGTAGGGGAAGACGTAGCGTTCGCTTTTGAAAATGATTGCATGAAAACGGCGGATATGAAGCCTAAGGTGACGAAGGCATTGGAAGTCGTGGACATGCTTCCTTATATCGATCATAGTCCGCATGAACTGTCGGGCGGTCAGAAGCAGCGTGTGTCGCTGGCTGGTGTGCTGTCGATGGATGCGGATATTTTGCTGTTCGATGAGCCGCTTGCGAACCTGGATCCGGCAAGCGGCAAGCAGGCCATCGAGTTGATGGATCATATTCATAGCGAGACAAATAAGACGATTATTATTATTGAGCATCGGATTGAGGATGTACTGGAGCAGCATGTTGATCGCATTGTCCTCATGTCAGAAGGTCGTATTGTTCAGATCGGAACGCCCGATGAGATGCTGGCTTCTTCTATCATGCAGCAGCATGGATTAAGAGAGCCTTTATATGTCTCTGCGCTGAAATATGCTGGCTATGTATGCAAGCCTGAGGACAAGCCTTCTTCTCTTCTTGCGATTAGCAACAATGATGAGGCAAGGGAATGCCTATCCAATTGGGTCGCTGGCGAAGGGGATGCCACTCGCCAGACAGAACGGACTTCGATGCTGGAGATGGATAATGTTCGCTTCTCTTATGATGGCGAACGGGAAGTGATTCGGGGAGTATCGCTGACGATTGGTGCTGGCGAGCGAATGGCACTGCTCGGGAACAATGGCGCAGGCAAGTCCACGCTATCGCATTTGTTGACGGGAATAGCTGCGCCGACGGCGGGCACGATCAAACTAAATGGGGAAGATATCCGCTCGTGGTCGATTCGAAAAAGGGGCCGACATATCGGATATGTGATGCAGAACCCGAACCACATGATTACACAGCCTATGATTCGTGAAGAAGTAGCCTTCGGACTGCGTATGCGAGGCATGAAGGAAGAAAAGGTCATGGCGCGCGTTGAGGAGACACTGCGTATATGCGGTCTATACGGATATCGGGAATGGCCGGTATCTGCGCTCAGTTATGGTCAGAAGAAGCGGGTGACCATTGCTTCGATTTTAGCCATGAAGCCGAGTCTTATGATTCTGGACGAGCCGACAGCAGGTCAAGATCATAAGCACTATACGGAGTTTATGAGTTTTATTTCTGAGCTGGCGGACAGCGGCATGTCCTTCCTGTTCATTACCCATGATATGCACTTAGCCTTGGAATATACGGAGCGTGCAGCTGTATTATGCAATGGGGAGCTGATTGCAATTGGCGATACCGCTCATGTGCTGACCCATATGGAGGCGATTGAACGAGCCAATGTGAAGGAGACTTCACTTGGCACGCTTGCCCGTCTGACTGGCTTGTGCGAGCCGGAGGCGCTTGTGCGCAAATTCATCGACCACGAGAAGCGGGTGAAGCGTCATGAGTAAGTCAGGTATGCTCTATATTGAACGGGATACGCTGTTCCATCGTATGGATGGAGCAGCGAAGATGCTTGTGCTGGCTGTGTGGACCGTAATCGTATTTTTATTTCAGGATTTGCGAATTTTCGTGCCCCTGTTTGGGATTGGTCTTGTCCTTCTTATCAATGCACAGTTGCCATGGAAGCGAATTCGGCTGCTCGTCTGGCTGATGATCGTATTTAATATATTCAATTCTTTTTTCAGTTTATTAATTACACCGGCTTATGGCAGTACATTGACAGGTACGACTACTGTGCTTCTCGATATGGGCTACAACGTATTGACGCTGGAGACTGTTATCTATGTATTTACATTGTCCATGAAGTATATGTCTCTTATGCCGATAACCGTCTTGTTCATCTATACGACGCATCCGACACGGATGGCGAGCAGCTTGAATCGAATCGGCGTTCCTTACAAAATCGCCTATGCGTTCAGTATCGCATTCCGCTATATTCCAGATTTGCAGGCGGAATTCCGGCATATCTCGAATGCCATGCAGGCGCGTGGACTTGGATTCGGCAAGGGCGAGGGCACGATTGTGCAGAGGCTTAAGCATTTTGTATCCATTACGACACCGCTCGTACTCTCCTCGCTGCATCGCATTGAGACGATATCCAATGCAATGGATTTGCGCGGCTTCGGGAAGCATTCGAAGCGTACGTGGTTCTCGTCGACGGAATGGCATCGTAAGGATTATATCGTGGTCAGCGTCAGCATACTCGTGCTTGCTGCAGCGATTATATGGCGAGTGCAAGGGTTCGGAACATTTTGGTATCCATTTTAACGAATTCGTAACGAAGGAATCGTAATGTATATACACCCTCTTGGGTTCCTCTAGGATAGAGCATGCATGATGCTGTGCATGACTATCTGGGACACCTGGGAGGGTGTTTTCTTTTTTTTGATACCGGATCATGGAATCAATGGAATCGTAGGAATCTACTTGAGAATCTATCATTAACAAAACATTTATATGGAATTAACACTCTCTTGCTAGAGCAAGGTTATGGTATGAAAGGGTGGTGTGAGACATACCATCTCAATAAGGACGATATTGAAAAAGGGGAGAACACGGGATATGCAAATGCGCTCTAAGTGGATGCTACTTCTGTTTATGTGCTTTACGCTGCTGGTCGGCTGTGGTCAGTCAGGGACAGCAGGAGGAACACAGACGCCAGAGAAAGGTGCGACGCAGGAGGGGGCGACAACAGCTCCAGCCGATAACGCAACCACATCGAAGGATGAGAATGTGGAATTAACATTCTATTTTCCTATCGCAGTTGGTGGTCCACTGACGAAAGTGGTTGAGGGTATGACGGCGAAGTTCACCGCGAAGCACCCGAACATCACAGTGAAGCCAGTTTATACAGGCAGCTATGCAGATACGACGACGAAGATTCAGGCTGGCATCCAAGCCAAGCAGCCGCCGGATGTAGCGGTTATGCTGTCTACGGAACTGTTCAGCATGCTGGATACGAATGCAATCCTTCCGCTTGATGACTTTATCGCGAAGGAAGGCAACGGTTTCCTTGATGATTTCTACCCGGCTTTCATGGCAAATTCGCAAGTTGAGAACAAGACATACAGTATCCCTTTCCAACGCAGTACTATCGTTCTTTATTACAACAAGGATGCTTTCAAAGAAGTTGGCCTGAACCCGGATCAACCGCCGAAGACTTGGGCTGAGCTTACAGAATATGCAACCAAGCTGAAAAAAGACGGTCGCCAAGGCATCGAGGTGCCAGGATCCGGATTTGCTTATTGGATGTTCCAACTGTTCTCCCTGCAGAACATGGCTGATCCGAAAGGCAACCTTATGTCCCAAGACGGCAAGAAAGTATTCTTCGATACACCAGAGAATGTAGAAGCATTGCAGTATTGGCAAGACCTGTCGAAGAAGCACAAGGTAATGCCGGAAGGTATTGTAGAATGGGCAACAGTTCCTACAGACTTCTTAGAGCAGAAGACTGCTATGATGATTCATACTACGGGCAACCTGACGAATGTGAAGAATAACGCTAAATTTGACTTCGGTGTTGCATTCCTGCCGATGAACAAGCAGTACGGTTCACCTACAGGCGGCGGCAACTTGTATATCTTCAAGGACATTGATCCGAAGAAACAAGCAGCAGCCTGGGAATTCATCAAGTTCATGACAGAGCCGGAGCAAGCTGCTCAATGGAGTATTGATACAGGCTATGTTGGCGTTCGCAAGTCAGCATACGACACAGATGTGATGAAGAAATATGCAGCTGATTTCCCGCAAGCAGTTGTTGCACGCGATCAATTGGAGCACGCTTACGCGGAATTGTCTACGCACAACAATGGTAAAGTCTCCAAAGCATTGACGGATCAAGTGCAAGCGGTGCTGACAGGCACGACGGATCCGGCATCTGCATTGAAGAAGGCGCAGGAAGAGGCTGATCGCGCACTGAAGCCGTTCAACAAGTAATACACGCTCAAGATGCAATCGCATGCCTTATGTGCGTGCTGTATCGGCAGGGCCTAAGCCCTGCCGATTTATATACATCATGAACTTACTAGAATTCATTGGAGAAGGAGGTCAGGATGATGACCGCCAAATGGAAAGAACGTCTATCCCGCAATACATTGGCATGGGCGCTGCTGCTCCCGTCCCTGTTGTTCCTCATGCTCTTCACCTATTATCCAATGCTGAAGACAG
>Ga0102589_1005757_pt1 | contig 10618 bp, 5 predicted proteins | sample AraplaMF_Col_mLB_FD_76858 | JGI IMG/M metagenome (GOLD analysis project Ga0102589, IMG submission 76858) | Arabidopsis root microbial communities from the University of North Carolina, USA - plate scrape MF_Col_mLB | ecosystem: Host-associated > Plants > Roots > Endosphere | place: USA... | reverse complement strand
TGACGTCGAAGCCGATATTTCATTCACATCACTCGTAATCTTATAAGATGTAACGGCCGATGGCGTTAGTACCCGCACATGTGCCTCCCCTTTGATACTTGGGCTCACTGTACTCTCCGCCGTAATCGTTGCTTCGCCAGGGATCATTGGCGTCACAAATCCACTTTGATTCACTGTAGCTACGGCTGGGTTGGAGCTCGACCATTTCACTGTTTTGAACCAGGCGTTTGCAGGAGCTACCGTTGCATTCAATGTCGTTCCTACATGTCCTGCATAAAGGCTGACTTCTGTTCGGTCGATCGCGATGAATTGCGGCACAATCTCTGGGGACTGCTCACCCGGTTCATCATTTGTGAACTCGTGCGCTCCGATATCCACCTTCGTTGGATTCGTGATCGGATTTTTGAAGAAATCGACGGTTGGAGATGACCATACTGACGGTGTCATTGCCGTCATATCCAGTCCCGCATCGATAGCCGGTGAACCTGATAACAATTTGTATCCACTCAATCGATTTACATCAAGGACACTGCCCTTCGCGTCAATCAGATCTTTCGGTTCTTCACCCGGTCTTGCAAATTTCGGACTTGTAAATACATTATCTTTGAACGTGATACCTGTAAACTTCGCATTCTGATAATTCGTTCCTGGGTAGAAAATATTGTTCCTCACTTCGCCCCCAGCGAAGGTTTCCGTCCCCATCGCTGTATCTGCCTTCGAGTAGAAAATATTGTTATACAACCGCATATATTTACCCGAATCACTCATGAGTTTGGTATTGATGTTCGCATCTGTAAAGAATGTATTGTTATGAATTAATGGTGCATCTGCCGAACTCGTCGGTAAGTAGTGGAAAATATATCTTCCGTCCCCGTCGTTCACACTCACATTGTATCTCACGACTGAATTTTTCGATCCACCCATGAAGAGAATGAATCCGCCTCGGTTGCTGTGGCTGTAATTGTATTGGTAGAGCGTGCCCTCGCAGAACATATCCACGTCGAATGCTTGACCGTCATTGTAACCGTAAATTCCGCCATACACCTCGTTGTACTGCATGATCATGTCTTTGACGCCAATGACCCACAGCCCAGCATAGTTGACATTCCCAACATTCTTGGCTGAATGCTTCACAACCGTGTTGTACTCCATCCGGCCTTCACTGCCGATGTTGCTCATAACAAAGCCATCGCCTTGCACTTCTTCGACATAGTTGTTATTGAACTTCACATTCTTCAGCACTCTCGGAAAATTCGCATTCACGTCGCCTTCCTTATACAAGCCTGCATTGCGAATTCCCTCGATATCCACCCGCTTCACCGTATTTCCTTCCACGAGCACATCGGAAATATTACCGAGAATCAAGATACCGCCACTGCCGATTTTCCAGCCTTTTGGATTCCCGTCCACGTCATGAATGTAATTATTCTTGATCGTAATCCCGCGGTGCGGATTCGCTTCCCATTCTGTTGTCGTTGTTGAAGCTGTACGAATATTAATTCCCGCGCGCTGCGACACGACATCCGGATTAAAGTTCGTGATCTCGAGGTTCGAGAACTCCAAGTAACTACCATTCACCACATCAATCGTTGCAGACATCGTCTTATCTTTGACGCTGGTATAATTTTTAACGATAGCTGATTCTTCGGTCGTCGTTGTTCCATTCCCGTTCAAGACGGGTCTTCCCGCTTGCTCCAGATTCCCATAATGACTAAATACAATAGGTGCTTCCTTCGTACCTGAGATTCCCCGGAGTTTGACCGATCCGTTCCAGACATCGCCAGCCCGGAAGAGAATGTGATCTCCTGGAACAAAACGCGTCTGATTAACCTTATCGAGTGTCTTCCATGCCGTCGCTTCAGACAATCCATCCTGATCATCTCGTCCATTCGCACTGACGTAGTATGTATTGTGGGCAGCTGTAGCGGCATGCGCCTGAACCTCCACTTGCCCTGTCTGGTCTGCTGGTGCGGCTTGTGCCTGAGGTGAAATCATCATAGACATCGTCATAGTCATGATCAGCAGCACGGACAGACATCGCAAGAGTAACCCCCTGTTCATCCGTTTCTTGTTCAATGCAGTATCCTCCTCATTCATATTATAAGAGCGTCTAAGTAAACGAGATGCGATTCAGTACCTCTTGGTGTACTTCAACCACGGCTTTACTCAGTCGCTGACTTACCTGGAGCTCCACTTGCTTCTGAACAAACCTCTGAACGACGGCAGCTCGAACCTTCTCATACGGTTCATATCCTTTATCCTCGGCGGCTAACAGCCTATACAGAACGGTGTCTTCACCCGAAGAATCCAGGGCCGTAAACTCACCAGGTTTCATCTCCGTCAACACCAAATTTAAATTTTGCGCGAGATCATCATCCTTCGATTTGTCATCCAGGTCTAGACTTAGCCGTTCAATATGGATGTCTTGCGATAAATTCAACCGCTTGACAACTTCCTCGGTTGATAAGTCATTCGTAGACGCCTGTTGTTTCAACGCTTCGAGCTCAGACAGCGCTTCGACTGTGCTGGGTAGAGATATTTTCTCGTATTCATAGCTGTAGCCCCGATGGAATTGTTCTTGCTTCATATCCTCGTACGTCGATCGAAACATCTCTTCGGATTCTGATTTCATGGTCTCTTTCGTCAACTGATCCATCCATCGCTGAACATTCATGTTCTGTACATAGGAATAATATTCGCTTGCTCCATACTGCTTCGGGCCATAGATCGGCTGACCATTCCGAACCTTAGCTTCCCTTTGTTCGTTCTCCGTCTCGAACTGCTTCAGAAAGGCATCATACGAAATATCCGACACGATTCCTTGCTCCCACATGAGAATTTGCTGCATTTTATATTTGCGCAGCTCTTCCATTGCCTTTTGTTTCACATAATCAAGCGGATTCTGCCCGTCATAGGTCGATGTCCAGAAATCTTCAGTATACTCCACGTTATATTTCCGGTTGAAGAAGCTTGATGTAAGCGCTTTATTATTTTGGAGAAAAAGTTCGAACTCCCCCTTTGTTACATCAACATGATCGATGGTAAATACCACGTCATCCCCGGATGCGTAGGAAGTCATTCGCCATGCAGCGATCACGATGATCATACATATTATTCCGATGCCGACCCCGATGAAATAGCGCTTGTTACCTGTAATCCTTAAGAAGGCTTTTCCTTGTCTCATGACATCAGCTCCTCGATCAGGCTGCTATTTAACTTGATACGAACCAACCATGTGCCATCATTATAACCATTCCAAGTTAATGAAGGCGTGAATTATTTTGACTTTAAATATATAAAATTTTTACCTTTTCAAGACACAAAAAAGATCCCTCACTTTAAGACCAAGTAAGGGATCTCTTCATAGTACAGAATATTAGAAAATCAAGTGTGTACGAATTTCTTCAGCCAGTCGCGCTACAGCCTCATCCAACTTGAGGAAGCCTTGATCGCCTACACCGCGTTGACGGACAGAGACGCCACCATCGTTCTTCTCGTTCTCACCGACGACGAACATGTAAGGCACTTTCTCCAGCTGTGCTTCACGGATTTTGTAGCCTAGCTTCTCATTGCGAAGATCCGCTTCAACACGAATCCCTTCAGCCTGAAGCTTCTCAACCACTTCTTTGGCATAGTCTTCGAATGCGTTCGAGACAGGAATAATCTTTGCTTGCACCGGTGACAACCAGAGCGGAAGCGCGCCTGCAAAGTTCTCGAGCAAGTAAGCAGTCATACGCTCCATCGTACTGATAATACCACGGTGGATAACGACTGGACGGTGCTTCTGACCATCATCGCCAACATATTCAAGCTCGAAACGCTCAGGAAGTAAGAAATCGAGCTGCGCAGTCGACAACGTCTCTTCTTTGCCGAGTGCTGTCTTGATCTGTACATCAAGCTTCGGACCATAGAATGCCGCTTCGCCTTCTGCTTCGAAGAATGGAAGTTCAAGCTCTTCCACCACTTCACGCAGCATGCGTTGGGACATTTCCCACATCTCATCATTTTGGAAGTACTTCTCTGTATCCTGTGGATCACGGTAGGACAGACGGAAACGGTAATCCTTAATACCGAAATCTTCATAGACTTTACGGATCAAGTTCACGACACGTGCGAACTCTTCTTTAATTTGATCCGGACGGCAGAAAATATGAGCATCATTCAATGTCATTGCGCGTACGCGGTGCAGACCTGTTAATGCCCCTGACATTTCATAGCGGTGCATTGTTCCAAGCTCGGCAATACGAACCGGAAGGTCGCGGTAGCTGCGCATTTCGCTCTTGAACACCATCATGTGATGTGGGCAGTTCATCGGACGAAGAACAAGTTCCTCGTTATCCAATACCATTTTCGGGAACATATCTTCCGAGTAGTGCTCCCAGTGACCTGAAGTCTTATACAACTCTACATTCGCAAGTACTGGTGTATAGACATGGTCATAACCCAATCTTTCTTCGAGATCTACGATATAACGCTCCAATGTGCGACGAAGCTTCGATCCGTTTGGAAGCCAGAGCGGCAAGCCTTGACCTACTTGTTGGGAGAACGTGAAGATTTTCAGTTCTTTACCCAGCTTTCGGTGATCACGTTTCTTCGCTTCTTCCAAAAGACGGAGATGCTCGTCCAGTTCTGCTTTTTTCACGAATGCCGTACCATAGATCCGTTGAAGCATTTTGTTCTTGGAATCACCGCGCCAGTAAGCGCCTGCAACGCTGAGCAATTTGAACGCTTTGATGCGGCCTGTCGAAGGAACGTGCGGTCCACGGCAGAGATCGAAGAACTCACCTTGATCATAGATGGTAAGTACCGAATCTTCTGGCAAATCGCGAATTAATTCGAGTTTTAAATTATCATCGAGCTCTGTATAGATGCGAAGCGCTTCATCACGGCTCACAACACGGCGGCGAATCGGAAGATTCTCACCCACGATACGCTCCATTTCCTTCTCGATCTTCGCAAGATCTTCCGGATTCAAGGAGTGCTCCATATCGATATCGTAGTAGAATCCATCTTCAATAACCGGTCCAATACCTAACTTCACATTGTGCTCTTTATACAGACGTTTGATCGCTTGTGCCATCAAATGTGCTGTACTGTGGCGCATCAACTCAAGTCCATCTTGGCTATCGAGGGTCACGATCTCAACCGCTGCATCCACATCGATCGGTGTATAGACATCCACGATCTTCCCATCGATTTTACCTGCTACTGCATTCTTCTTCAGTCCGCTGCTGATCGATGCTGCAACATCTTCAATGCTGCTTCCTGCCTCGTATTCGCGCACTGCGCCATCCGGCAAAGTTACTTTAACTGACATGTTCCCTTTTCCTCCTTCAATATAAAAAACAACAAAAAACACTCATCCCAGAAAGGGACGAGTGTTATATACCCGTGGTTCCACCCTAATTCGAACGTAATATGCTATGCCCAAATGACTTGTCACAATAACGTTCCTTAGTGCATTCGGTAACGAGAATGAGTCGGATCCATCTACTATCATTCGATGAATCAGCTACAAAGGGGTAAATCGAAGGTGAGCTCTGAAGGAAATCGCAGCCGATGTTTCCTCTCTCTGGACAGTTCAACCAAGGACTCATGTCTTTGTCATCGCTATTCGCGATTTAAGTTACCGTTATTATAAATCCATTCGAGGAGGAGGTCAAGCTGTATCCCTTTAACAATTCGTTAATTAATCATGCTGCTGCGCACTTTCACTCAAGTACGGCGAACAGACAGGACAATACACACATAACTGTGCACGGCTTTCGAAAATTTGCTGGATCGTCTTAATCACTTGCAGTTCTGGTTCACGAGTATGGATATAAATCTTCTGCGGTGAGACGGTAATTAAGGTGCTCACAATCATATCCTCGACCTCAATATCATGATCAGGCATTTCGACCACAACACTCGTCATTTGCTTCGTCTCAATCGGGCGCATTTGATCATTCAGCAGCACAAATTGATGATCCCCGCGATGCATCACATGAGCCACAGGAATTTTGGTCTCCTGCACGAACACAAAATATTTAAGCAATGCGATAAACTCATGGTACTGCTGATCGAGAATGTACTCATCAACCGCATACTCCACAATGTCGCGCAATTCCTTCGTATAGGCATCCAGACGGAACCGGATAAAGCCTTCCACATGAAGGGCCGTATTCTCTTCAAAATATTGCGTAATCTCCTGAATGAGCAGTCGTTTGCGCCGTTCGCGATCATCCGGTGTACGGAACTCTTCGTTCGTCTCTTGTAGCAATTCCATACAATACGTCTCGATTTTATCTAGATCCTCTGATCGTTTGTAATGAAATTCTTTGCGAATTATGCGGCGTAGTACCGCACGTTCTTTGATTTCCAGAATATACTCCGCTAGCACATTCGCCGCCTTACTATAGACCTTCGGCGCGTGCTGCGTCAGCTTAAATCCTGGCAATATGCCATGGCAAATGATCTGGTATTCGTGGGAATTCCTCGATTCCGTAAATGTAACGCCTTCCGGCTGCATATGTAAATCAGCGAATTCTTGTTCCATCTGACTATGAAATTTTGACCAGGCTTCATCGGAAGTCGTCGTTATTGTGACTGTAAACAGTTCCATGTGACTTGCTCCTTCCCGAACAATGTTCTTATTCAGTATATGGGCTTTAGGAAACAGATATACAACGAGGATTTTCCCAGCAAGTCCAGAATCAAGGCGAATTTCTCACGGATGCAATAAAAAACAGCTACCGCCAAGGGTAGCTGTTATCAATTAATTCTGCATAATAAAATCGCGTTCAACATTCGATTCTTCTTCAAAGACCCGCAGGATATTATATTTCGTATCCCGTTGCGCAGGGATCTTGCCCGCTTCACGAATTGTCTCTAGGATCGTTCCGATATTCACTTTATGAGTTGCACCCGCTGCTGAAACGACATTCTCTTCGATCATCGTGCTGCCAAAATCGTTGCAGCCATAACTTAACGTCTGCTTCCCAACTTCTGGTCCCATCGTAACCCATGAGGATTGGAAGTTCGGGATGTTATCGAGATAAATCCGGCTGATCGCAAGTGTCTTCAAATATTCTTCAGGTGTGACGCGTTCCGCCTTCATGTTCGTATTGTCCGGTTGGAAGGTCCATGGAATAAAGGCCAAGAAGCCTTTGGATGAATATTGATTGTTAATGCACTCATCCTGTGCGACCCGCACACGATCTAGATGCAGCGCACGCTCATCCATCCCTTCGCCGAAGCCAACAACCATTGTCGCTGTCGTGTTCATGCCGACTTTGTGTGCCGTCTGCATCACGTCCATCCAATCCCGCCACGAACCTTTGAGTCGACTAATCTTGCGTCGAGTCCGATCATCCAAGATCTCAGCTCCACCACCTGGTAGTGAATCGAGTCCGGCTTCATGAATAGCACGAACGACCTCTTCGAGCGATAAGCCATCTGATACTTCCTTCATCTTCATAATTTCAGCTGGAGAGAAGGAATGCATCGTAATGTTCGGGAACCGCTGCTTAATCTCACGTAATAAATCGGTATAATAGCTAAATGGCAAGTTCGGATTCGTTCCGCCTTGCATCAGAATTTCTGTTCCGTTCACATCGATGGTTTCTTGGATTTTCTGGAAAATCGCCTCATTCGGCAATACATATCCTTCATCCGAGCCAGGTCTGCGGTAAAATGCACAGAATCGGCAATATACATCACAAATATTCGTATAGTTAATGTTGCGTCCAATGACGAACGTCGTAATCGGATCTGGATGCCATTTCTGCATGATCTGGTTCGCGACATGACCCATCTTCTCCACTTGATCCGATTCAAACAAGGTAACACATTCATCTATGTTGATACGATCACCTGCTGCAGCTTTATCCAATATGCGATCTACTGACATGTCTGCTCACTCCTTTGCTTCCCCCATTATCTTTCCCCCAAAAAGTAACGACTTCATCGTCCATAACAGGACGATAATCGTTCTTCGGAAATATAAGAACGGTTTACCCGTCAAACCTATAAACCCTTATATTTTAAAAACACCTGTACTTTTTATCGTAACACATTTCACAAGGAAAAACAGCATCCTAAGATGCTGTTACCGAGCGCAATCGATGTATTTTGTGTTTCATTTCATCAAGATAGAGTCGACCATGGCTCGGCATGAATCGTTCCGGGCTTTGCAAAAAAGTACCCTTGTCCCATCTCAACATTGTGCCGCATTAGCACGCCTGCTTCTTCTTCCCGTTCGACCCCTTCAGCAATGACTTGGCATTGTATGTCATGCGCGAAGGACATGATCGCTTTGAGCATGGATTCCTTGGCGGCAACGCGATCAATTTCTTGAATGAGTGACTTATCAATTTTGATAATATCCGGAATGATCTCAAGAATAGATTGCAGACTAGAGAAGCCTGCACCTGCATCGTCAATCGCAACGCGAAATCCGAGACTGCGAAGCTTACGGATTACTTGCGAGCTGCTCACATAATCACGCATCAGATGTTGTTCCGTAATTTCGAAGATCACATGACTAGGGCTAATATTTTCTTTCTCAATATACCGTTTAATATTCCGTTCGAAGTGTGGGTGACTCAGCGTCACCGCCGTAATGTTAATAAAGACAGGACTCATGATGCCCCGACCCTTCATTTCTTCGAAGGCCTTCTGGATCACTACGAACTCCAACTCAGACAGCAATTGAACCCGATCCGCATAATCAAACAAAGCCTCAGGCGAGTGAAATATCGTATCGATCGGTCCCCGCGTAAGCACCTCATAACCGTATACTTCGCCCGTCTTAAGATTCAAGATTGGCTGCGTAAGAACCGTAATATCCTTGTATTCAATAATTTGGCTTAATTGCTGCTTCAATGAATTGTACGGAATCGGCGCAAGCCCGGCTGCAAGCAGCCAGGCTTCTTGGACAGCGAGGTAGATCCCATGCTTCTCATCATCGATATCTGCAGGGAGCTGTGTCGCACCGCTAATAATCTGAACCGTTAAATCACTCTCTTGTAGTTCAAAATTCAGATCCGTCTGAATCGACTTCCCGATGAGAATGGCAAGCGCATCCGTCTCTTGCGCCAGGAATGGAATCGTCTCACGAATAAAAATGCCATAGACATTGGTCTGAATCATCTTGACCCCTATGAGCCTAGATGCATCGACATATTCAAGAATCGTATCCCGAAGAATATGTTCGAGGACCTTAGTCAGGTGCTGCATCGTATCTGAAGAATGCTGACGAATGAATTGATCAAATTGATGGACACTTAGTAGAATGAGCGAGCATATATGGCCCTGTCGACGGGCCTTACGAACCTGATGAATAACGGGATCCCTCAGCTTAAAGCTCGGTGGCAGAATATTCATGGAACGGTTCGTTCGAGATAACATACAGATGTTCTTCAATCGTTTGATCGATTCATCAAAAAAGGTACTCATACTACGCTCTTATGCCCCCTCGTATCCAGACGTTCTTGTAGAGGTTGTTCAAAAAGTCATCATTTGATCACGAAGTAATTCAAGAAGCATAACCGACATCGATTCTTGCGTTCACCTTCGAAGAGTGTATGCTTACGGAGTATGTTTCCTTTGGAAACATTTCAGGTACTCATTTAGGTTTCGCCTAAACTCCGTTCCTCTAAAAGTTTTTCGAAGAAAAACTCGCTACGTAAGCATATGCTCTTCAGGTTCTCGCAACCTGAGTATATGCTTACGAAGTAAGTTTTCTACGAAAACTTTCAGGTGCTTAAATGCCGACTTTTTGAACACGTTCTTGTTGTCATCATTCTATCACAGCATAACAAAATATAACAATATTTACCTTATCGTTACACGTCTCGCAGGGCGTTCGATAAATCATCAATCAAATCGTCAACATGCTCAAGCCCTACCGAATAACGAAGTAATCCGTCTGTGATTCCCTTCTCTAGACGAACTTCGCGAGGCATGGAGGCATGAGACATCATGGCTGGGTACGATAAAATGCTCTCTACAGCTCCAAGGCTGACGGCTACGAGCGGGATTTTTACTTTACTGAGCACTTGCTTCGCCCGTTCACCGGAACCGACATCAAATGATACAACTGCGCCATAACCAGTGGACTGTTGTTCATGAATTACACGGCCAGGATGATTCGCTAGGCCTGGATAGTATACCTTCGCAATCGAAGGTTCTTGTTCCAGCCATGCCGCCAGCTTCTTCGCACTCTGCTCCGAATGCGCCATACGTGCTTCAAGCGTCTTCATGCCGCGCATGAGGAGCCAGCTTTCTTGCGTACTAAGCACCGCTCCCATCCCATTCTGCAAATATTTAACTTGGCGGGCAAGCTCTTCCGTAGCTGTGACAGCTAGTCCAGCAAGCACATCACTGTGACCTCCTAAGAACTTCGTCGCACTATGCAGTACAAGGTCCACACCAAGCTCAATCGGACGTTGATGATACGGTGTCATAAACGTATTATCCAGCATCGTTAGGAGGCCGTGTTCCTTCGCCCATGTAGTGACAGCGGCAATATCCGTAATTTTGAGCGTCGGATTTGACGGTGTCTCCATAAATACAGCTTTTGTATTCGGCTTCAGAGCGCTTTTCACTTGATCGAGATCCGTCATATCGACGAACG
>Ga0102589_1005756_pt1 | contig 10621 bp, 16 predicted proteins | sample AraplaMF_Col_mLB_FD_76858 | JGI IMG/M metagenome (GOLD analysis project Ga0102589, IMG submission 76858) | Arabidopsis root microbial communities from the University of North Carolina, USA - plate scrape MF_Col_mLB | ecosystem: Host-associated > Plants > Roots > Endosphere | place: USA... | reverse complement strand
AATTTCTTGTAACATAGCAACATCTTTTGTTTGTTTATAGAACCAATAGCCGAAGGTTTTTCGCATGGTGTGAGTACCAATGGATTCTACATTGGCAAAATCTCCGGCTTTTTGCAATTGTCGATAAGCCTGAATCTTACTAATGGGTTGGACATCAATAATATGTGGTTTTTATTCATAGATTTTCGACCTCTTTGTTTATAGGATTTTGAATGTATACTTTTGTTATATGAATTGAGGATATTAAGGGAATTGTTGAGAAGGCAATGTTTCAGGAATAACAAAAAAAGAGTCCTATATTAAGAGGACTTTTTTCTATTTCCCTTATTTTTTTCCGCAACTGTTTGCTAAGTGAACATGCTCATTAAAAATGTTGTTGTTAATTTGTTTTTCATATTTTTTTAATGTTTCATTTATTTTACTACCAGTTTTACTTTCGAAACTTTTCTCTAGTTCTGCTGCTATATCTCTTAGACTTGTTTGTAATTCATGAAATACCCCTATGTTTTTTTGAAGAGCATATGTATCTTCTTTTATAATGTCTATTGATTTAAACCCTACTTCTGTTTTTAACATCATACGCTGCATTTCTCTTTCAATCTGTTTTTTAGCAGCTTGTAACTCCTCAACAACCTGATCCGCTAAATCTCCTGTAACACTTTCGATTTGCTTTTCTATCTTTTTAATTTCCCCCATAAAATCCATCATATAATTATCTCCTTATCTAAACTGAAAATTCCCTGCTAATTGATTGTCTTTATCTCTTAGTGAATTTGCTGCATCACTAATTTCGTCCCCAAATCTACTTAAACTTTTTTGTTCTTTTCTTAAAAGATGAATTAATTCTTCTGCTATGTGTACATCGTGAAAATAGTCATTTCCACCTTCTTTCGTTCTGGCAATTCGTGAGATGGCTTCATCTATTTCGTATGCTTCTAATAGATGATATTTCCCACCTGGCCCTGTTTCATATTTTAATTGACTTTTCAACTTTTGAACCGCTTCAGCTTCTCTTCTTTGAAACTCTTCTATATTTTTTGCGATATCTGATAATCGATTACTGAGCAATTGGATTTTTTGTGCTTGTCTTATAATATCTTCAGGCTCTAATTTTAATAGGGGACTTCCATTTGAATGAAATGTTCCTCTAAATGTATCTCTGCCGTGTCCGTCCATAGTTAAACGTGTAAAAAGTCCTTGTTTTGTATCGTTCTGTCTCACTGTGTATTGCTTACCAATTAGAGGTGCACCGAATTGAGTGTGGTTACCAATTGGGTCATTCTCATGTGTATAATCCGTAGCCTTATTTTCCATCTCCCCTTTATCTACTCGTTTTTTTGCTTCAGGACTTAGTATACGATAAGGATTTGGTGCAGCCCATGTAGTTGCATAACAATCTAATTCTGCAGCGATAAGGTCTGCTTCTGCACCACCTTTACTATGTCCAGTGGTATGAAGAGAAGAAGGGTTATATTTTGCTACGATGTCATTTTTTGCCCATTTTAATCCAGTATCAAATGATGTTTCAGAATCAGGTTTTATAGTTTGACTGTTACTTGGAGTAATTACTTTAGAATGTGTTTTAATTCCAAACGTAATCTGATCGATATCTGTTTCGAAATCTGCTAATTGCGTAGGCTCTGTTCCACGAAATGCTAGGATTATATCATCATAATGTGTTGCATTTTCATCATATTTGTCTGCTGGTACTACTGCGATAGCTTCTAATCCATTTTTTACTTTTTGGCAATCTGCATCTATTGATTCTATTACTCTCCATGTTTTTCCATTATTAGTTGTTATTAGTTTACCTTTTTCTAAAACTTGGTCATCATAAACTTGATCTGATAGTTCGAAATAATCTTCATCTGTTGCAATGGGATTCCTTTTAAATTCATTCATATGTTTCTCAACTCGTTTCATGGTATATTTTAACTATATTTAAATACAAGGGGATTTTAAATGAAAAAGAAATTGGTAATTATTTTATCCATTATTTGTATTATAGCAGGAGGTTATTTTACTATGGAATACTTAAAACAAAAAGACGAAGAGGAAAAGTTTTGGAAAGTGCAAGAAGCACGAGTAGAAAAGTATATTCGTTATAATATTCAGGATGTAAAATCTATTACGTTTACAGAAAAGAGTGTAAGTCCTATGGGAGTCCCAAGATTAAAAGGTTATATAAATAATAATAAAGAATTAGATTTCATAGCTCGTATAAGTACAACTGAAAACTTTGAAGATAAGTTTACATGTTCTGGAGAACTATATGATAACTACATGAAAAAACCAGCAAAGTCCGTATCTGAAATTGAAAAAGAGGAGAAGGAAAAGAAACAAGATTAGTTTTTGCACTACTCTTATTTTCTGTATCCCATTTTAAGAAGAATACATTGGTAGACTTTTTATAAGGAGATTTCCAATGAAGAAAGTAATGATTTTGGTTGTATCTGCTGTGATACTCATAGCAGGAGGGTATTTTACAATGGAATACTTAAAACAAAAAGAAAAAGAAGAAAAGTTTTGGAAAACACAAGAAACAAGAGTAGAAAAATATATTCATTACAATATTAAAGATGTGAAATCTATTACGTTTACAAAACAAGAGTTGAATCCGATGGGAATCCCTACTATAAAAGGATATATAAATGGTGATCAAGAATTGTGGTTTGTAGCAAGTATTAGTACCACAGAGAATTTTGAAGATCATTTTGGATGTTCTGGAGAACTATATGATAACTACATGAAAAAACCAGCAAAATCGGTATCTAAAATTGAAAAAGAAGAGAAAGCAAAAAACCAAGAGTAGTTCTTGCAACTACTCTTGGTTTCTGTACCCTATTTTAGAAAGAGCATATGTTAACTAGCTTTGAATATAAGGGGATTTCCAATGAAGAAAGTAATGATCTTGGTTGTATCTGCTATAGTGCTCATAGCAGGAGGATATTTTACTATGGAATACTTAAAACAAAAAGAAAAAGAAGAAAAGTTTTGGAAGGCACAAGAGGCACGAGTAGAAAAGTATATTCATTACAATATTCAAGATGTAAAATCGATTACATTTAAAGAACACAGTGTAAGTCCAATGGGTGTTCCCAGATTAAAAGGTTATATAAACAATAATGAAGAATTGTATTTTATAGCTTATATTAGTACTACAGAAAATTTCGAAGATGATTTCACACGTTCTGGAGAACTTGGAAAACTAATAAAAAACCCTAAAAAATCGGTATCTGAAATTGAAAAAGAAGAGAAGGAAAAAAAACAAGAGTAGTCTTTGCGATTACTCTTGTTTTTTATTATAGAAAAATAAAATATTTGAAAGTTTTTAACAATGGATTATAATATATTTAGTAAAATTAACCAAATACGTATTTTACTCATTATGTACTAAAGGGGAGATAAAAATGGCAGGGCAAATTCGTATGTCACCAGAGGAGCTTAAATCGAAAGCGGCTCGATATGGACAAAGTGCAAATCAAATTGAAGACATTTTACGTCAACTACAAAACTTACAAAATGAATTAAGAGGAGAATGGGAAGGACGTGCTTTTGAAGGTTTTGATCAACAGTTCAATCAATTAAAGCCAAAAGTACAAAACTTTGCACAGCTATTACAAGAAATTAATATGCAGCTTAATAAAACTGCAGAGGCCGTTGCTTCTCATGATGAAGAATTATCACGTAATTTCGGTTTGAAATAAGAAATTTTGTTATTTTTACATAAAATTCTTGGAAAATGATAGAAAGTAGACTAGTATTCATAAGTTTACATTCGAAGATACATAATAAAAAACAGTAGTGATTCTGAAGTGCACCCCAATTGTTAGACTATGTCTAACAATTGGGGTGCACTTCAGAAAATAGGTGGGCTTTTTAATGCAGAAAAAAAGACACCCAAAGGTGTCTTCTGACTTGAATTAACATTTTAGACCGGACGGTTCGGTCTAAAATGGGGTTAAGATATTAACAAATTAATTTTCTTAATATTCACCTGTAGCATATTCTCTCTTATTCTTTTAGTTAAAAATAATAAATAGCAATCACTGCTAGCGAATTATTAATCATGTGCATTATAATTCCCACATATAAACGCCCGGTTAACTTATAAGTACAACCTAAACCAATTCCCAAAAGGAAATATGGAATTGTTTCTAAAGAAAGAAGACTAACATGCATACCTGCAAAAATAGCTGAAGAAACAAGTACACCTAACCAGGAATTTTTAAAAATTCCATGCTGTATAACACCACGATAGACAATTTCTTCACCAATGGGTGCTACTAGAGCAATAGAAAATGCGAAGACTAAAATGGGTAACGTTACTTGGCTTTCTAATTCAACTTGATTAGATGACTGAAAACTTATAAAGTCTGCTAGTAACAGCGGTAGGGATTTACATACTACAGTTAGTACTAGACCTAAAAGTAAGCTTTTTGGCAAACTCATCGTAAAATTATTTTGATTTGTAAAAGGCTCTTTAGATCTACGATAATAAAAATAAATTATTAGAACAACTAACAAATCAATTGCGTCAAACGAAATGCTCATCCCGCCAAACTGTTCATCACTAATGAAATAAACTAGTGCGATAAGTTGCTTTAAAATCATATAAAACACAAAAATCCCTAACGATATTGCCGACATTTTATTGAATCGACATTGTTTTTTTAATATACCAAACACAAAAAATCCTCCTTGAAATAATTTTAATTCGTAGAACATGATAACAAAGTCTAACTTCTTTTGCACTACTTATATAATAAAAATACAATTTAAATATATCTAAATTATATAATATCAACTTAGGAATATTTAAATAAATGGTAATAGGGGTTACCATTTACTACACCTACGGAAATAGGCGTGCTTTCTATTCATAAAGAAAAGACACCCTAAGGAGCCTTCCTCCGACTTGAATCATCTTAATTTAAATAATATGGGGCCCGCTAACATATTAAAAAGTACACATTTACGAATCATGTCTGGACCAACTCTATCAATTTGCTATACTTATATTTGGAAGTTTTATACATATAAGTGAAGGAAGGAAATTAGTTGGGGCAAGTACGTGTTGATCCAGATAAAATGGAAGAGAATTTTTCACAGACAGAAAATATGAGCCGAATGATTATGTATGGGGAACTGTTTCTACAGTTGTAGGTGGCACTCCTAAAGTTATTGGTCGAGTATTTGGTAAATATGGAGAGTTAGAGCAAAAAGCGAAGGATTTAGGGAAAGTATCAAAGGTAACTGAAGAGATTGGATGGAGTATGCCAAGAGGTGGCGGCGTCATTGATGGGCGTAAGTATACTGAACATGCGCTTGAAAGAATGGCACCTGATACAATTCAGGTTCGAGCAGAACTTACAAAACGAGCACGTGAGCGAGCTGAAAGAAAAGGGTATACATTCGGATCAGATAAATACATGGAAGAATTAAAAAAGTTGATCCTCAAGGAATGACTCCAAATGTAGTTGAAGATATTATAAAAACGGGCACTCGCAAACCAGGAGACAATCCTGGTACTTGGAAATACGTTAGAGACGAAGGCTACGTAGTTATAAATGATAAAGGTGACGTTATCACAGTTGTTCCCGCAAAGAAAAAAGAATAGAATGAATAGCATAGTAAGTAATCTATGACAAAAAGGTTGAGGAATATTGGATATTAAACATGATAAGTATGAGTTACTAGAAATTTTCGAAAGCGAACCAGAAGATTACTATATTCCAGGTGCAGGTGCGTATCGATATAGTAAAATTGATAAACTTGGATTTGAACTGGTTATGAATATGTTCTATTATGATGCAACAGTTGAATTAATAATGCTATACGAAGACAAACGTATCATAGAAACCAAGATGGAATCAGTGAAAGAAATATATACTCGTAATGATTCACTATACATTATAGGTACAGAAGAAAAGAAAAAAATCGAAGTAAAATTCAAGCCACATTTTACAGTTACAATAAATGAGTTTTAAAAACTTGAAATCAATGTTCGTAAATATTCTGAACATGCTTTAGAAAGAATGGCTCCGGATACAATACAAGTTCGAGCTGAATTAGAGGCACATGCCAAAAGTAGAGGGCTTGTACGTAGTACACAGAAATTTAAAGAATTTGTTAATCCTAGAGGTATCACAACTTCTGTAGTAGATTTTCTGTGCCTTTCCATTAGAAAATCAAGACTGATATAAAAAATGAGTAGAAAAAACAAGGCTCTTACTTCGTGGATACCGCTACAAAGTAAGAGCCTTGTTTCATTATATTTGTTCATACAGTTTTCCTTGGAGTCTTCTGTTTTCATCCTTCAATCGCTTATTCTTTATCAATTTTTCGAACAGGTTGCTCCCAAAAGTTTTTTATACAAAATAACATCAAAAAATACGTCTTGAACAAGTATGAAAAAAGAAAGCTGAAGGGCAAGTAATCCTTTTGGAATCTTTTTAAGAGAAAATGATAAACTGATCGGAGACATTTCATTAACTCAAATTGTTAGGGGAGACCTCCAAAGCTGTTATACGGGATTTACTTTAGATAAGGAGCATAATGCTAAGGGCTATACAATAGAGGCTCTTCAACTTGTTGTAGATTTCGCTTTTAGGAAATTAAAGCTACATAGAATGGAATCAGGAGCAATGCTTGATAATATAGCATCTATTCGTGTATTAGAAAAAGTCCTACATAAGGGGACTTTTTCTAATACATATAGATTAAAATAATAATAGAAATTTTTTATTTTTTTCCACAACTATTAATTAAATCATATTGTTTAGAAATCATTTCATTTCGAATTTGATTGAGATGTTTATGTAATGTTTCTTTTATTGCACTACCTGTTTTGCTTTCAAAACTTTTGTTTAATTCAATTCCTTGTTCAGATAAACTTTTGCATACATCATGAAATGCTTCTTTATTTTTTTGAATGGCATGTTTTTGGCTTGCTACTATGCTATTTGTTTTGAATGCTACATCAGTTTTTAAAAGTGATTGTTGCAGTTCTTTTTCTAATTGCTTTTTAACAGCTTGCAACTCATCTATAATAGTTCCAACTGCACCAACTGTAGCTTTCTCTATTTCTTTCTCTATTTTTTGAATTTCCCCTATAAAATCCATCATATTATCTCGCCGCCAGTCCTTCAAAATTTGTTCCTAATTGATTATCTTTATCTCGTAATGAATTAGCTGCATAAGCAATATCATCTCCAAAATGAATCAATTCTTTTTGTTTTTTCCGTAAAAGATGAATTAGTTCTTCTGCTAGTTGTATATCATGAAAATAGTCTTTTCCGTTTTGGGATATTTTCGCAACCTCTCTAATTGCTTCATCTACTTCATGTTCTTCTAACAGATGATATTTTCCTCCAGGGCCTGTCTCATGCTTCAATTGACTCTTTAATTTCGCAACTTCCTCTTCTTCTTGTTGTTGGAATATTTCTATATTTCTAATAATATCAGATAATATATCGCTTATTTTTTGTATCTCTTTTGCATGACGAATGATATCATCTGGTTCTAATTCTAGTCGAACACTACCATTATTGTGGAACATTTCTAGAAATGTTGACATTGGATGTTGTCCCATAAATACAGCCGCGAGAATACTATCTGTTCCATTACTTTTTGTTGTAAATTGTTTACCAATCATAGGTGCTCCAAATTGATTGAAATTTCCTACAGCATCTTCTTTATGAGTATAATCTACTACTTTATTTTCCATTACGCCTTCATCTACTCGTTTTTTTGCTTTATCACTTAGTAATCTATAAATATTTGGTGCAGCATATGTTGTTGCATAACAATTCATTTCTGCTGCTACATATTGAGCCTCCGCAGCACCTTTACTATGTCCGGTAGTGTGAATAGATGTAGGATTATATTTTTTCTTAATTTTTTCTGTGAATTCTAATGCACTATCAAATGATGTCGGAGCTTTTCCGCCTGCTACACCAAGGTTCTTTTTCTGTCCAAGTGTAATTTGAACTATATCTGTGGTTTTATCTCCATCGAATCTATCAAATTCAGTACCACGGAATGCAATGATTACATCGTCATACTGTTTTTTACCAGGCTTATACTTATCTGCAGGTACTACAGCGATTGCTTGTAATCCATTTTTTACTTTTGTTTTATCTGCATCAAATGTTTCTATAACTTTCCATTCTTGACCATTAGATCCTTTGATTTTTGCCTCTTCGTGCAAAAAATCTTTATTATAAACGTTATCTGATAGTTTGAAATAATCTTCATCTGTAGCAATTGGATTCTTTTTAAATTCACTCATATGTCTCAACTCATTTCATGGTATATTTTAACTATATTCAAATACAAGGGGATTTTAAATGAAAAAGAAATTGGTAATTGTTTTATCCATTATTTGTATTATAGCAGGAGGATATTTTACTATGGAATATTTAAAACAAAAAGAAATTGAAGAAAAGTTTTGGAACGAGCAAAAAGAACGAGTAGAAAAGTATATTCACTATAATATTAAAGATGTAAAATCGATTACATTTAGAGAACATAAGGTAAGTCCAATGGGCGTTCCTCATATAAGAGGTTATATAAATGGTGATAAGGGATTATGGTTTGATGCTGGTATAGGTACTACGGAAAATTTTGAAGATGATTTTGGATGTTCTGGGGAATTAGATAAACTTATAAAAAAACCTGATAAGTCGGTATCTGAAATTGAAAAAGAAGAGAAGGAAAAGAAACAAGAGTAGTCTTTGTACTATTCTTGTCTTCTCTATCCCATTTTAAGAAGAATACATTGGTAGGATTTTTATAAGGAGATTTCTAATGAAGAAAGCAATGATTTTGGTTATATCTGCTGTGATACTCATAGCAGGAGGATATTTTACTATGGAATACTTAAAACAAAAAGAAAAAGAAGAAGAGTTTTGGAAAGTACAAGAGGCACGAGTAGAAAAGTATATTCACTATAATATTAAAGATGTAAAATTGATTACATTTACAGAAAATAAGATAAGTCCAATGGGAGTTCCTCATATAAAAGGTTATATAAATAATAATAAAGAATTAGATTTTATAGCTAGTATAAGTACAACTGAAAACTTTGAAGACAAATTTACGCGTTCTGGAGAATTAGATGAAATGATAAAAAAACCTGCAAAATCTGTATCTGAAATCGAAAAAGAAGAGAAAGAAAAAAAACAAGAGTAGTCTTTGCGCTACTCTTGTTTTCTGTATCCCATTTTAAGAAGAATACATTGGTAGGCTTTTTATAAGGAGATTTCCAATGAAGAAAGTAATGATTTTGGTTGTATCTGCTGTGGTACTCATAGCAGGAGGATATTTTACTATAGAATACTTAAAACAAAAAGAAAAAGAAGAAAAGTTTTGGAATGAACAAAAAGAACGAGTAGAAAAATATATTCACTATAATATTAAAGATGTAAAATCGATTACATTTACAAAAAATGATGTAAGTCCAATGGGAGTTCCTTCTGTAGAAGGATATATAAATAATGATAAGGAATTATGGTTTGATGCAAGTATAAGTACTACAGATAAATTTGAGGATAAGTTTGGTTGTTCTGGGGAATTAGATAAAATGATTAAAAAACCAGCAAAATCTGTATCTGAAATTGAAAAAGAAGAGAAGGAAAAGAAACAAGAGTAGTCTCTTTAACTACTCTTGTTTCTTTATTCTAGGGGTACCGCCCATCACTGTTAAGCTCACAGAACAGGTTGCTCCTAAAATGAACTTCATTGCTATAAAAGACTCTAATTTTTCGTTTTGGGGCAAATATTATATAAAATAATAGCTATCTCTGAATCACTAGTTTCAAAAAAGCCTTCACGCAATGATGATTGCATGAAGGCTTTTGATGTTTTCTTATTTTTTTGTCTCGTTAACCCATGTAATAATGTCTTGGATGACGTACTCGGGAACATTAGCAGGAATTTCGTATTCACTAGGAAGACTTAATTCACCGTCACCCTCCGTGAAGAAATGATTCAATTTCGGGTATTTTTTGAACTGAACATTCCCGCGGTTTGAAAGTCCTTTCTGCCATTTTGTATATTCATCTTTTACTGTTACTTGATAATCGCGTGCTCCTTGCAAAATGAGTAAAGGCTCTTTTCGTGATTGTGCTTCTTCAACTGGACGCCACCTAGAAACATCATACATAAAATGAGGTGACCCAAAATTGTAGCCAGCTGGAGGATGGTCAGGATTGAAAGCAGGATCCTGGATAAAAGCGACCTGTCTTTTTAATTCATCGATTACTTCCTTTGACTCCCCAAGGTATTGATACTGATCAATGGCAATATCAGTCAAAGGCCGTGCAGGTGGTGCGAGTAAGATACTTCCTCGGACAAGTGAGGAAGGCGCTTTGCTCAGTATACGTGGCATTGTACCGGCTCCTAGACTATGTCCAAGAATGAAAATATTACTTGGATCAATGCCTTCCTGCTGCGCTGCTGATTTTGCTGCATAGATAGCATCATCTGTAGTATCACGGTCTAACGTAACAGGTTCTGCACTCATCTTTAATGCATGTTCTAAGGTACGTTTTTCATAGCGCAACACTGCAATTCCGTTGGATGAAAGGCCCACCGCAAGGTCGCGTAAGATTTTAGT
>Ga0102589_1005754_pt1 | contig 10623 bp, 11 predicted proteins | sample AraplaMF_Col_mLB_FD_76858 | JGI IMG/M metagenome (GOLD analysis project Ga0102589, IMG submission 76858) | Arabidopsis root microbial communities from the University of North Carolina, USA - plate scrape MF_Col_mLB | ecosystem: Host-associated > Plants > Roots > Endosphere | place: USA... | reverse complement strand
CATTATTTGCATAACCAATTGGTGTAAAACTCATCATAACTATGCTTATTAGAAAAAGCTTTTTGAACGTTACTTTCATATAAACCTCCTTCATGTTTCCATTAGTGTGTGAGGTTTAAAAAATCATATTCCTTCTGGATCACAATGCTTTTCGAAATGAATAGCACCATTTTTCATACCCTAAACGATCTTCATAAAAGCGATGTGCACTAATTCTTTGGATACCAGACTCTAAAGCAATATAGTGCGCCCCATTTTCTTTGCCCCATTGATGAAGATAATGCAAAAATTTCTCACCATAGCTTCTTGAACGATACTGCTCATCCGTTACTAAATCATAAACAAAAATATGTCGTTCACTGTAAAAATTGACTCTCCAACTTATTCCGGCGACAACAACCATTTTCTTGCTTTCATATAAAGCGAATAACATATAGCCATCTTGGATCATTTCCTTTAATAATAGAAGATACTTTTCTACTGTTAATTCCGTCCTGAGCTGAACCATAACGGCATATGCTTCCATCCACTCTTGCTGAGTTGTTAATTGCTTTATTGCTAGAGTCATTACTAGAACCTCCTTTTACCAATATTTAATATAATGAAATACTCCATTATCTATTTTCATCCCTAGCTTCTCATATAGTTTTTGAGCACGAACGTTGTCTGTCGCTGTTTCTAAACCTATATAACGCGCATCGTTCTGTACACAATATGAATAGCACTGTTCCATTAGTGCTTGTGCTACACCATGTTTTCTAGCATGCTCGGCCACAAATAGATCGTTTAAAATAAATGCCTTTTTCATTGCAACAGATGAAAAAGTAGGATAAAGCTGAACAAAACCAACTGCCTGCGTCTCTAAATAAGCTAGAAATATGACCGACTCCTCCTTATTTAAACGTTCTAATAGAAACATCTCAGCCTGCTCTATGTCAGATTGTTGACCGTAAAATTCTCGATAGGCATTAAATAATGGCACCACATCTCCAACCGTTGCTAAAGTTACAGAACAAATCTCCATTCACTTATCTCCCCATTTCTTTTTTATATGTCATTCTTGTATTATGATAAATAACAAACTGACATTTAAAAAGAAACAGTTCTAGACAATCCAACATGTCAAGGAGGGGCTTTATGGAGGATTTTATTTTCTTATTCACTGATGAAGAGGCAAAGTATAAACAAATTTATCAGCAAGTCAAATGGTTAATCGAACAAGGGACATTGAAAACAAATGATTCTCTTCCTTCTATTCGGAGGCTAGCCGAAACTTTACATGTCAGTCGGAATACAACGTTAACTGCCTATGAGCAGCTCGTAGCGGAAGGATACATACGTGGTGAAGGACGAAAGGGCTATTTCGTCCATGAATTTGAACAAGTGTTTCTACAGGAGGATGAACGATCATGCTTTACACAAAAAACGCATAATAACGGTGGAGAAATCATCATTGACTTTCGCGCTGGCGCTGTCGATCAACAGCATTTCCCTTTAAAAATATGGCGTCAAATGGCTAATCAAGTGTTACCTTTAAACGATTGCTATCAATATGGCGACCCTTTCGGCGAGCCACTTTTAAAAGAACAGCTTGTACATTATTTACTTCAAGCTCGCGGGGTTCATGTAAATGAAGACGACATAATTATTGGTAGCAGCACGCAACAAATGTTAATTTATCTAGGCTTTCTATTAAAGCAAGATTTCCAAAGTATTATTTTAGAAGACCCTGGCTACAACGGTGCACGGGAAGCGTTCAAATTACATGACTTTTATATTGAGGCATTACCTGTGTTGGAAAACGGTGCGCAGCTTGAGCATTTAGACCATTTACATTCTCGTTTACTCTATGTCACCCCTTCTCACCATTTCCCATATGGTGTTTCCATGAGTATTCAGCAGCGACAAGCTTTAATTCAGTGGGCCAAAAATGTTGATGGATATATACTTGAGGATGATTATGATGGTGAATTCCGTTATACGCAACAGCCATTTCCTGCTCTCGCATCCATTGACAAGTCACGAGTTATTTACATGGGGACATTTTCAAAATCTTTTTTACCAGCGCTTCGTTTAAGTTATATGGTGCTACCAAAGGCACTCGTTCAGCCCTATAAAAAACGATTTGCTCATTTTGAACATAACGCCTCGTCCTTACATCAATTAACAATGGCGAAATTCATGGAACACGGTGAATGGACACGACATATTAAAAGAATGCGAATCACTTATAAACATAAAATAAATACACTTGTAGAGGAACTACACAAACAATTTGGAGAAAAAATTACGATCCTTGGAGAGCAATCTGGACTTTATATTTTAGTCAAGGTGCATACCCAATTTTCAGAAGAACAGCTCATCCAAAACGCTCAACAATACGGAGTAAAGGTCTACCCTACGAGCCCCTATTTTCTACAACAGACAAGTTCAGCGCCAATTGTTCAATTAGGCTTTAGTAAGTTAAAAACGGAAGAACTTGTCCTCGGTGTGCAACTGCTAAAAAAAGCTTGGATTACAGAATAATAAGCCATAACTGCAATGGTTATGGCTACTCATTTTCTCGATAATCATATGTTTCATCAGGCACATTCAATGTCACACCGTTAATATTTACTGTATCATCGTCGCTCCATTTATAAGCTTCATTTTTCGATATTGCCAATATATTTTTTTAGACTTTCTTTTTTCATGATTCCGTGACATCCGCCGGAGGCCTTCACTTCTTTCAGCGGATGTATGTCCCCCTGAAAAGTGACTTAATACTGTATTCATCTCACCATCACCATAAAGGTTCTCTAGAGCAGTTCTTTCGCTTACCCGATCAATTCCCCCCTGAGTCCATATAAAAAGGGATTTGCACAGTATCTCACTGCACAAATCCCGTTATTTTCTTAAAAATAATCAATAAACGTTGGAATGCCAATTGGTAGTACTGTCTCTAGTAATGCAATTTCAATGGCATTGCCTTGCAAACGCTCAATTTTTTCTAAATAGCTCGGTCGTTTATAACCTAGTAACATCGTGGCAAGAGTTTGGACCGTTAGCTGAACAGCATTTTCAGACTGTATCTCACTCACCATTTCGACCGTGACTTTTCCATCTTGCTTTGTGATGACAAATGTGCCATTATTCCATGCCACAATGCGATCAGTTACAGCGAGTCGAAGCTGAAAATCATTTCCCGTGAATGGATAGCGTAACAGAAATTCTTTAACATCTACAATTCGTGCCATAAAATAAGGGGATACCTTTTGAATAATTTCACTATCTTCTAGTAAAAAGGCAACGGCTTCATTGCCAGTTGTTTTACCATAGACATTATAAATCATCGAGCTATGTGCTGAGACAAAATTCCATAAGCCTTTACGCGCCTCTTCCTGCAAATAGACAATCTCATCGATGTAGTAATTTTCCTCCATAATGCGGTAAAACATATACCCCTGTGGCAAATCATCCTCATCATAATACACTGCTGCCTGAAGGTTCACATCACTATCAATAAATTTTTCTTCCCAGAAATCTTCTTGAAACTTTTCATTCCAAGCAATGCTATTTCGTACCATGACACCGTGTGTCTTCTTGGCATAGCGTGCATAAATGTTCACAACATCTTCATGCTTCGGGTCGACACGGCGAATTTTACCGTTTAAGCCTTTATGGTGAGGAAGCTGCGTATCCTTAATCTGAAATTCCACAATATCACTCATAATTTCCCAGCCCTTTTTCCGGTAATAAGGGATTGAATATGGAAATAAATAGGATATGCTTTGTCCTTCATTGCGCATCCGCTCCAGGCTCTCAATAATAAGGCTCTCCATTAAACCATGCCCCGAATATTCCGGATACGTCCCGACTGCAGTAATACCTCCCATTTCATAGATCCTACCATGAACATTTACCTCGAAAGGTAGGCTTAAAATTTGAGATACAAGATGCGAACCATCGAACCAACCAATGGCATGCCCCTCATTAAATTGCTTACTTTTGGCATTTACAAAGCGACGATCTTTATGAATGGACATGGACATTTGAAAAACATAATTTAGCAAATCGATTGACTGTGCCATTTCATCTAATCGTATTTCTCGCATGACTAAGCCTTTACGTTGATTCATGATTCTCTCTCCTCATCAAATAACTCTGAAAAAATGGATTCCGGTGCATTTAAAAAGCGCTTCGTGACGATGTAATGAATGGTATCCTCATAGCGCATAGACTCAATATCTCCATTATCAAAACTATAGATTGTCGCATTTGGATAGCCAAGCAAAATAGGTGAATGTGTGGCGATAATAAATTGTGCCTCATGCTCCAAATCCTTCATAATTTTAAGGAGACTAAGCTGTCTAGTCGGTGACAAAGCCGCTTCAGGCTCATCCAATAAATAAATGGCCTTCCCTTTAAAGCGATGCATAAATAGCGATAAAAAGGACTCGCCATGGGATTGATGATGTAGGGACTTACCACCAAAAGCGGTATATTTTCTTGGATCTTCTAACAGATCAATATGACTTGCAAATTGATAAAATGTTTCCGATCGGAGGAAAAAACCATTTGTCACTTTCGGCATCCATGACAAACGGATATATTCCCCCAATGAAGACTCCGCCTTATGTACTTCATATAAATTTTGACGACCACCACCCGCTGTATTAAAATCACAGCGATCTGCTATAGCCTCCAACAAAGTTGATTTTCCAGAGCCATTTTCCCCAACAAAGAAGGTCACATTCGTAGGAAACTCTAGCTCCTGTAAATCCTGCAAACTTGGTATATTAAAGGGATACTGATCTTTATCTATAATATCTCCCTGTAATACCTTACATGATTTTAAATACATTTTGTTTCCTCCCTTACTACTATTATACCGCGCTTACGCTACTCTGAAACCGACCTTTTCTCTAAATACAAGCTACACACCCCTAAAATGCCCGCGCAATTCATTCCTTTCAAAATACGTGACATCCGCCGGAGGCTTTATCTTCATTCAGTATTAGTTGAGATACAAATTGAAAAGGAACCACATCTGGCATCTGTTCACCTTCAGAGGTGAGTGTCTCCTACTGAATGAAGATAAACAAAAGACTGATTCCTATCAAGGAAACGGGCGACGATGATAGCCTTGCATCAAACATTTGAAAGAAAAATGTGAATATCGGAACAAAGCATAAACTCATCATTACGATCAAAGACGAACAATACTGAATACCTATCTGCAATAAATACATTGGAAGCATGACACCCACTGCTGTTACTGCGATTATCCATGAAATATTTCCCGAGAAATATTTGAAAAATATGTCGAAAGTCGCGAAAAAAGATAATAAAATTATGCCATAATAACGATTCGCTAAAATCATTGAAGTCGTCCAACCAGCCTCACTTAATCTCTTCGAATACATCGTACATAGGACAGCTCCAACCCCACAGCCAACACTTGCTATTAATGCAAAAATCACGGGCCATGTTATGTCCATTTGAACAGCTGATTTCCCACTAACAACTGCTACTATTAATATAATACAAGCGATCAATGTCCCAGTGGCAATTACCCACTGTGCTTTCGGAATTGATTCCTTAGCGAAAACGGCTAATACTAAGACAAAAAGCGGTCCAATGCCCATCTCAAGTGCACTTACAATCGCTGACTCTACATATTTTAAAGCGAAATAAAACCCCATAAAAGCTAACACAGATGCGACATTCAACTTCACTACATCTTTTATATTTCCCTTCCACCGATTAGCTTGTTTCTGTTTGCGTGCAAAGAAAGAGAAATAAATAGCTGTCATGAAAAAACTAATACCAGTAAATAAAAAAGTCGGTACTTCCTGCACCTGCTTCGCATAGAAAACCTGGCTCCTACATCGACAAAACGTTAAAACATAAAGATGAGTGTCGAAAAAAGGGGGGCAATGGGGTGGAAATAACAAAAAAACAGGCAACGACAGTGGGGTTAATGGCACTTGTTCTATTAGCGCTTCTAACATCGATGGTCTTTCAAGAAGCCATTTCTAGAAAAGCATTTCTCATTGCTCCTGTTTCATTTCCCAAAATAAAAAAACCTCGTCTCAAAAAAACATAGAGACGAAGTTATCCGCGGTACCACTCTTATTAGCCTAGAAAGCTCCCTTTACTATAACGGTAGTAGCCGTTTATGCTTACTTTCTTCGGCATAAAAACTCCTGGACGAGTTCATAAATGGTTTGCGATGATTTCCACCAGCCATCATCTCTCTAAAGCAAACTACATCCATTACTACTTCCAATCATTGTTAATTTATTTTCGATATATCATAATCGATTTGCATTTTTTCGTCAAGCCACTAAAATGCTTCAAAATGGGTTCTGCTGCCGTATAACAAATGTTCTATATGGTAGGTTCTTTTCATACATTGAGTAAAACCTTCCCCCTTCCAATAAAATCCTCGTCTCTATTACATTTCAAACGAACACTAAAGGAAGGTAAGAAATTCAAGCTTTTTTCTAGGCTGAATAAAAAAAGTTATAAGGAGAAAAAATATGTTTGTAACTCATTTTTATGAAAACAAAACGTCCGTTTTAAGTCAACTCCTCGTAAATTTACCTACTGTAGAAGAGAATATAAAAATTAAAGGACGAAAAGCAAAAGTTGTTCAGATTACTCAAATTGACGACCACAACTATAACGTAAGTATCATTTTTGAAAAAGTACCTAAAAAACAACCATTAAAAGAAATTGGGAAGAAAAAGAGATAGCTCTTCCCTTTTATTCTGCTGACGCTATCGTTTCATGGTAGCGTTTTAACTTTTAAAAAGCGGGAATTGAAAACTTTCATTGTAAATTGTTCTCAATGAGCAAAATATTTCAAAATTAAATATTTGACTTTTTAATTGATAACGATTATCATTTTCGATAGATTATTTCTTTACTCCGAAGTGCTTAATTCAGAATACCCCTTATTTTTTTGAAATGAGCATGTATCAAACGGATATTCTTACATCAGACTAAGAATATCCGTTTTTTAACTACTTTGTGTAAGCACAAAGCCGCATTGGACACAATTATGCCAATGCATAATTATTTTTATTAATGGAGAGATTTACATAAATAAAGGAGCTGTTTTACATGGATTATCGTATTGAAAAAGACACTATGGGTGAAATTAAAGTACCTGCAGATAAAATTTGGGGTGCTCAAACGCAGCGCAGTAAAGAAAATTTCCAAATCGGTACAGAAAAAATGCCAATTGAGTTAGTTCAAGCAATGGCTATTTTAAAGAAAAGTGCTGCGATCGCCAATAATAAACTAGGTAAACTTTCAGCTATTAAAGCAAATGCGATTGTGCAAGCAGCTGACGAAATTTTAAATGGTCAATGGGACGATCAATTCCCTCTTGTAGTTTGGCAGACTGGTAGTGGTACTCAATCAAATATGAACGTAAACGAAGTGATTGCGCACCGAGCAAACCAAATTTTACAAAATGCTGGAGAGGCTGATCGTATTCATCCTAATGATGATGTCAACAAATCTCAAAGCTCAAACGATACGTTCCCAACTGCTTTACATATTGCTGCAGTGTTAAAGGTAGAAGATTATTTACTTCCTCGTCTACGCTTACTAAAAGCAACATTGGATGACAAAGCAGAGCAATTCAAAGATATTATTAAAATTGGTCGTACGCATTTACAAGACGCAACACCACTTACTTTAGGTCAAGAAATTAGTGGCTGGTCAGCAATGCTTGCTAAATCCGAGCATATGATTGTCCAAAATATTGAATATATGAAGGAACTAGCAATTGGTGGAACGGCCGTTGGTACGGGTATTAACGCACATCCTGAATTTGGTGAGCGTGTAGCAGCAGAAATTAGTGAAATTACTGACAAACATTTTACATCCGCCGCAAACAAATTCCATGCACTAACAAGTCATGATGAAGCTGTTGTCGCACATGGCGCATTAAAGGCTCTTGCAGCTGACTTGATGAAAATTGCCAATGATGTTCGCTGGTTAGCAAGTGGACCTCGTTCAGGTATCGGTGAAATTACGATTCCAGAAAACGAGCCAGGCTCATCTATTATGCCTGGTAAAGTAAATCCAACGCAAAGTGAAGCGATGACGATGGTTGTTACACAAGTAGTTGGCAATGATGCAACAATTGCCTTTGCCGCTTCCCAAGGTAACTTCGAGCTGAATGTCTTCAAGCCAGTAATTATTTATAACTTCTTACAAACGACTCGCCTACTAGCAGATACAATGAAATCATTTAATGATCATTGCGCTGTAGGAATTGAACCAAATAAAGAAGTGCTTGCCCATAACTTACAAAATTCATTAATGCTTGTAACTGCCTTAAACCCTTACATCGGTTACGAAAATGCGGCTAAAATCGCGAAGAAAGCCCATAAAGAAGGCACAACATTAAAAGAAGCAGCCATTGCATCAGGGTTACTAACGGACGAACAATTCGATGAATATGTGGACCCTGCGACAATGATTTATCCGAATGTAAAATAATAGGCATGTAAATTGAACACATAAAACTGACTAGACGTTGGTATACCAATACTTCAAGATTGCAAGGCTCCATTTTGAAACTAGTTGTTGCTAGGGCTATAACTAGGGCTATTAAAATTCGGTAAGCGTGTAAAAAAATGTATGAACAGGATTGGGGATAATGCCCCAATCCTTTTTATTTTCCATATCCGTATACCCTCATAATTCTAAACAGGCAACTATTTTAGTATCTCCCTATTTTTGGCTAGACATGACACTAAATAATATTTTATGATAAAACGATTAGATAATTAATTACTGATAGTAGTGGGGTGTTCTTGGATGACAAATAACAAAATGAATCCGAAGGTTGATGAATTTTTAAATAATGCCAAAAAGTGGCAGGAAGAATATTCGGTGTTGAGAAATATCGTTCTTGACTGTGAGCTGACAGAAGAGTTTAAATGGATGCATCCTTGTTACACGCTTGAGAACAAAAATGTCGTGTTAATACATGGTTTTAAAGATTATTGTGCGCTTCTGTTTCACAAAGGTGCCTTGTTAAAGGATACCCATTGGATTTTAATTCAACAAACGGAAAATGTACAGGCCGCGCGCCAAATTCGTTTCACCAACGCTCAAGAAATAGTTGGAATGGAAACCATCATAAAAGATTATATTCATGAAGCCATTGAAGTTGAAAAAGCAGGGTTAGAAGTGCCGATGAAAGAGCATAAGGAATACATCATTCCTGAAGAACTTGACATAAAATTTAATGAAATGCCTGCCTTGAAAACGGCTTTTGAAGGATTAACGCCAGGGCGACAAAGAGCATATATTTTACACTTTTCTCAGCCTAAACAATTCAAAACTCGCGTGTCAAGAATCGAAAAATACACGCAGCACATTCTCGATGGTAAAGGGTTAAATGATTAAGTTTATACGTGAGAATATAAGTGAATGAAATTCTATTGTGAAAAAGGTTGAGCAAATTGCTTCAATCTTTTTTTCGTGTGAAACTAGAAATCTAAAGAATACTATAGAGACTACTTACTTTTTGCAATATATATTGCATTAAATTAATTATAGAAACCCTTTGTGCGTTTGTTTTTGTTGTTGATTTAACAAAATGACAACAAAAAAAACCACTCGTAATAGAGTGGTCATGTTTAAGCTTCTCGATACATCAGTTAAAACTAAAGTCAATATGTTCAATCGGCCAACAGATGATACTTGTTGTACCCATTATACTTTCTTTTGAAATGAATCCTACTTTAGAATTTCTACTATCAATACTTTCACGACGATTATCACCTAATACAAAGTAATGTCCTTCAGGTACCGTAGTTTCACCTAAGAGTTGGTCTAGCGTAAAATCATAAGTGAGTGATCCAGCATCGTTTAATTCCTTCTTGAATTGGTCTAAATAAGGTTCACTGAACTTTTCTCCGTTTATGTATAATTGATCATTCTTATACTCGATTTTATCTCCTGGTAGACCAACGACACGTTTAATAATATTTTCTTCCTTTTTGTTAAGAAGAACATTTTCAACTACGACAACGTCAAATCGATCAATCGACTTAAATTTCGGACCGATTCTGTTAATAATAACACGGTCTTTGTCTTCAAGTGTCGGCATCATTGAAGCACCTTTTACGAGTACTGGCGAAAATAAAAATTGCTTGATGACAAATGCCACTAATAAAGCGAATGCAATCGCCTTTATCCATTCGACTAACTCATTCTTTTGTTTTCCCGGAACTTTTTCTTCCAAAATTTCACCTCCTACTATTTCTCTTATTTAATACGTTTATCAATGGAAAAAGTTTCAATTTACTATTCATATAATTAAACATTTATTCCCAAACAAACGTCAGAAATCATTTTATGCGATTGATCCTATATCCATTAGTATCGCTACCAGAAACGATTAAACGACCTGAGCCTTTAAAATTCGGGGCTCAAGCCGTTTAATACATTTTTTATTTCCCTGACCGGGCGCAGTTCAGTAATTCTATATTTTTCTTATTTCATTGGTTGTTACAATAGAACTCAAAATTCCAATTGTTCCGAGAACTAACAATGACTTCGATAAACCGATTACTCCCCATGTTAATCCTCCCACCCCTACGACAGTTG
>Ga0102589_1005752_pt1 | contig 10624 bp, 11 predicted proteins | sample AraplaMF_Col_mLB_FD_76858 | JGI IMG/M metagenome (GOLD analysis project Ga0102589, IMG submission 76858) | Arabidopsis root microbial communities from the University of North Carolina, USA - plate scrape MF_Col_mLB | ecosystem: Host-associated > Plants > Roots > Endosphere | place: USA... | reverse complement strand
TATTTCATATGTACTAAGCATTTACGTTCCCCCTAATATTCCATTTATATATATAAGAAATAATATTATTATGTAAATTATAATTTATAAAAAAGATAATTTAAATTTATTATAACATAAATAAAAACTAAACTATTTAAATGGATATCTAATAACGGGATATAATTTATAATTAAATTCATTTTTATTATATTATAAAACGAATGAGTAAGAATGAATAAAAGTAAACAGATAATAACCATAGAAAATGTGCAATTTTCTATGGTTATTATCTGTTTACTAATAATTAAAGTTTAATTTCTTTATACAACTAGTTTTACATGTATATAGGTTATAATAATAATAGAGTGTAATTTCTTTAGGAGTTGATATATGATGAAATTTGAAATGAATACACTGCATAAGGATAGTTCTTTAGAAATTATTGGAAAACAAAAACATGAATTCGCAAATATAATTGCAATGTGGAATGAAGATATTCTAAAACAAGCGGAGCAAAGAAAAGAAAACAATGAACGAGAAGATAAACAAACGTATGATGGTTTTTCTGATGAGGAGATACTGTACTACTATTTAAACCGACAAACTCATTTTGATAAGGAAAAACGGATAAAGGATAATTCACGTGTTTTATATGCACGTGATCTAAGTCAATTCTATTTTTTTATTAAACAAAGCACAGAGTATCTGCAGCAAGATGTAAAAGATTATGAAGATGGTCGTGTATGGAGGAATCTACGAAAACGTCATATCCGTAACTATCAGAGGTGGTTGTCAGAAGAGGCAGTTTCCTATCAATCCAAGGAGAAATACAAACCATCCACAATAAGTAGAAAGCTAGGTGTAATTCGATCCTATTTAAAATGGCTATATGAAATCGGATATATTCAGGAGCCACTTCATGTAGAAGTATTGAGTACCACAGTAGGCAAGCATCATAAACCAAAGAGGGATTTATCCTATGAAGAAGTAAAGCAGTTACTTCGTTATTATCAGGATAACGAGATTAATTATGCTTTATTATCTATTCTTGCGACAACGGGGTTACGTGTCGCGGAAGTTGCTCATGCGAAGTGGGAAAACCTTGAATTTGATTCAATACGTGATCGGTATTACTTGACTGTAGATACAAAGGGTAATGGTGAAAGAATTGTTTCTATTAATAAGGAGATTTTTCATCGTATTGTTGCCTTTCGTATACGCCGACGACTTCCTATTAATATAGGTAATAAAAATGGTGGTACCATCTTTCAAACTAAAAATCATACAGCATATCGAGAAAATTATTTATCTCAGTACATTACAAAGATTATAAAGGATACGGAGCTATCGTTTACGAAAGATATTAGAATAACGCCTCACTTCTTTAGACACTTTTATGTACAGTACTTGTACGATTACAAAGAGTTACCACCACATCTTATCGCAGCCGCAGTAGGTCATAAAGATGATAGAACGACAAAAGAAAATTATTTAAAGCAACGTTTAATCAAGGATAAGGATGCGGGGAATTTAATTGGTGAAGATGAATTTTAATATGTAATTAATACATAATAAATTCAAAAAAGGAAAGGTGAAACCGATATTAGTTTCACCTTTCCTTTTGAATTGTTTTAAATATTTATACTGCATAGACTTCAATTTTTGTAGGATTAGAAAAGTGACGTTCTAATTCTTTTTTAATTTTTTCAATAGCAAAGAACGCAGAAGATGCATATACAGTGATTACTTTTTTTATAAAAGTATTACCCGTTATTAAAATGTATCTTATTGAATATGATGAAATCACACTCTCACCCTTTCACATATCTATTGTATTTAATATATATGCTGACAGATGTGGATATATTCTCAAAAGATATAAGGGAAGTAGACAAGTGGTATGAAAGGTTTTTTTTGCACCAAAACTAAAGAGCCGCTTCTGAATAGATATAGGAGCGGCTCTTTGAATGTAGTTGCTGGATTCATTGAATTTCATGCATTATAATAATATCTTTCGGATTTCTTCTGTACTTAGACCTGTGAATTTCGCAATGTCTGCTAACGGCATACCATTCTTATGCATACCACGAATTAATTGTGCACGCTCAGCTAATTTACCTTCTTCTTTACCTTCCTCATGAGCATGAGCTATTTTAGCTTGTTCATCTAGAAGTACTTTCTCACGAGCTTCATAAGCTGTTCGGAAAGAAGAATCATGGCTCATATTTTCCCATTTATTTATTGCCTTTTGTAAAATTGGATCTTGATTCATCGCAATCTCCTCCAATGTCTGAGTTAAGTGTTCATCTTCATGGGCTGGTAACAATAACATCCAACGGACAAATGTATTTTCCCATGGATTTACTTTTTCTTCACGCCATTGTTTCACTAATTTTGGAATCTCTACAAAATGGATTTCAATATCGTCACTTAAAACCTGTTGTGTTTTCGAATTCCATAATTGTCCGATGGTGTGAAATGAGTCTTCATAAGAAAATAATATGAAATCTAATAAGTTAATGGTAATTGTTTTCCGAAGTGAACGATATGGCATACCTTCTTGCATTTGGGATGTATAGAGCTTACTCCAATAGTATAAAGAGCGTTTTACCATATCATGTGTATTTCGGAGTTGAATCTCAATATTCACTTGCGTTCCATTGTCGAGTGTTGCTAATAAGTCTAGTATGGATAACTTATCATCTTCATAAGACTTATGGAGATGTGGGTCTTCCAATTGTAGTGATGAAATAGGTGTATCTAAAGATTCTTCTAAGATAGCGTTTAAAAATCCAATTAAGATTTCTTCATTCCCCTTTGTTCCAAATAACTGTTTAAAAGCAAAATCAATTCGTAAATTTACTAATTTTGTGGACATGGGTTTCCTCTCCCTGTCGTTTCTTTTTCTTAGTATTATTGTACAAGATAAATCGATTTGTATGCAAATCCCGTTTCTGTTGCAAAGTTACCCAAAACATAGTGAATCTAGGGTTGCATTGTTAAATGGTTATGCAACCATTAATAATTCCTGTAATTCGTTATACACCGAAAAGGCGGAGCCTATTTGAAGACTTCGCCTTTGTTTGTATAGGGCATGAATGGTTTCAATGCCTTTTATTGTATGAGAAGCATGCCGAAGGGTTTGAAATCCCGATGACCTAGCAAAACGACGTTTCACATGTCGGTGGTCTTGTTCTATACGATTATTCATATGTTTAACGGTACAATGAACAGTGCTTTTGTAAAATCCTTTCTCCTTTAACTTTTTAAATGCACAAAGTAACGCTGGCGCCTTATCTGTTATCAGAACCGTTGGTTCCCCAAAAGTTTTAACCAATCTTTTCATAAAGGCATATACCGCCTGATTATCTCGCTTTTTACGAAGTTGAATATCAAGCGTATGGCCTTCTTTATCAATCGCACGATATAAATAACACCATTTTCCTTTGACTTTTATATAGGTTTCATCCAGTTTCTAAGATAAGTGTACGTTCTTCTTTTTCTTCTTCCATATTTGATAGATCAGGTTACCATATTCATGAACCTAGCGCATGATGGTTGTTGGGTGAACAGACACCCCACGTTCCTTCAGTATTTCAGTTACATCACGATAGCTTAAAGAAAAACGACAATAGTAGCTTGTTTGAATTGTTTTCCTTTAAAATATCCCATTTGTTACGCTCCCGTTCATCTTTTTCCAAAGTGTACTTGAGTTTCGAAAACTTTGCAACAGAATCCCCTTAGTGATACTTTATATTTTTTCATTTATTCCTTGATTTGGTATTATTAATTTCTTTATTTGAAATCGATAAATTATAAATGAGCATATCACTATAACGATTGTTAGCGTTCCTAATGCCATTACTAACAATTGATATCCAATGTAATCTAGTAAAAAGCCAATAAGCACTAAAAATAATTGCAATACTGTTCGATCTAACATAGTTTTCAACGAAAAAAATCTTCCATGGAGCTCAGAGGGTATCGTTTGTTGAGAAAAAGTATATAAAAGAGGATTGAAAATTCCATAAGCTAATCCAAATAAACCAAATGCAAAAATAGATAAACTAATAATCGAAAATGACAGTAACCATTGAGAAATCCCCATAAAAAAACAAATTAACAAAAGAATTTTTACTGGTTGTAAGCTATGTCTTACAAGTTTCTTAACAAAAAAACCAGCTATTAAAATACTAGTCCCTTCTACAAAATAAAGAATACCCATAATAGAGGAATTACTTTGATGACTAATTTCTATTACAAATAAATTAAAACCAGAAATGAAAATTAATGGGATAATTGATAAGATAAGAACCATTTTTAGTAAATAATTTTTATGAAATAACGGAATAATTTCTCTAAAATGAAAAGTCGATTTTGCTGTTCCTCTCTGAAAATCGTCTTCTTTTACAACTAATAATTGATTTAATATATATAGAAGAACATAAGCTATTAAAGCGATTAAAAACAATGTATATAATGGAGCAATAGTTAATAACACACCAGCTAAAACCGCACCAAATATTCGAGATAAAGTTACAATATTTACATTAATAGCATTAACCATTATAAGTTGGTCTGTATGTATAATCTTTGGTATAATCGACTGAATCGTTGGATTAAAAAAAGAAGCTGAACAGCCAATACCAATACTATACACAAGCATCCACCAAAGAGAATCTGTATAGATAGCCAAGAGCATACATATAACCGAAATAATTCTCATAATACCAACTAATTGTAATACCTTTGTTTTAGACGTCGAATCAATATAGCGCCCGGCATAAGGTCCTATTAATACTCCTATAACCCCACCAATTACAAGAAAAAAAGCTTGAAAAAAAGAAGATGTCAAATGAAGTTGTAGAAACCGTAAATTACCGATAGTACCAAACCATATACCTAATTGAAATACCAGTTGACTAAATAATACAATGCTTAAATTTTTATTCCTGAATAAAATTTTATAATCATTCACACTCTAAATCTCTCCCTTAAATCGAAAGTCTCTTCCTTTATTAACAGCTTCTCGACTAATATTTCCAAGCCCAGAAATTCCACAGACGATCTCAGACTCTTTGTTAAGTTCTAATATCTCTTCCACAAGTTCATCATTTGCATGTGCTATAAAAAAAGCCCCTAATTGTAACCAAGAAGCTACTAAATAAAAAGTTTGACTCAAATGTCCTACATCCATCATCACAATACGATATACTCGTGGACTTTTATACTTCCACATAGGTCGTTCTAAACAAGCTGTATAGAAAAATAAAACAGCTGCTCCTTTTACATACTCTTGTCCAGCTGCCATATCAATAACTGTACTTGAGATATCTTCTTGTCTTACTATATCCAGGGAATGATTTTTAACATTGTAATGATATAAACCTTTCTTTATTCCTTTTACGTTAAAAATATAAGGATATACTTCAATAGGATGCCTTGCACCACCCGAAGGACTAGTTTTAAACAAGTTTTTCCCTATTCCAATATCTCTTTTACAAGAGTTTGCTCCCCAAACAAGATAAAGTATTGTAGATAACTCTTGTACTGTTATGGGATCATCCGAAAAAGAACGAACAGTTTGTCTTTTTAAAAGTGTATTTAGAAAGTCACCACTTAAATTAAAATTCGGTAATGGTAAAGGTATTTCTTCAGAATCTACATATATCTTATACAAAGAAGGTGCTAAAGCATTTTCTTTTTTTGCTAATAATCGTTCATAATCTTGATTAACATTTAAATATTGGTCCTTATGAAGTAATCGTGTATTAAAATGGAAATATTTAGCTGAAGTACCCCATTCTTTCCAGCTAGATAACAAAAACTCTTCTTGTTCCTCTGGAGATCCTTTTTTAATTAATATATGAGCTTTTAATAAAGTTTCTATTATTTCTTCTAGTTGCTCTTGTGTGTATACTATACTATTATCATTTAATAACCCGTTTATTGCCTCACTTACACTTACCCACTCTTTAAATATATTTAAAACAGGAAAGATCGAAGGTTCTAAGCTATATTGCTCATGTCTTATGTAATCATCTATCATAAAATGACCATCTTTCCAAAAATAAAGTATATTTTCTGCTGTTTTTAATTGCATATAAATATCTCCTAACTGAATATAACTATATTATATAAATTAAAATCAGTATAAAAAAATAAACGACTGACGTTTCTTCGTCAGTCATTTATTTTTTAAGCTACTTATTTTGTTGGTGAAGTCTCTCCGTGTTCTGAATTTACACGAGTTTGATACTCACTAACACAAGGTTTTAAAATACTCATATGTACACCTCCAAGATTTTCTACTATTTGTACTATCATTATAATTATTACATAAATGGAAAAATTAATCAATTAATTATCAGAATTTTAAAAATCATTAAAATCCGGTTCTGGTGCAAATACTTAGGAAAGATATAAAGAGGCAAAAAGTTTCCTAGTGGAATCTAGTCTTAAGCAGCAATTCCAAATAGTTGATGGATGAACTTCACTTGATTTTGGACAGACTTGTCCAGTAAAACAAGTTGCCCTTTTTTTACCATATGCATAGCTTCTATTCCAGAAATAATGGATGTAGCTGTGCGAAAGGATTTCAATCCTAACATCGAACGAACTGGCTTTTTAATAAACCGATGATCTTGTTCCACTATGTTATTGAGATATTTCACTTGCCTTAGTTGGATGCCTAATGGGGTTCTGGTGCAAAGATAATCAAATTTAAAAAGAGAACGGCAGATCCCGTTAGGAATCCCCTGTTATACGATGAGGCCGAAGAGATTATTGATAAGTTGTATCTGATTTTGGACAGACTTGTCCTTGGAGAGTTTGTCCTTTTCTAATCATATGCATGACTTCGATGCCAGCAAGTGTTTTGCCGGCTGTTTGAAAAGACTGAAATCCAAGCATATACCGAACTCTTTTTTTGATAAATCGATGGTCTTGTTCGCCCATATTGTTTAGATATTTTATTTGCCGTAATTGGAGTCCTAATGGTAGGTCCCCTGCTTTTTGTGATTGTTTCACGGCTTTTGGATAGGCAGGATTTTTATCAACTGTGAGCACACGAGGTTTTGAAGTATGACAAGAAGCTAAGGCCTTTTTGAAAAAGTGTTTAGCTGATTTTGCTTTTCTATTTTTACTTAAATAAAAATCAACAGTGTTTCCTTCGGAATCCACAGCACGATACAAATACATCCATTTTCCTTTCACTTTGATATAGGTTTCATCGACACGCCAGGAATCATTTATTTTCTTCAAATGACGACGAATACGTTTATCTAGTTCCGATCCATATCGATGAACCTGGCTCATAATGTTTCCATTTAAAATCCACTGCTTTTATCATCATCATACACGCCCTTTATTTATGAATATTTTCAGTGTACACAACGACAGTATTTTTTGCACCAGAACCCTCCTTCTTTAATTTACGCATTTAAAAAATTACAGAGGATAGACTTTTACAAAAATACCTTTCATCAAAATGAGATATTTTTTCTGAAATTTCAGAAAAAATATCGTAAAAATGTTGATGATGTGGTAAGATTATAGATGAAAAAGAGTATGAATTCACGTTGTAGCGTGAATTCATAAGAAAGAAGCCAATTTGTATAGAAATTGGCTTCTTTCTTAAGTTCGAATAAAAACAGAATTGTCTTTAAATCTTTATTAGGGGAAAGTTTTAAAGAAGAATTCAGCTTGGTTATAGTTTTACATAATTGTTATATAAAGTAAATCGATACTTTTTGTACCGAATATTCAGAACATTAATCCGAAGTATATCCATATACAAATAAATAATTGATGAGTTTTATAAAAGTCAGGAAAGAGAAAACTGGTTCTGTTGCAAAGTTTTCTACATGAAGCTACACTCTAGAAAACAGGATCTAGGAGAATCAGGCATGAGATATTTTAAAGGAAAAAAATTCAAGAAAGATATTATTTTAGTAGCTGTCGGCTACTACTTCCGTTTTTCTTTAAGTTATCGCGATGTCTCTGATATCCTGAAAGAACGTGGTATTTCAGTTCACCCAACAACCATCATGCGATGGGTTCATGAATATGGCAATCTCATCTATCAAATTTGGAAAATGAAAAATAAATCTGCACGATTATCTTGGCATTTGGATGAGACTTATATCAAAGTTAAGGGAGAGTGACGTTACCTCTATCGTGCAATTGATAAAGATGGACACACATTGGATATTCAACTTCGTAAAAAATCGCATAATCGTTATGTAAACTATGGATAAGCCTCGTTCCTCCATCATTTCCACTAGGTTACGGAAGCTCAAATTGTACCGTAGGTACCACCTTACTGTTAATAAGATGAGTTCCGGCTGATAATGCTTCCATTTGAACAAATTTTCTTTTTCCATATCGATCACACACCTTTTTCTAGAGTAATACTATCAGTATGTCCAAGTTTAGGAGATTACTTGTAAAAGTTTTAGAGTTTTTGCACCAGAACCGTTCATTCCGTAGGTGGGCTTTATCTTTATTACACAATACCAAAGTATACTCTCTTTCCCCTTAAACTTTATGTAATTATACATATTAACGAAAAATACACTAAATGAATATTAAATATAGTAAAATATAAATTGTGGACACGTTCTATAAATCAGATTCTTTTGAAAGGCGTAACATATCAATCATTATAGGGGATGTGGCGTTACTCCGATACTGATCTCAAATCTCTTGTATTTTGTGAACTAACAATCTGGTGTATATAGACGACTCTGTTTTATAGGCTGTGTTTACATCTATAACAAAGGGGTAATACGGATAGATTCGTATTAAATGAAAATGGTTCAAGTCGGAGGAAGCCACCTTAGGGTGTCTTTTCTTTATTTTCTAAAGGACCTGCTTGCTTCTGCTAAAAAAACAATCAGAAAAGACACTCATAAGAGTGTTTTTTCTTTATGAAAGACCCCCACACAATGTGCAGGGAAAAGTGTAAGCCTTTCAGTTGGATGAATACCATCAAAATAATGCATTTATTCTTTACTAGCAAAAGACCATCTATTTCCGTAGATGGTCTCTGCCTCTTCAGCTTTATTGTACACATTTAAATTATACTGCTAATCGCATACTCTATTGTTATGCAATTGTGCATTAATTCTATTTTTAATATAATAATAGTGAAAAATATCTATACTAAACTTTGGGAATATTTCGTATAAACATTATCAATTTACTGTATATTCTGTCAATGTTAAACTATAAGTGTAATATATATCTGTTTGAACCATGTCCCCTAATACAAGGTTTGAATAGTCATCTCAATACGCGAGAAAAAACAAAGAAAAGGCACCTTTAAGTGACCCCTGTCAAGTAGACTGTATTCAAAAAGCACAACTAAGTAACCTGAGTTCTATATTTATATGGACTCAGGTTATTTAATTTCTTTTGAAATCTTTGGTGATTATAAAAGTGTATATATTTGCGCACGGCAAATTTAACCTCATCAGCTTTACGGAAAGAGTATAAATGAAAACACTCTGACTTAAAGTGGCTGAAGAAGTTTTCTATACAAGCATTGTCCCAACAGTTTCCCTTCCGAGACATACTAGCCTTCATCTGATATTTTTTTAGTAATTGATTATATTGACGGGATGTGTATTGGAACCCTTGATCACTATGTAGGAGAATCCCTTTCGCATTTCGCTTTTTCCTTGCCTTCTTAAGTGTATCTAGCACTAATTTAAGGTCGTTTCTACGACTGATTTCATAGGCAACAATTTCATTGTTGTACAAGTCTTTAATAGCGGATAAGTATAATCTCTGTCCATTGAAAATCAAGTAGGTAATATCTGTTACCCATTTTTCATTCGGTTTTGAAGCTTGGAAATCCCTGTTCAGATGGTTATCTGAAATCACATAAGCTTCTTTTTTTCCATAATAAGGTCGTTTTCTCCTAATAATCGCTTTGATACCTAGTTCACCCATCAACCTCTGTATACGTTTGTGATTAACGTGAAGGTTATAGGTGACTTTCAGCCAAACTTGTACTCTTCTGTATCCATAAATTCCCCTAAGTTTTTTATGGCACTTCAATATCTTTTTCTTGATTTTGACATCCTCCGATTGTTTTTCAGAAGGCGTCGAGTGCCGTTTTATCCATTTGTAGTACCCACTTCTGGTTACACCGGCAATATCGCATAGAACGGTAACCGTAAAACCTTTTTCCGACATCTCGTGGATGACTTCAAACTTTCTCGCTTTGGATACAGCTTTCATTCCTCCTTTTACATCCCTAAGAGCTTTTTTAACATTTCATTTTCCGCTTCTAATCGTCTGATCTTAGCTTCTGGATCTTCTGGCTTGATTCTTGGTCTACCTACACCTGGCCCTTTCGCTTTACCACGTTTTTCTTCTAGTCCTTTGATACCTTCAGCTTCAAAGTGTTTCACCCAACGTCTTACTACTGAGTGATCAATTCCTAGTTCTTTAGCGACCGTTTTGTATCCCATTCCTTCTTTAAGGTATAAATCTACTGCTTTTTTCTTAAATTCTATATCGTAAGTTACTCTAATTTTACCCATAGAAAAAATCCCCCCCATAGTAAACAGATTAATGTGCTTTCTTTTTACTGTCTACTATAAGGGGATCATATCATTTACAACTGGGCTTT
>Ga0102589_1005751_pt1 | contig 10625 bp, 8 predicted proteins | sample AraplaMF_Col_mLB_FD_76858 | JGI IMG/M metagenome (GOLD analysis project Ga0102589, IMG submission 76858) | Arabidopsis root microbial communities from the University of North Carolina, USA - plate scrape MF_Col_mLB | ecosystem: Host-associated > Plants > Roots > Endosphere | place: USA... | reverse complement strand
ATAGAACAAAACTTATTTTATCAAAACAAGTACCATTTTGCAATAGAATTCATAAAGCTATTTTCGCCTTTTCAAAAGAAAAATAAACAATTCGTTTAGAATTGGTAACATCTAGCTAAACTAACTAAGAAGAGACTAGTTAAATTTTGATGTAATATGGAGGCTAAAGACATGAGTGAGTTAGATTTAAGTCAATATAGCGTTCGAACAGATTTAGCAGTAGAAGCAAAAGAAATGCTAGAAGAACGTGAGCAAACAAAAGAAGAAATTACTGGTGTCATTCTTAAAGAACGAGAAGTTGACGGAGTAAGTATCTCACATGTACATATAAACGAATCCGCAACTGAAAGAATAGGGAAAAAAGCAGGTAATTATTTAACGTTACAAGTCCAAGGAATACGTGAACAAGATACAGAACTTCAAGAAAAGGTAGAAAAAGTTTTTGCAAATGAGTTTTCAGCTTTCTTAAAAAATTTAGGAATTACTGAAGATCAAACTTGCTTAGTAGTTGGCTTAGGGAACTGGAATGTAACACCAGATGCTTTAGGACCAATGGTAGTAGAAAACTTAGTTGTCACGAAACATCTTTTTGAACTGCAACCTGAAAGTGTGCAGGAAGGCTATCGTCCTGTATGTGCACTATCACCTGGGGTGATGGGAATTACTGGTATTGAAACGAGTGATATTATTGCTGGAGTAATAGATAAAGTAAAACCTGATTTTGTTATTGCAATTGATGCACTTGCAGCAAGATCTATTGAACGAGTAAATACAACTATTCAAATAACTGACAATGGTATTCATCCGGGTTCAGGAATTGGAAATAAACGAAAAGAATTAAGTAAAGATACTCTAGGGATTCCTGTAATAGCGATAGGTGTACCGACGGTTGTTGATGCCGTTGCGATTACGAGCGACACAATTGATTTTATATTGAAACATTTCGGACGTGAAATGAAAGAAGGAGACAAGCCTGCTAAAGCATTAATTCCTGCTGGCATGACGTTTGGTGAAAAGAAAAAATACACTGAGGAAGATCTTCCTGGTGAAAAAGAACGTATGGCCTTTATGGGGATTGTCGGAACGCTAGAGGATGAAGAAAAGCGTAAATTAATACATGAAGTTCTATCTCCACTTGGTCATAATTTAATGGTTACACCAAAAGAAGTGGATACATTTATTGAGGACATGGCTAATATCATTGCCGGTGGAATGAATGCCGCATTACATTCTAAAATAAATCAAGATAATGTTGGTTCATATACACATTAATTTTAAAGTGAGGAGAGACCTGTGAAATATTTGTTTCGGTATTTTACATTAATCACTTTGTCTACAATCATCATTTTCACTTGTATGCAGGTTGCGAAAAATGGAATAGGTAAAGTTACTTCTACTGATTATTATCATGTAAATGATGTGGTGACAATATCTAAACAAGATGGGAAAGCTGGAGCAGTTGTATTTGGTAAGGATTATACTGACAAAGGCTTAGCTGTAAGAGAAGAGCATCTAGAAAGACTAGGCGCGTTTAATTATTTTACGGTAGTTGGAAAAGGGATTACTAATTTTGTTTCATATATTACCGAAAAAGGAATGAAGATTGTTGAAAAAATTCCTTCTTTAATTGATGAGTTAAGATAGTCCTTCTAAACTTCATTCGACATATACTGCTAATAGAGATTGAATAATGGCCTCGTTTTTTGATATAATCAAAACTATCTATGCTGTCGAGAAATTTAGGAGTGATGAAATGAATAATGAGTCAAGATCAGAAAGACAAAAAAGAATAAGAAACTTTTCAATCATCGCACACATTGACCATGGAAAATCTACATTAGCAGACAGGATTCTTGAGAAAACAAATGCATTAACTCAGCGTGAGATGAAATCACAGCTGTTAGACTCAATGGATTTAGAACGTGAACGTGGGATTACCATTAAATTAAATGCTGTGCAATTACAATATAAAGCAAAAGATGGAGAAGATTATATTCTTCATTTAATTGATACACCGGGGCATGTCGACTTTACGTACGAAGTTTCACGAAGCTTAGCAGCTTGTGAAGGTGCAATCTTAGTTGTTGATGCTGCGCAAGGAATCGAAGCACAAACATTAGCAAACGTATACTTAGCGTTAGATAATGATTTAGAAATTCTACCGGTTATTAATAAAATCGACTTACCAAGTGCTGATCCAGAACGAGTACGTCAAGAAGTTGAAGAAGTAATTGGGTTAGATGCTTCTGAGGCGGTATTAGCTTCAGCAAAAGCCGGAATCGGAATCGAAGAGATACTTGAGCAGGTTGTTGCAAAAGTACCGGCTCCAACTGGTGACCCAGATGCCCCATTAAAAGCACTAATTTTTGATTCATTATTCGATCCATACCGTGGAGTAGTAGCATATATTCGTATCGTAGAAGGAACGGTAAAGGTTGGACAAAAAATCAGAATGATGGCAACTGGAAAAGAATTTGAAGTTGTTGAAGCTGGTGTATTCACACCACGTACAACTCAAAGGAAAGAATTAACAGTTGGTGACGTAGGATTCCTTACTGCATCAATTAAAAACGTTGGTGATACTAGTGTAGGTGATACGATTACGCTAGCAGATAACCCAGCATCAGAGCCTCTTGCAGGTTATCGTAAAATGAACCCGATGGTATTCTGTGGATTATATCCAATTGATACTTCTAAATACAATGACTTACGTGATGCGTTAGAAAAACTTCAATTAAATGATGCGGCTCTTCAATTTGAAGCAGAAACATCTCAAGCATTAGGTTTTGGTTTCCGTTGTGGATTCTTAGGCTTATTACACATGGAAATTATCCAAGAGCGTATTGAACGTGAATTTAAAATCGACTTAATTACAACAGCACCTAGTGTTATTTACAGTGTTTATACAACAAAAGGTGATATGATTACAGTTGATAACCCAGCACACATGCCAGATCCTCAATCGATTGAACGTGTTGAAGAACCTTACGTTAAGGCAAAAATCATGGTTCCAAACGATTATGTTGGGGCAATCATGGAGCTTTGTCAAAAGAAACGTGGTAACTTTATCGATATGCAGTATTTAGATGCAAATCGTGTTTCATTAACATATGAAATTCCGTTATCTGAAATTGTTTATGATTTCTTTGACCAATTAAAATCAAGTACAAAAGGATATGCGTCATTTGATTATGAATTAATTGGATATAAAGCGTCTAAACTTGTGAAGATGGATATCTTATTAAATGGTGAGCAAGTCGATGCATTATCATTTATTGTGCATAGAGATTCTGCTTATGACCGTGGTAAAATTATTGTTGAGAAGCTGAAGGAACTGATTCCAAGACAACAATTCGAAGTACCAGTTCAAGCGGCAATTGGACAAAAAATCGTTGCTCGTTCAACCATTAAATCAATGGGTAAAAACGTATTAGCAAAATGTTACGGTGGGGACATCTCTCGTAAACGTAAGCTATTAGATAAGCAAAAAGAAGGTAAAAAACGTATGAAAGCTGTAGGTTCTGTTGAAGTACCTCAAGAAGCATTCATGGCTGTTTTACGTATGGATGACTAAAATTAAAATGAACCTGCCCCTTAATTCAAGGTGGTGGGTTCTTTTATTGAAGTAATGAACAAGTTTTTATATTGAGCATATATATTTATAAAATTTTGGCTAAAATAAATGTATAGTTTTTTAGTAAAGGTCCAGCCTTCTTTTTAATAGACAAAAACAGTATGAAGATATACAATTCAAAAGAAATTAAATCACAAAAGTCCCTGACTCGAAGCCTTGGAGGTATTTGATCAGGGGCTTTTCGCTACATAGAAAAGAGGAGAAACAAATGGTATCTTCCGTTTATATTCATATACCGTTTTGCCAGCAAATTTGTTATTACTGTGACTTTAATAAATTCATGATGGATCGACAGCCAGTTGATCAGTATTTAGAATATCTTGAAAAAGAAATAGTAGAAAGTATAAAAAGAACGCCGATTACAAATCTAAAAACAGTTTTTGTAGGTGGAGGTACGCCAACTGCATTAGATCTAGAACAAACTCAAAAATTAATCAATATGATTAATGAACACATCATTAAAAGTCAAACTGGCATTGAAATGACATTTGAAAGTAATCCGAATGAAATCTCTAAAGAAAAGCTTCAAATCTTAAAGGACGGCGGAGTGAATCGAATCAGTTTTGGGGCACAAACATTTGATGAAGGGTTACTGAAGAAAATAGGACGAACTCATTCGCCAAATGAAATAGAAGAAGCAATCCAGACAGCTAAAGAAGTAGGGATTGATAATATTAATCTTGATCTGATGTATGCACTACCTGGCCAAACGATGGAACAATTTGTTGACTCATTAGACAAAGCGATGGAGCTACCAATTCAGCATATATCCGCTTATTCATTAATTATTGAACCAAAAACGGTTTTTTACATAGAAATGAATAGGGGAAAACTAAAGCCTGCCCCAGAAGAAGATGAAGCAGCTATGTATGATTTCTTAATGAAGTATTTAAATGAAAAGGGATTTCATCAATATGAAATAAGTAATTTTGAGAAAAATGGATTAGAGAGTAAGCATAATCTTGTTTACTGGAATAATGATGAGTACTTTGGATTTGGAGCTGGGGCACATGGTTATGTCAATGGTGTACGTTATTCTAACGCGGGACCATTGAAGAAATATTTCCAGCTAATAGATGAAAAAGGTGTGCCAGTTATTCACGAGCATACCGTGACGAAACAAGAAAAAATGGAAGAAGAAATGTTTTTAGGATTAAGGAAAATGAAAGGTGTTTCCGAAGTAGAATTTTCTGCGAAATACGGAGCGACTTTCAATGAAATCTTTCCAAATGTTATTGAAAAGTTAAGTAAAGATGGACTAGTTGAATACAAAGATGATTACTTACGATTAACGCATAAAGGCAAACTACTAGGCAATGAGGTATTTCAAGAGTTTCTATTATAAGAAAAATTTCCAACAATGTGATTATTTTTTTAGTGGCTTTTTTTTAAAGATTGTTCCTTTTTGGCTTTAAAACAACATAGACAAAAGTTGATTTCAACGGAAGGAGCGAGACTCCTGTGGGAGATGCGGGAAGGTTGAGACCCCGGAGGGCACCGAGGAGGCTCAGCTCACGCCCCACGGAAAGGGAGCATCCTGGAGTTGTAATCAACTAACGCATTCTTAAAGCAACAATGTATACGAAAACGCCCTTTTTTAATTGACATTATAAAAAGGATTTGTTAAGTTAATAATATATTTAGCACTCGCTTGATAAGAGTGCTAATAGAGGTGATAAACATGTTGACTGAAAGACAATTGTTGATTCTTCAAATTATTGTCGATGACTTTATTCGCATGGCACAGCCTGTTGGTTCAAGGAGTCTTTCTAAAAAAGAAGGTATTTCATTTAGTTCGGCAACGATTAGAAATGAAATGGCGGATTTAGAGGATCTTGGGTATATTGAGAAACCACATAGTTCTGCAGGTCGAATCCCTTCTGAAAAAGGGTATCGTTTTTATGTTGACCATCTTTTATCACCACAGCTTGTGAATGAAGATGATGCTCGTTCTGTAAAAAATGTTTTTGCTGAACGCATTTTTGAAATTGAAAAGCTTGTGAAAAACTCTGCTGACATATTATCTGATTTAACAAATTATACGACTATTGCACTTGGTCCAAAGGTTTCTGAAAACAGGTTAAAAAGTATTCAGTTGATTCCAATTGGAACAAATCAAGCAGTATCGATTATTGTGACAGATACTGGTATAGTAAAAAATCGTACTGTTACGATTCCACCAGGGGTGTCAATGAGTGATATTGAAAAAATGGTAAATATATTAAATGAGCGTTTAATAAATGTACCAATTCATCAATTAAATGACAAACTCTATAAAGAAGTTGCGATGATCTTACGTTCACATGTTTCTAATTATGAGAGCGTGCTAAAAATGGTTAGTAATACAATTGATGTACCAATTGAACAAAAACTGTTTTTAAGTGGAAAAACGAATATTTTAGCTCAACCGGAATTTCACGATGTAGAAACAATGAGAGTATTGTTAAACATGATTGAAAAAAAGGATGAATTAAAAAGTATTCTTCCAATTGAACAGTTAGGTCTTAGTGTCAAAATTGGTAAAGAAAATGAAAAGTCTGGCTTAGAAAACGTTAGTATCATCAGTGCGACTTATTCTTTAGGTGATAATCAAATCGGTACATTTGCTGTACTAGGTCCTACTAGAATGGAATACTCGCGTGTGATTTCACTAATGCATTTAATAACAGGACAATTAAACTTATTATTTTCATCCAAGGATGTTGAATAAATCCATTGTGAATAGAAACAATGGATTACATATAAAAAAATAGGAGGTGAAGGTGACATGACAGAACGTCAAGAAGATCTTGTAAAAGAAGAAACAATTTCAGATGAGGTAGTGAATGAAGAAACTACTGTTGAAGAACCTTCAATCTTTACAGAAGAACAAACTCAAGAAGTGAATTCAAGCGAAGACGAGCTTCAAAAGCTACGTGCTGAGATTGACGAGAAAGAAAACAAATACTTACGTCTACATGCTGACTTTGAAAATTACAAACGTCGTGCATTAATGGACCAACAATCATTAATGACTTATCGAGCACAAAGTCTAGTAACAGATCTATTACCTGTACTAGATAATTTCGAACGAGCATTACAAGTTGAAACAACTGATGAACAAACTGCATCTTTAAAACAAGGGATGGAAATGGTTTATCGTCAATTAGTTGAAGCTGTTAAGAAAGAAGGTATTGAAGAAATTCCTGCACTTGGAGAACAGTTTGATCCAAACTTCCACCAAGCAGTAATGCAAGAAAGTGATTCTTCAAAACCATCAAATGAAGTCCTTCAAGAGTTCCAAAAGGGCTACAAGTTGAAAGATAGAGTGATTCGTCCTTCAATGGTTAAAGTTAACGAATAAAACATCATTAGGGCAATGTTTAGTAGTGTTAGTGAATAATAAAGTGTTCTTTTGAAGTCACTAATTGTTACTATACGTCCAATGTAATAAACATCAACAAGTTCATAAAAATACTAATTATAAAATATTTTTCTAGATTTTAGGAGGAACATGCAATGAGTAAAATTATCGGTATTGACTTAGGTACAACAAACTCTTGTGTAGCAGTATTAGAAGGCGGAGAGCCTAAAGTAATTCCAAATCCAGAAGGTGGACGTACAACTCCGTCAGTTGTTGCGTTTAAAAATGAAGAGCGTCAAGTTGGGGAAGTAGCAAAGCGTCAAGCGATTACAAACCCTAACACAATTATGTCAATCAAACGTCATATGGGTACAAATCATAAAGAACATATTGAAGGCAAAGATTATTCTCCACAAGAAATCTCTGCAATTATTCTTCAAAACTTAAAGGCATCTGCTGAAGCTTACTTAGGAGAGACTGTAACAAAAGCTGTAATTACAGTTCCTGCATATTTCAACGATGCTGAGCGTCAAGCAACTAAAGATGCTGGTAAAATTGCTGGATTAGAAGTAGAACGTATTATTAACGAGCCAACTGCTGCTGCATTAGCTTACGGTTTAGATAAAATGGATGAAGACCAAACAATCTTAGTTTATGACTTAGGTGGCGGTACATTCGACGTATCAATCCTTGAATTAGGTGATGGTATTTTTGAAGTAAAAGCAACTGCTGGTGACAACCGTCTTGGTGGAGATGATTTTGACCAAGTGATCATCGACTATTTAGTAGCTGAATTCAAAAAAGAAAATGGCGTTGACTTAAGCCAAGACAAAATGGCTTTACAACGTTTAAAAGATGCAGCTGAAAAGGCGAAAAAAGACTTATCAGGTATCACATCTACTCAAATTTCATTACCATTCATCAGCATGGGTGCAGCTGGTCCATTACACTTAGAGTTAAACTTAACTCGTGCGAAATTTGAAGAGCTTTCTCATAACTTAGTAGAAAGAACATTAGGACCAACTCGTCAAGCAATGAAAGATTCAGGCTTAACAGCTAGCCAAATTGATAAAGTTATTTTAGTTGGTGGATCTACTCGTATTCCTGCAGTTCAAGAAGCAATCAAAAAAGAAACAGGAAAAGAGCCACATAAAGGTGTTAACCCTGATGAAGTAGTAGCTTTAGGTGCTGCAATTCAAGGTGGCGTATTAACTGGTGATGTGAAAGACGTAGTATTACTAGACGTAACACCACTTTCATTAGGTATTGAAACAATGGGTGGAGTGTTTACTAAATTAATCGATCGTAACACTACGATTCCTACAAGTAAATCACAAGTATTCTCAACAGCTGCTGACAACCAACCTGCTGTAGACATTCACGTACTACAAGGTGAGCGTCCAATGGCTAATGACAATAAAACATTAGGTCGTTTCCAATTATCTGATATTCCACCAGCACCACGTGGAATTCCACAAATCGAAGTATCATTCGACATCGATAAAAACGGTATCGTTACTGTTCGTGCGAAAGACCTTGGAACGCAAAAAGAACAAAACATCGTGATCCAATCTTCTTCAGGCTTAAGTGACGAAGAAGTAGAACGCATGGTAAAAGAAGCAGAATTAAATGCTGAAGCTGATGCGAAACGTAAAGAAGAAGTAGACCTTAAAAACGAAGCTGATCAATTAGTGTTCCAAGTTGAAAAAACATTAAAAGATCTTGAAGGTAAAGTAGAAGAGTCAGAAGTAACAAAAGCAAATGAAGCAAAAGACGCTTTAAAAACTGCTTTAGAAGCTGGAAACTTAGACGACATCCGTACGAAGAAAGATGCTCTTTCAGAAATCGTTCAAGCTTTATCAATGAAGCTTTATGAGCAAGCAGCTGCAGCACAGCAAGCTCAAGGTGAAGAAGGCGGAGCAAAACAAGACGATGTAGTAGACGCAGAGTTTACTGAAGTGAAAGACGAGAAATAAAAACGTAAGCGAAAAGTGACCTATTCAGCCCCAAATAGTATTAAAACAAGTACAGTAAGGTTGAGTTCTAACGATTACTTAGCTTGGACATTAACTAGAAGAGGCTAGTCACTCAAGTTTGTTCAAAAATATATAGATACAATGGGAAAGTCAAAGTCAGGGTAGTCTTGGCTTTGACTTTTCTCACTTTAAGAAAGTATAAATTGGTAGAAATGATGAGCACTCGACGTAGTAGCCAATTTTATGAATAAAGTATAAGTGCAACTACGCCTCTGACTTCGCCTAAAAGGCTCGTCAGTCGACGAGTTTTCTTTATTTTCTTTTAGAAAAGCACAGAATATGTTAAAATATTCTTTATGTGAAAGGAGCGGATTGAAACACTATGAGTAAACGTGATTATTATGAAGCGCTTGGTGTAAGTAAGAGTGCTTCAAAAGATGAGATAAAAAAATCGTTTCGTAAGTTAGCAAAAACATATCATCCTGATGTAAATAAAGAAGCTGATGCACCTGAAAAATTTAAAGAGGTACAAGAGGCTTATGAAACGTTAATGGATGACCAAAAGCGTGCTCATTATGATCAGTTTGGTCACACAGATCCAAACCAAGGCTTCGGCGGAGGCGGCTTTGGTGGTGGAGGTTTCGGATTTGAAGATATTTTCAGTCAGTTCTTTGGTGGAAATGGAGGCGGTCGACGTCGTGATCCTAATGCACCAAGAGCAGGAGCTGATTTACAATATACTATGACAATTCAGTTTGAAGAAGCTGCTTTTGGAATGGAAAGAGAAATTGAAATTCCAACAGAAGAAACATGTAACACTTGTAGTGGATCAGGTGCTAAACCTGGTACGTCAAAAGAAACATGTAAACACTGTAGTGGTTCAGGACAAATGAGTATTGAACAAAATACACCATTTGGACGAATTGTTAACCGTACAACATGTTCACACTGTCAAGGGACTGGACAAATCATTAAAGATAAATGTAATACATGTCATGGTGCAGGCCGTGTGAAAACACGTAAGAAAATCATGGTGAAAGTCCCAGCCGGTATCGATGATGGACAACAAATTCGTTTATCAGGACAAGGCGAGCCAGGTAAAAATGGAGGCCCAGCTGGAGATTTATATATTGCATTCCATATTCGTGATCATGAGTTCTATGAGCGTGATGGAAATGATATTTACTGTGAATTGCCGTTAACTTTTGCGCAAGCAGCCTTAGGTGATGAAGTTGAAGTACCAACGCTTCATGGCAAAGTGAAAACAAAAATACCTGCTGGAACGCAAACTGGTACTAGAATGCGTCTAAAAGGTAAAGGGATAAAAGACGTTCGTGGATATGGACAAGGTGATCAACACGTTATCGTGAAAGTCATCACACCTACGAAGCTGACAAGTCGTCAAAAAGAGCTATTAGAAGAGTTCTATAATATTGGTAAAGACCATAAAGACGATAAACATGACTCATTTTTTACAAAGTTAAAACGTGCTGTAAAGAATTTTAACGATTGAGTTGTTCATTAAGTAATGTTCGCCGTTATGTAAGGTAGAAAATGGTAACAATAATAATTGAAGAGTAAAATAAATGGCACCCTCTAAACCATTGGAATTGGTTAGAGGGTATTGCCGACTAAAGAAGAGAGTATGAATGGAGTTGGTAGATTTATGAAA
>Ga0102589_1005748_pt1 | contig 10626 bp, 6 predicted proteins | sample AraplaMF_Col_mLB_FD_76858 | JGI IMG/M metagenome (GOLD analysis project Ga0102589, IMG submission 76858) | Arabidopsis root microbial communities from the University of North Carolina, USA - plate scrape MF_Col_mLB | ecosystem: Host-associated > Plants > Roots > Endosphere | place: USA... | reverse complement strand
GCGAGCACCAAGTTTCATACCCTTAATAAGATCCTTTCTCTTGTCATAATGAATGTACAACATGATACTATACATTCATTACAATATGTTAGCAAGTGATATTTTAGTGACGTTAAAAGAAATTAGTGTTCATTTTATCCCGCTAATTGTGAGTAGTAAGATTCACGCCTCAAAATTCAGAAGCTGGATGCCGGTAAACGTCCGATTGGTGTAGGCTAATTAAAGTTTCACTTTATAATTTTTCCTAATTCCTTTTAAACATCAGTTTTTAGTAAAAAAACCTGCTGAATTTCAGCAGGTCTCAAATTGTTACTATAGATTACTATGAGAAGCGTACTTCGTCAATTTTTTCTTAATAATGAAAATTACTCATTTTACTCTGTTGAGATAGATGGATCTGCCTGTTCTTTTTTCGGGATAATCTCAAAAAACTTGTTCTGTATATCATCTAATAATGGTGTTAACAAAGCAACTTCCTCATATTGCTCGTGCTCGTTTAGTACACGAATATAGTCTAGCAATAATTCAGTTACATCTTTCAAACCATTGTTACTAATTGGTTGTAATGTAACATTTGCGCCTTTTGCGATTCTTCTTTTTAAGGCCTGTTCTGTTAAGCCTAAGTTTGAATCACGACGCAAATAAACAACACCGCCAGTCATGCCAGCGCAAATCCATGGACCAGGGTCACCTAAAACAAGCGCTCGCCCGTTTGTCATATATTCAAAAGCAAAACCTTTAATATTGGAGTATGCACCTATATTTCCTTGCTCTTTTTCACGGAGTGGTTTTGTTATTCTACCTCCAATTATCATGTCTGCCCCAGAAAGGCGAATGCCAGCGCGAGCATCAGCGTTCCCTTGTACGTATAGTGCCCCTTTTTGTGCACCATATCCAAATCCTTTTCCGACAGAACCGTTATAATATACTCCGTCTTTTCCTTTTGATTTCGTTATATAAATCCCACCACCAAAGGAAGTTTTACCAATGCCATCTTGTGCGCCGCCATTTACGTGTATAAATAAATTTTCACTATTGTAAGCACCTAACCCATTTCCGGGAATAGAACCATTCGTATACTTTAATGTAAGTGGTTCAAGTTGAGTAGCTTCATATAGTTTACTGCGAACGCGATAACATGATTCTAGACCACCCATAACGCGTTGCTCTACACCAACGCCTACCAATTCTTTTGAGTCAGCGGAATGAACTGTCTTAAATTGTTTTTCCGATACGCCTTCTGTTGTTGTAACAGATGGATGTTCTATTATTTGTAGTAAATTACGTAAGTTTAATAAATTTTCGCCTCGAACTTGCTCTAATAAATCAGAACGCCCAACAATTGCTTGTAAATTTGTATAACCAAGCTGTCCTGTTAATCGTTTTAGTTCTACACCGAAAGAGGTGAATAAATTTAGCAGGCCAGCAACTGCGCTTTCTAATTCGCGTGGGACGAAGCGGCGTAACCCGTGTTCTTTTGCTTGTGCTTCAGACTCGATTTGTGTCGCAATTCCAACATGGCAAGTATCTAGATGGCACCCACGGCAAGTAGTACAGCCGATTGCAATCATTGATAGTGTGCCAAATCCAATACGGTTTGCTCCGAGGAGCATGATTTTCAAGGCATCATTTACACTTCGAATACCACCATCTGCCCAAATCTCTACTGTATGTCTCATGCTTGCTTCTAATAAAGCGTTGTGAGCGGCTTTAACACCAATTTCTACAGGGAGACCTACATGCTGCAATGCGTGAATACGTGCAGCGCCTGTTCCGCCATCGAATCCGCTAATGTTAATAAAATCAGCGCCAGCTTTGGCGATACCGACAGCAATTGTTCCGATATTAGGAACAACAGGGACTTTCACGGCTACTTTGGCAAGTTGATTAGCTGTTTTAATTTCTGTAATCATTTGAGCTAAATCTTCAATTGAATAAATATCATGGTTATTAGAAGGCGAAATTAAATCTGAGCCGATTGTCGCATTACGTGCTTCAGCGATTTTGGCTGTCACTTTTGAACCAGGTAAATGCCCACCTTCCCCAGGCTTTGCGCCTTGACCGATTTTGATTTCAATTAAGTTTGATGAGTTTAGTAGTTCGGCATTTACTCCAAATCGCCCAGATGCTACTTGTTGTCCACGTGTATGTGGATATTTTCCAATCATATCTTTAATTTCGCCGCCTTCACCGTTCAAGCTAATCATATTTAGCTGATCGGCTGCTTCTGCATATGCGCGAAAGGCAATTTCGTTTTGAGAACCAAATGACATAGAACTAATAATAAATGGTAAATTATGATTTTTGATGCCGATAGATACTTCTTCAGTTGGAACGACATGTTTTGTTTGTTTCGTTTGAACAAGGTGTCTGATTGCGATTGGATTATTCTCTTCTAGTTCACTTAACTTGTCACGGTAATCATCATAAGAATTTCCTTTTGCAACATCGCCGATTGCTTTCCAAATTCGCGGGAATATATGAAATGATTTTCGCATTCTAATTTTAGGATTGTTATAATCCTCTGCTCGTATTTTTGCATCTTCAACAAGTGATTCAAGTGAAAAGGCTAAATCATTTGAACCGAAGAAATTTGTAATCTGTAATATATTTGCGATTTCTTCATGTAATCCAATAGATGAATAGAGACGTCCGTAACCACGTAACTCATGAATTCCAATTGTTGAAATGACTTTTTCTAATCCTTTATTAAGTGCAGTATATAGATTCGTAATTGGTGTTTTTGTTCCATCATTTACAGTCGCGAATAATAAATATGGATTAATACCATCTGCTCCTAATCCATATAGCGTGACAATGTCATGTAAGGAGCGAAGAGCACCAGAACGTATAACGAGAGAACAATTGCGGCGTAATTTATTTTCACTTAATGCTTGATGTACTTTAGCGGTAACTAAATGTGGATCAATCCACAATCGTTCATTTAGATGGGCTTTTGCGTCATCTAATACTAGTAGGGAAGCGCCATTGTTAACAGCAGCTATCGCTTCAGAACTAATGCGGCTTAATGCGCATTGCAGAGTTTCTGACGAGCTGAATGTAGCAGAGATTGTGGCGATAGAGTTATGAGTCTTAAATAGCTCTATGAGTTGTTCGTACGTAATTGTGTGTAATTCCTCTGCAATAGGTTGTGCCACGCTGCCTTCTAAAATAATTGGTGAAAGCATTTCAACTACAAATGGCCGTTTTGCGCCGCTTAATAAACTTGGACGCTCTCCAAGTACAGTACGTGTAGAGAAGTGTTCAATTTCACGGTCACGGTCAATTGCAGGGTTTGTAACAACAGCTACACTTTCTTTAATAAAGTCAGCGATATTTCGTCTATCAGTATCGAGTGCGGCAAGTGGTGAGTCATGCCCAAGTGAGCGTATTGGCTCAACGCCTTTTGTTGCCATCTGTTCAAGAAGTTGAATATGTTCTCGGTCCCATCCGAAAGCGACGTATTCTTTCGTTTCAACTTGAACAGAATCACATAGCCCTTGGATTTTTTTCGTTTCAGGGATAGATAAATTTAAATGGTAATTGGTAGTATCAATTCGCTTTTTAAAACGGTTATATACTTGGATTTGATATTTGTCATATTCATAAAGAACAAGTTCATCTTGTTCATTCCATTTTAATCCGACTTTTTCTCCAGGAGCGAGTGGTTTTGGTTCTGCTACATATTTAGTTGGTGATACAACTCCAGGTTCAGAAGAGAAAATATAAGAGCTCTCTGTCTCTACTTTCCATACTGGGCGTAATCCAAGGGAATCAACGCTGAAAACAGCTTCATCTTTAAAACGGGAAATGATGCCAGCTGGTCCTTGGGCAAAATGTCCCCATGCTTCACGTATATACGTATATAAATCTTGTAAAGGTGTTTCATAAAGTTTAATTTCATTAATAATTGGTGGGAATAGAATTTCCATTGCTTCAAATAAGCTGTAGTTGTATTGAACAAGTAGGGTTTCTAAGGTGCGGTTTAAATCTTGAGAGTCACTGCCTCCTGCAGTAAGTGGTACATCAATCATTTCGGCTTGATCGCGTAATTTCGCAATTGTGTTAATTTCACCATTATGTCCGAGAATGCTAAATGGTTGTACACGAAAAAAATTAGATAATGTATTAGTAGAGTAGCGGTTATGTCCTAATGTCATAGTTGAAGCGATAAGCGGATGTTGTAAATCATTATAGTAGGCAACAAGCGTATCACCAGCACCTAGAACTTTATATACAACATGATCATGACTTAATGAAGCAACATGAATTGCTTCGTTTTCCTCTATTTTTATTGTGACAGAAAATAATGTTTGCTCAATATTTATAATTTCGTTTTCTGCGATAAGGGCAACTTGCCAAAATAAAGGTTCTTCTTGTTTACCAAGTGGACCGAGCGCATCTGAGTTTGTTGCATCGTCACTTTCGAAAATAATAGTAAAGTTTTTGTTGTTTAATTGCGTACGAATATAATCTTTTAAGGCAGTAATGTTTTCTTTTTTATTTAGAAAAAAATGTCCAACGATAAAGTGGGGATGATCCACAATCGTTGGATTATATCCGCTACTTTTTAGTTTTTCATTCCAAAGTGTTTTTGGTATATCAATGTGAATGCCGATGCCATCGCCCTCGCCATTAATGAAACCAGCTCTATGATTCATTTTGACGAGTGATTGTATGCAAAGGTCAATGTTTTCTTTTGTAGCAATTTTTCGTTTCTCCATAACGGAAACGATTCCACACGCATCATGTTCTGCATTTCTATAATCTCGAAATAAAGACGGTGTCCATGTATTTTTTTTATTGAGCATCCGTCAATCCCCCCTCTTGTAAAAGTTAGAATAATCTTACTATTTAAGGCGCAAATCACCTTGTACACAGAGATAGTAATGCTGTAAAAGAATATAAAACAGATAATTATGAATAATTATACTATTAATACGTAATTTATGAAATAGAAAAAAGGAAAAAAGAAAGGTGAGCTTTCTTTTTTCCTTTTAATGACGGGATTATTTATTGTCTGCTAGGGCAGCAAATGCTCTGCCGACAGCTTCGATTGTATATTCAATATCTTCTTTTGTATGTTCTGTAGTTAAGAACCATGCCTCGTATTTAGAAGGTGCTAAGTTAACTCCTTCTTGAAGCATAAGCTTGAAGAATTTACCGAACATTTCACCGTCTGTATCTTGTGCGGCATCGTAATCTTCAATTGTATTAGTTGTGAAGTATACAGTTAAAGCCCCTTTTAGACGATTTAATGTAATGTCGATATTATGTTTCGCTGCTTGCTCTAAAATTCCTTTTTCAAGCATTGCACCAAGTTCATCTAATTTCTCATAAAGCCCTTCTTGTTGAAGCACTTCTAGACAAGCGATACCTGATGCCATAGAAGCAGGGTTTCCTGCCATTGTACCAGCTTGGTATGCAGGTCCAAGCGGAGCAACTTGTTCCATAATTTCTTTCTTACCACCGTAAGCACCGATTGGTAAGCCGCCGCCAATAACTTTACCAAGCGCTGTTAAGTCGGGTGTAACACCAAGTAAGTCTTGAGCACCGCCGTACATAAAGCGGAAAGCAGTAATAACTTCATCATAAATTACTAGTGCGCCAGCTTCGTGAACAAGTTCATTCACTTTTTCAAGGAATCCAGGTTTAGGCTCTACAATACCGAAGTTTCCAACGATCGGTTCTACAAGGATAGCTGCTACTTCATGACCCCATTTATCTAAAGCTTCTTTTAAAGTTTCTACATTGTTAAATGGAACGGTAATAACTTCTTGTGCGATACTTTGTGGTACGCCAGCTGAGTCAGGAGTTCCTAAAGTAGAAGGGCCAGATCCAGCTGCCACAAGTACTAAATCAGAATGACCGTGGTAACAACCAGCAAATTTCATGATTTTTGTGCGACCTGTATAAGCACGAGCGACACGAATCGTTGTCATCACTGCTTCTGTACCAGAGTTTACGAAACGGACTTTATCTAATGCAGGCATTGCTTCTTTTAACATTTTTGCGAATTTTACCTCTAGCGCTGTTGGTGTTCCATAAAGTACCCCATTTTCAGCAGCTGTTGTAATTGCTTTTGTTATATGCGGATGAGCATGTCCAGTAATAATAGGACCGTATGCTGCTAAATAATCGATATATTTATTTCCGTCTACATCCCAGAAATAAGCGCCTTTCCCACGTTCCATAGCAACAGGAGCGCCGCCGCCAACTGCTTTAAAAGAACGAGAAGGACTGTTAACACCGCCAACGATATGCTCTAAAGCTTCTTTATGTAATGCTTCTGACTTTGTGAAATTCACTACAATTCATCTCCTTACAAAAATCTATGTATTATTCTAACATGTTTTTCGAAAAGACGTATTGTTTGTGATAGCGAAGGCAGTTGGGTAAACTATTCGTTGTGACATTTAGGAGGGGGGTCCGATTATGAAATCGGTAATTGAGGTACAAGGGTTACGTAAAGAGTTTACAGCCTATTCAAGTCGTCCGGGCTTAAAGGGTGCATTTCGCGATTTATTAAATCGTAATTATAAAATAGTACCAGCAGTAAATGATGTATCTTTTACTGTAAAGCAAGGTGAAATGGTTGGTTATATCGGTGAGAACGGTGCTGGTAAATCAACAACAATTAAAATGCTTACGGGGATTTTAACTCCGACATCAGGGCAAATCACAGTAAATGGAATGAACCCACATAAACAAAGAGAAGAATTTGTAAGAACAATTGGTGTTGTTTTTGGACAGCGTTCGCAACTTTGGTGGGATATTGCAGTACAAGAATCGTTTCGTTTATTAAAGAAAGTGTATGGTGTATCAGACGCTCAGTATAAGGAGCATATGGAACACGTAATTGAAACGTTAGATATAGGGCCCTTATTAGATAAACCAGTTCGAAAATTATCTCTTGGTCAAAGGATGCGTTGTGAATTAGCGGCAGCCTTAATTCATAATCCACCGTTATTATTTTTAGATGAGCCAACAATTGGGTTAGATGTACTTGTGAAATTGAAAATACGTGAATTTTTAAAAGAAATGAATGAACGTTATAAAACAACAATTTTATTAACTACTCATGATATTACGGATATTGAAGCTTTATGTGAGCGTGTTATCATGCTGGATGAAGGAAATATTATGTATGACGGTTCTTTAAATAATCTTCGTACGCAGTGGGGAGCAGAGAAGGAAATACACTTTCAGTTTGTTGCACCAGTTTCCTATCAGGCTTTATCAATGGTTATGCCAGATAATCATGTCGTTTGGTCGAAAGCGAAAGAGGAAAACGCATGGGTTGCAAAAATTCCGAATGAAGAAGTTATTATTTCAATGCTTATTTCTAAAGTAGTACAAGCATTTCAAATTAAAGATTTAAAAATTAACGAAGTGTCTACAGAGGAAATTATTCGTAACATTTATGAAGAAGGTATTACGCATGGGTAAGTATATTGAAATGATTCGAATTCGCTTTTTAATGATGCTTGCGTATCGTACAAATTACTATAGCGGGATTTTAATTTATACGATTAATATCGGTGCTTACTATTTTTTATGGCAAGCAATTTATAGCGGAAAAGAGAATATTGAAAGTTTATCTATTTCGCAAATGACCACGTATATCGCAATCGCGTGGATGGCACGTGCCTTCTATTTTAATAATATAGATAGGGAAATTGCGATGGAGATTCAAGAAGGACGTGTGGCTGTAGAATTAATTCGTCCGTATAACTATTTGGGAATGAAAGTTATGCAAGGTCTTGGCGAGGGAATATTCCGTTTTGCCTTCTTTTCCATTCCAGGCATGGTTATCGTTACGTTATTATTTTCGTTGCAAATTACAACGAATTTTCAAACTTGGTTATATTTCTTCTTATCTTTAATATTTAGCTTTATTATTAATACACAAATTAATTTAATGACGGGAATGCTTACGTTTTTCCTATTTAATAATAGTGGGATTATGTATGCAAAACGCGTTGTTATTGATTTATTTTCAGGTCTATTATTACCAATTAGTTTTTATCCGTTATGGGCCCAAAAAGCAATGATGTTTTTACCATTTCAGGCTATTAGTTATATTCCAAGTATGATTTTTTCTGAAGGTATACAGGGGAGTAAGTTGTATGAGGCTTTAGTATTTCAAGTGATTTGGGCGATTGTACTTATTATTCCAATTGTACTCATGTGGAGAACGGCGAGAAAACGTCTAATTGTACAAGGGGGATGATGAGATGCTATATATAAACTTATTTTTACAATATGCAAGTCAATATATAAAAACGAAATTGGAGTATCGAGGCGATTTTATCGTTGGTTTACTTTCTGATTTATCGCTTCAAGCAGTTAATTTAATATTTATTCTCGTTGTATTTGGGCATACACAAGCATTGAAGGGATGGAGTCGAGAAGAGGTAATCTTTATTTATGGTTTCTTTTTAGTACCATTTGCCATCTTTTCAGCTTTCTTTAATATATGGGATTTTAATGATCGATACATTATTAAAGGGGAGATGGATCGTGTATTAACGCGACCGATCCATAGCCTATTTCAAATTATATTAGAAAGAATGGAACTTGAATCTTTAATTGGAGCTATTACAGGGATTGTTGTAATGGGATATGCAGCTGTGGAGTTACAATTATCTTTTTACTGGTATGATTTCTTCTTATTTATACTGATGGTAGGAGGAGGAGCACTTGTATATGGAGGGATATTTGTTACGCTGGCGAGCCTTGGTTTTTGGTCGGATGCGAAAAGTTCAATTATGCCTCTTATGTATAACATAGGTAATTACGGGCGCTATCCTGTTAATATTTATAATCGTGTAATTCGTTTCATTTTAACGTTTGTTTTACCGTTTGCATTTGTTGGAGTATATCCAGCGGCATACTTTTTAAGAAAAACAGAATGGAATAGTTATGCATTTGCGACGCCAATGGTTGGTATTATCTGTTTTACGATTGCAATCACCCTCTGGAACCAAGGGGTAAAAAGGTATCGTGGCGCGGGTAATTAATTATAGAAGCTTGTTCGTTTCTAAGGGATAAATCAGTTCTCCACCTCATACATATAAAATGAGGTGGAGGACATGTTATGGGGATTTATTCTATTAATTGCAGCAATCGCTATTTTGAAAAGTGTCCAATTATTATGGAGTTCCTATTCGGATTCAACGCGTTTTTTTTCGCTCTATAATTTGGCCACATTATTTTTAATCTATACAACAGTACTAATCGCATTTGGATTAAGTTACGTTGTATTAGAGGAAATGGGTTTCGCAGTTTTGAAAGAGGACGGAGAAAGTTTGAACGCTCATTCTTTTCAACTCGTCGAAGTTTGTTTATATTTTAGCGCAGTTACTTTATTGTCTGTTGGATATGGTGACATATCTCCGATTGGAATTGGGCGATGGATTGCAATCGCAGAAGCGCTAATTGGATATACACTCCCTTTTGCTTTTGTGATGAGGTCTGTAATAGACAATGAAAAATAAGGAAGCATTTGTTATAGTAAAGGAAAAGAGTAGGAGTGATAACTATGATTACAGTAGGAGAAATGGCACCAGAATTCACATTAGAGGGAAGTAACGGAGAAGAAGTTCGCCTAGCTGATTTCCGCGGTAAAAATGTAGTTCTCTATTTTTATCCGAAAGATATGACGCCAGGATGTACAACTGAAGCATGTGATTTTCGTGATGCGTATGGAGTATTTCAAGAGAAGGATACGGTTATTCTTGGAGTAAGTCCTGATTCAGCGAATAGACATTTGAAATTCATTGAGAAACATGAATTGCCATTTACACTTTTAGTAGATGAAGATCATAAAGTAGCAGAGTTATACGATGTTTGGAAGTTAAAAAAGAACTTTGGGAAAGAGTATATGGGAATCGAGCGTTCTACATTCCTTATTAATAAAGACGGTGAACTTGTAAAAGAGTGGCGTAAAGTGAAAGTGAAAGGACATATTGAGGATGTTCTTTCTTATATAAAATAAATCTACATTGGAGATAAAATATGCAGAAACAAGGCAAGTGTCTATACATATTTTACTCCCTTACATAAAGTGGAAGTGTAGGGCATACCTCCTCAGATGATAGTATTCCAAGTGCGATTATGTCGCACTTTTTTCTATGGAATATATGAAGAAAAAAGGGAAAGATACATAAAAACAAGTCCTGAATATAAAAATAAACTACATACTTATAGTAGAAATATTGACGATTTATAAGAAAAGGAGTACACTCTTTATAAGAATTATAAAATAATAATCCGTATAGAATCGGGGTGCATGACGGTGGTCAAAGAAGAATTAAAAGAAGCGCTAGAAATGCTGAAAAATACGGGTGTACGCATTACTCCACAGCGTCATGCTATTTTAGAGTACCTTGTGGAATCAATGACGCACCCAACAGCGGATGATATTTATAAAGCATTAGAAGGTAAGTTTCCAAATATGAGTGTTGCAACTGTCTATAATAACTTACGTGTGTTTAAAGAGGTTGGACTTGTAAAGGAATTAACTTATGGAGACGCTTCAAGTAGATTTGATTATGTTACAAGTCAACATTATCATGTGATTTGCGAAAAATGTGGTAAGATTGTTGATTTTCCTTATGGAGG
>Ga0102589_1005745_pt1 | contig 10629 bp, 12 predicted proteins | sample AraplaMF_Col_mLB_FD_76858 | JGI IMG/M metagenome (GOLD analysis project Ga0102589, IMG submission 76858) | Arabidopsis root microbial communities from the University of North Carolina, USA - plate scrape MF_Col_mLB | ecosystem: Host-associated > Plants > Roots > Endosphere | place: USA... | reverse complement strand
AAGTATTATTGATCGAGTTCCTAAGAGTTATAAATCTGAATTGGTGAATGAAGCTTTGAGAAAAGTATTTAAAGAAAAAGGGTTATTAGACTAAAAAACTCACCTACATTTTAGGTGAGTTTTCTTGTTTATTCTACAAATAGGGTTTGCAAAAATGTAGGATTTGGTAGAAAATTAGACATAAGAAAAAGCCCTCAAGTTTTCGCGGACTCGGAGGACTTCTTCTAAAAAATATTAAGAAGGGATTAACCTTCAACTACATAACTTTATAAATGTATTCTAACACAATAAGGTTAGTTCCTTCCACAAAAAAATGGAGGAATTATGGTGAATAAAGCACTACAATCAGCTGAAAATAAAGCTAGGTTAAGAGATTTTGAAAACGAAAGAGAAAAATCAAAAAATGATTTCTATGGTGTTGATCAGGAAGAAATAGATCAAGCAATACAGACTGTAAGTAAAGCAGCTGGAGGAAAAGAAGTCTATTTTGGGATTAAAAAACCCCCTAAGTCTAAGGTGAAATTTGTGCAGATTAACCAACTAAATTTAGGATATCTGATGGAAAAAGAATATTTTAAAAACGAGGAAATGAAATTTTTATTTAGGGTAATGCCTTATATTGCTTTTCGTTCTAATTGTATTGTCGATGACATCACTAAAAAGAATGCTATTCCAATTACTCAGGCTGAATTGGCTAAAAAAATAGGGAGTAGCCAACCTACCGTAAATCGTTTAATAAAGCAATTAATTGATAAAGGTATCATTGCTAAAGCAGAGACAGGACGTGAAGGTGTTTCAGCTAGAAGTTATGCATTATTTTTAAATCCTAATATTATTTATTCTGGTGATAGAGATGATGTAAATGAAACATTACAAATGATTTTTAAAAAGATTAATATTAAACCCTTATTTAAAAATTTACCCGAGAAGATTTGTTGAGAGCTATTGACATAGCTCTTTTTTTTATTTCTTTTGATTTTCATATATATCGATTTCGATATATAAGTATATCGAAATCGATATATATGAAAAATCTTAAAAGCCTTGGTACATATAGCTTTATTAACCTTCTAACTCTTTGTTCCTCTCACTCTCTATTAAATAGCAATTCGCTGATAGAATTGCAAGAGTCTTTTTATATTTTTTTCGCAAGAAAAAACAACATATAATGGCTATTTTCCATACAAGGTTCGAGTAGTATTTTTTAAGAAAATCACTTAAAAAATCTCCACTCTTTTCTCCTTGCATTTCAAATTTCGGCAGGGTTGGTTATATCGCCAAGCCGAACATACCCAAAACGAAGTTTAAGATGATCGGCTTGTGACGGCCATTATACCTGCCGAACCGCCAGAACAGACGTCCATAATTGATAATTTTGCTGAAAATAGATTACACAAACGGGGACTAGTCCCCGAACCCCTAGCCAGCACGCCACCCCAAAACGAACGGGGGTTGCACGGGTAAAGTTATAACTCAAAATTAGAGTGAGTAGCATGCACGGGGGGCGTGCATCTGTTTTTAATATAGATATGATTTAATAAAAAGTATCGCTTATAAACGTTGATATATCAGTACGTGCACGGGGTTGAACGCCCCCCGTGCACGTAGGAAAATGGTGTGCATGGGGGGCGTTCTTTGTTATTCTTTAAAGGACATTTTAGATAAGAAGTATAACTATTTACATAAATACGCGTGCACGGGAGGGAACGGCATGTCAGGTACAAATCTTGGTCAAGAACCAGCTTATTGGACTAGTGAAGTAGCAAAGAAACTCGAGGTGTCAGATAGTACTTTAAGGAAGTGGTGTATTCAATTAGAGGCCACAGGTTATAAGTTTGTTAAAGGAGAGAATGATAGTCGGGCTTTCACTAAACATGACTTAAACGCTTTACAACTATTTAAGCAAATCGTAAAAGTCCAAAGGAAAACCAAAGAAGTAGCATCTTTAGAAGTGGTTGAGCGTTATGGTGCACGGAAAGGAACGCCCCCCATGCAACCTGCACAAATGGCCGTTCAAGCTCATGAGTTCAAAGATAAAATTTATGATATGGCTCAAAGTATTGAAGAAATAAAAAAACAATTACATGAACAAATGGAATTTAATAAAAAGCTTGTAGAACGTATGGATCAGCAAAACATGAGTCATATACGTGAAATTCAGGAAACAAGAAAGCAACTTGCTGCTGCTCAAGAAAAAAAGAAGTGGTGGGAATTTTGGAAATAAAAAAAGACTGCCAGCCAGCTGGCAGTCTTTTTTTATTTAAATGAGTTATTTCCGATAACATCTTACTCTCTACTTATATTATAACTCTATTTGGAAATTATTTATAGACTGTTTTTTCACTCATGTCCAGCCTTATACTGTTATACGCAAGTCAAAAAGTATAAAGGGTGTGGCTATATGAATGACAAGAAAAATGTCTTAGATCCTGGTCCGTTTTTTCATGGTACTAAAGCAGAACTGAAGATTGGAGACCTGCTTGAACCATTGTACTTATCCAATTATCAGGATAAAAAATCTAACCATATCTATTTTACCGGAACATTAAACGCTGCTAAATGGGGTGCTGAATTAGCAAGATCTAATTCAAAAGAGAGAATTTATATTGTAGAACCATTAGGCGATTTTGAAAATGATCCGAATTTAACTGACAAAAAATTTCCGGGAAACCCAACACGTTCTTATAGATCTAAATCTCCTTTGAAAATAGTAGCTGAATTAGGTTCATGGGAAAGGCATTCCGATGAAGAAATAAATCATATGCTTACATCTTTAAAAAAGTTAACTGAAGAAGGAAAAAATGTAATATACGATTGATTCTCACATTATTAAAACTCTAGTTGAATGCCAAATTAAAGACTTAACTAATTTATCATTATAAGCAGAATTTAAAAAAGTGCCTGGGTAAACCGAGATGATTTCAGATCATTCCGATTTGCCCAGGCACTGAATTTTTATATGGCCGCCCTTTTGTGGGACTAGTTTCCACTGTAACAGAGATAACTGTGGTGAAAAATAAAGGATTATGAGAGATAATGTCCTGATTCTTAGAGTAAACATATAGCATACATACAACAAAGGCCACCTTATAGGATGATACATAATGGGCGGCCTTTGTTGTGACTATGACTTAAAGGAGGAAACCTTTATTAGTAAAAATAGAAGTTTTCTACTGATGGCCGTCGTGATCAACCTTGCTATATGGATCTTTGTTCAGGAACAAATGACAAATGCCAAAGTTGAACAGCCTATTCTATTGATTGACCAACCTACGATGTGTAAATGAATAATGTGTATTTAAAAAGCAAAAGGGTATCCTCTTGCTTTTTATTTTTTAAAGCGGCCAAGCTACTATGGGGTATCTTCAAATGAGCGTATTGGGTGCGAAGCGGCAGCCGATACGCTCATTTTCATAAATAAATACTTCCAGGGCAAACTAAACGATATAGTTTATATGCTATGGAGGTAAGTAATTTGAATAAGAAAAATGATACTAGATTAACCTCTTCAGAAATTACAAGTCTGTGGGTTCAATATATGAGGGAAACGATGGCAATTTGCATCAGTAAATATGTATTAGCAACTGTTAAAGATCCTGAAGTTCATTCTCTTTTTGGATTTTGTTTAGAACTATCTCAAAAACATCTCAAAGTGTTAAAAAAAATCTTAAATGCAGAAAATTTCCCTCTACCAAATGGTTTTACAGATAAAGATGTAAATTTGGAAGCTCCACCTTTATTCACGGATTCACTTTGGTTACATTACATACATGTTATGACGATTCATGGATTATCAGGACATAGCATGTCATTTAGTAGTTCTATTCGGAAAGATATTAGGGATCTTTATTATCAATGTAATATGGACGCGATGGATGTTTATAACAGATCAATTGATATTCTCTTATCTAAGGGCCTTTATGAAAGAGATCCTTATTTTTCAATGCCCAGAGGTGTCGAGTACATAACAGAATTAGGATATGCAATGGATATATTGGGAAAGAAAAGACCTTTAAATTCGATGGAGGCAGGAAATATATATACTGATTTAAAGAAAAGTATTTCAGCAAAAGCTATTCTTCTCGGATTTCAGCAGGTAAGCCAAGATAAAAAAATACGTAAGTTTATGGAGGATGGTTTAAATTTAGTTAATAAGCATATAGGTCTTTTTTCTTCACTGTTACATGAAGGAGGTCTCCATACCCCACCGTTATTAGACAGAGAAGTTACAAATTCTAAGATCGCACCTTTTTCAGATAAATTAATGCTATTTCATGCCGGGTTTATGTTTAATTTAGCTATGATATATTATTCGGTTACTATGTCTGTCAGTATGAGAATTGATGTAGTAGGACACTGTGAAGCATCGATTCTAAGAGATTTAAAACTTACTACTAGTTGGGGAAATATTATGATTGAAAGAGGATGGATAGAAAGGCCACCAGAAGCAAGTGATCGAACTGAATTATGATTTAACTGTAAAAGAGAGTGGTATTCTAAATTTGGCCATTGTCAATGGTAAGCGGACCGTAGGGAGCATTAAGGAATTGACAATGTCACTACACCAAGACCCTCTTGGTACTCAAACAACCCCGTTTGTTTGACGCCAACCGGCGAGGGAGCCCCCTCAAAAAGTGAGGGGGTTGGGGGAGTTTTTTAGATGGGGTTAAGGGGAAGAGTTCCCCTTACAGGTGGTGGACGGCGTCCACGGTCTTATAGAAAAAGGGCATCCGTGAAGGATGTCTTTTTTCTTTTTGGCGGAGCCAAACACAGGGAGGAATTCCGACCGCCCACCTCGTAGAGCGCGCTCCCAATTTTATCGAAGATGAAAAATTGGTGTAGTGCGTTACACCAAATCTCAAGTTGTGGTATGCTGGACCTAAGAACAGTGGTCGAAATGGGGGATTGAGGGATGGCCAAATATGGGATTATCCGCATGCAAAAGTTCCACAAAGACGCAATATTGGGTATCCAGAAACACAACCAACGAGAAGGCGAGAACAGTAAAAATAAAGATATCGATTCAAACAAAACGATGCTTAACTATGACTTTGTGAATGAGGACAAAATTAAGTATCATGAAGAAATTAAGAAGATGACGGCCACCCGTGTGAAACGAAAAATTCGGAATGATGCGGTCCTGGTCGCAGAGTTCTTTGTGTCGGCCAGTCCGGAATACATGCATGCGATGTCGCCAGACGAGCAGCGTAAATATTTTGAAGCATCACTGGACCATATAGCTGGCAAGTATGGTCAGCAGAACATTTTATATGCTACGGTACATAACGATGAATCAACGCCACATATGCACGTGGGCTTTGTACCAATTACGGAAGATCGACGCTTGGCCGCGAAAGACTATTTTCATGGCAAAACGAAGATTCGTCGAATTCAGGATGACTTTCATAACTACATGAACAAACGTGGTTATGACATTGAGCGTGGCGAGCCGAGCGAGCTGCAGCATAAAAGTGTTCATGAATTTAAGAAAGAAGAACGACAAAAAGAGCTAAACAACTTAGACCAACAACTAATCTTCAAGGAAAAAGAGATTCAAAGAATGGATAACTTACGGAACCTAAAGGAAGAGGGATTAGTTGATATACGTAGTGATCAGAGTATTGAAGAGCTTTGTCGTAAATCTGTTGAAATTGAAGTAAGTAAAGGTATGCTTGGTTCAAAAGTGAAAGTCGAAGAAGCTGATTTTCATTGTGTCGTTGATCTCGCAAAAGAATTGCAGGAGAAGCTGGCGGCCGAGCATAAGCGTACAAATGCATTAAGCCAAGAAGTTGGGAAAATGATGAAAGAGAATAAGGTGTTAACACAGCAATTAGAGAGTGTAAGAGAAGATTTAAGTATGCACCTTGTTCATCAGGATAGAGAAATTGAAAAGGCTAAGCATTTGATGAGGCAGAAGTTGATACGAGATTTCTCTGCGAATGAGAAAGAGAAGTTGAAAGAAGAGGTTAAAAGAGAACTAGATAGCGAATATAAGGCTCATATAAGCTCTCTAAGCGACGATTTAACGATTGAGAATCAGAAACATGAGAAAACGAAAAGAGAGCTTGTACAGGCAAATAAAGCGAATGATACCCTGACGAAGATGAATGTTGACTATATAGAAAATTATGTGCCAAAAGAGGATCTTGATAAAGCCAATCAGCAAGTTAATGAATTAAAGAAAGAGAATAAGACATTGAAAGCTTGGAAGGAAAAAGCATTGAATTGGATAGATAAGAATGTCGAGAAGATGAAGCAGATCTCGTTTTTTCAACATGTAGGTGGAGTCCAAAAAAGAAATAAAAGGCAAGATCAAGAAATTGAAAGATGATAATATCAATAAAAGCTTTAAAACGTTTGATTAAGAACACTAAGCATAAGGGCAATTTGAGTTAATAAGGTCTCCTTCAAACTAGAATCAGTACAGGTAGAGTGTTGTTGTATTAAGTATAAGAGTTCTCTGTTGAATAATAGGAGTTCGTATCTAGTTAGCATGAAATTTCTCCTTCTTTTATAAAAACTATTTTTTAAAAGCTTCGAGTAAAAATGAATAGTTTTATATACACAAAAAAAGCCATCTCATTCTATGGGCATTGGCTTTGCATAGAAATGAAATAGCTTTTTTACAGGGTTCACACGTATAACAAGTAACGAAAAAATAGCTCCAAATCAATATTATCATCTTTTTTCCATAAAGACTATATTTTTCCTACAGGAGGTTAAATGAGAAGGAAAGAGCAAGAAATAGAAAGATAAAGTTCCGTTGTACAAGGACATTTGTATATTGTAAGATATTCATATAAAAGTAAAAAATCAAAACTAAAACAAGGTTAATCTAATCGTTCTAAGAGTGATTAACCTTGTTTTAGTTTTGCCATTAAAAGTAAATGGGTGTGGGGGTATTGGAGTCTCATAAAGTGATCTTAAAAGAAGCTTTAACAGTCGAGATTGAAAAAGAGAGAAAATCTTTAATTGAAACGGCATTTGAAGAGGGGTTTACAAGTAAGAATACAGTGGAAATTAGCCAATTCATTGATGATATGTTAAATGAATTAGAAAAGATTAGGTAGCCTCAAATTAATACTAAAAATTTTTTATATGAAAAGAAAGCACCATTGTTATTGTAACAATGGTGCTTTCTTTTCTACATGTAAGGTTTTAGATAAAAGGTTAATTGGAAAATAGCCGGATTGTCACTATAACATATCTAGATAAAAAATCAATTATTTGAAGTGTTTAGCATATGAATAAAAGGTGCACTTTTTATACATTCTTTCACTAATCGCTTACTGAAAAAACGTTGGTCTATCAAGGATGTATAAAAAGCTGCATACTCCGGAAAAAGAACCCTCGGCGGAACCGTTCTGCGACAAGGGTTCTTTTTTGTGATGTGTTCCGGAAAGAGTGATTATGTAAACTATAAATGTATATGATATACAGCTTAAAAACAGAAAAAACTACCTCACGCGAATAAGATAGTTCTTCTGGTGAATGTTCTAAATAGATGTATTTGATACTTTGCAGTATCTTGGGTAGTTTGCTTAAAATATGAAATTTTACTCATTACTGTACTCTTATAGTATGAAATTTTTAGATACAGTCTATAAGCTTTATGTCACTAAAGAATAGGATTTTGTGATAGGGGAACTTTATTTAATAAAGAAAGGAGGGAATATGATGAAAAAGAAATGTTCTGTTTTATTATGTACGTTAGCTTTAGCTATGATGACTTTCACCATATCTGTTAATGCTGAAAATAATAACGTAGATAGAGCAAATTATAATGATGACTTAAATTATAATAATGACGTAAACACTCGAAATGTCACTACAGCAACTGGTACGGATGATAACAATGATTCACCTTGGGAATTGCTTGGATTATTAGGACTAGTTGGTCTTTTTGGTCTTAAAAGAAGAGATGATCGTGAAGAAAAAGTTCGTTAATATCTATTTTGTATGAGTAGAGATAAATAGCTGTGATGAGAGCCACAATTTATAATCTCTCCAACAATTCCAAAAAAACTACCTAGAGGGTAGTTTTTTTGGATTTAATAACAAGGGTATAGTGGACGATGCTCTTCTAAACATCTTAGTTAGTTTGTTTGAAATATGAAATTATATTCTTTGATGAATTAATTTTTTGATAGAAGTAAAAGAATAATAAAACAAGATTTGGAGACGTTAAACATGTGCATAGAAAGGTGGCACACTATCATGAATTTTGTAAGGAGGATAACAATGGGTATTTTAAGTGGAAATCCTACAGATGAACCGATGCATTATGGTGAGGTATTTGGAACATGGTCGTATGTTTCTACCTCAAAAGGGTTAGTGTCTGGCTATCAAACATTTTTAAATCATGTAGGTGATAAGGATCTACATAAATTGGTACAAGAGACAATCGAACAGTGCCAACAAGAAATGAAAAGCATCGAAACATTGTTAAAAGAAAATGGAATAGGCTTACCGCCAACCCCACCTGAACGACCTGAAGCTTGTTTAGATGATATCCCAGTGGGTGCACGTATTCAAGATCCAGAAGTAGCCGCAGCAATTTCAATGAATATAGCTGCTGGTCTAGTTGCGTGTAGTCAATTGATCGGACAATCTATTCGTGAAGATATTGCAGCCATGTTTGCACAAATTCATATGCAAAAAGTAGCTCTTGGTGGAAAGTTCTTAAGGCTTAATAAAGAAAAAGGTTGGTTAATTCCACCTCCTCTTCATAAGTCTAAAAAAACTGACTGTTAATGATTAGCTTTTTATAGAATAGAACAAGGTGTCTCTAAGCAAATAGAGACATCTTGTTTATTTCCGATAATGGTGATTATGTTAACTAAGATTGAATACGATATACAGCCTAAACACAGAAAAAACTACCCTGGTGTGTGATAGGGTAGTTTTTTCTGTTTCATGAATGGTAATCAATCGTTAGCTGACGTTGCAGAGCGTCTTGGGTAGTTTGCTCAAGTTCGTCAGCACTTATGTCTAATCAGTAGTTTTTTCTTCATGAGATATAGCAATCTCATCTTTATAGTCAAAATCTGCTTTTTGACTGATTTTCCCTTCTTCAAAGATTACTTGGAATCTAATCTTCTTAATATTGTCCCAAGATCCTCTACCAAATAGAAATGGATTCATTTCATAAGTTCCAGTTCCTTTTCTATTCATAATCCCTTCTTTAACAAGCTTATTGATGTTGTTGTTTAAACTCTGAACTGTATTAAATCCCAATTCTTCAGCCATTTGTTTTTTTATGTATGCATTTAAAACAACGATGTTATCATAGGCCATTCTTTTTAGAAGAACATTTAATGTCTTCTGAATACCACTTGATAAGTTATTTATCTGTAAGATATTATCTAAATAAATTTTTACGTAATCCGGTTCTTTGGAAACGTATGATTCTTCTATATGTCTTTGAAATAGCTTTTCTCCATCATCATTAGTAACTGTTTCTTTAACTTCCTTATTGATTTTTTTTCTTTGTGTATCTCCGATTAAATCCTTTTCCCAAGCTTTCAAATCCACACCTCTTTTATATTATAATTTATAATCTGTATCGTATTATAAAAATTAAATAATTTCAAGGTGTTTTGTTTATTTTTATAATCTAAAATAGATTATACTTTATAACAGATATGATTATGGTCTGTAACGTATATGATTATAATTTATAACGTATACGATTATAGTTTATAACGTATACGATTATAGTTAATTCACAAAAATGTTATTATATCAATGTTTATAGAGTTTTATCCCTTCTTTTCTTTTATTTTATGTACATGTTTTTTGTGTTGTTTTTTGGGTTCCGGAAAGAGACATTATGTTAACTAAAGATGTATATGATATGCAGCGTAAAAACAGAAAAACTACCTTGGAGTTAGGAAGGTAGTTTTTCTGTTTTTGGATGTTATACAATTGGGCTCTATAGCTTGATGCCTCAGGGCGCACAAAGCATCTTGGGTAGTTTGCTCAAATAGTCGATTCCTATCCGTTTTATTTTTAACCAGCAGCCTTTGAACCCGAATTAGATCCTAAGTTCCATAAACTAAATATAATCGTGATTAAACCAAGAACTACGCTTGACCAAACCTCTCCATTTGTTAATGAGTAGATAAATGGGAAAATTATAAACCAGACACCAGTAATCGCGGAGATCCAATTTTGCCATGAATTCCAGCCAGGTTTGTCATAGCCCCATAAAGATACAATAACTTGAATAATTCCAAAAATTATACTTGACCATAAAGCTCCTGATTGATCTGAATAACCGATAGCCCAAGGTGCGATAATAAACCAGACACCAATTAATGCATTTAAATTACCCCTTAATTTCATAATTACACCTCCTCTAAGTTTAGGAATCTTTAAAGATTCCATTGTTAGATTATATGTTTAGAAACTATAGAGATTAACTCAATATATAACAATTAAATAAACAGAATATTTAAACAACAACTTTACTTTGTAATCGCTTTCATTTATAATAAAGATAGGTTGGATGGCATGAGTGGCTGTCATAGTATTTAGCGTAGGTGGGGCTGATACAAGGGATCAGGGCATAAAAGAAATGTCCTTTTTTGCTTTGGAAACATTTATTAAGAGATGGAAAGCTTTTAT
>Ga0102589_1005742_pt1 | contig 10632 bp, 16 predicted proteins | sample AraplaMF_Col_mLB_FD_76858 | JGI IMG/M metagenome (GOLD analysis project Ga0102589, IMG submission 76858) | Arabidopsis root microbial communities from the University of North Carolina, USA - plate scrape MF_Col_mLB | ecosystem: Host-associated > Plants > Roots > Endosphere | place: USA... | reverse complement strand
CACGATTTTTCAAGTTGCCCCATATCTTTAGTTAAAGTAAGAAGGCCTTTAGAGCCCGCGAACATGTCCCCCGAGTTAAGCAACGGACTATCAATGGCGATTTTATCAACCATCTTCATATATTGCTTAGTCGCACCGTCGTCCTGAAAAGCAGCTGTAATAACCGCCTTACTCTGTTCAAATTTAGCAGCCTCACCGATTGTCGCGTTAAACAGCTTTGCCACTCCGTTTACACCAACGTATGCGCCAGCCAGCCCAACTAACGAACTCTGCATACCCTTAAGCGACGCACTTAATCCGTTTGAGTTTACATGTAATCTACTCACTTGCGTAGCAAATCCGCCCATGCGATTTGATGCCGAAGATACTGAACTACTTAGCCGACTTACTGCAGATTGAGAACGTGATATACCTTCGCTCGTCGCTTTACTCGTCCTATTCATCTTCTCCATAGTTTGTGTTAATTGCCGTAATTTTGACGTCCCTTGATCACGAACCTTAAACACGGCTGTAAGACTCATTGCCATACTTTAACTCCTCGCTTCTAACGCAAAATTAATGTTTTTACATGCCGTCTTGAACTCTCCTAATACTTCTTCACCTTTTGCTCGCTTAGTCGCTAATACTAAACCGTTTAAGAATAATCCAGCCTCATACCCAAAACTTTTATCGTATCTGACCATGTACAATAATTGCGGTTTTAATTCCTCTGCCCGAGAGGCAACATCTGCGCTAACATTAAAGTTATTGCGATCAAAGTCGTTAATTACGCTGCCTGCTCGTAAAAACAAGCGTTGCTGAGGTGTTAATTTTTTCATTTTCCATATCCCCTTTGCGTTTTTATGAGTAGAAAAAGGCACGACATAGATTAAAAAACGTCATGCCTTACGTTGAAATTGCGTGATTTAATTTTCATTTATTGACCTTCGTTAAAAGTCGGCTGTTCGAATTCGCCGTACTCGTAATGCTCTTTCGATTCCATACCTAACGCCATTCGTTCTAAGTGTACGCTAGGCTCATTAGCAGATTGCGCAGCTTGACGACCTAATACGCTCCTTAAATTAGCGAATGATGGCGCATCTGATACTGTTAATACAAAGCTAGGTTGATCGCTCAACTCTAATGCTTGTTGAGCCGCCAATTTTTCCTCAGTTACCGAATTTTTTTGAGCGGTCTTATAAGCAAGTGTTAGTCGTTGTTTTAATGTTGCATCTGTCGTACTTGCTAACGACGATACTAAACTAGGAAATTGTTGAGCTACTTGTTGTGCAAAATATGCATCGTCTTGCTTACGCACAAAATCCTCGATTAACTGTACAGCTTCATCTTTATTAGGATGCAGCATTACTCGTGTCTGTACATCACGGAAAGACGATTCAAATGAAGCTTTTTGTGCGTCTGTACCCGAATACACATTTGGTGCAGCCACTACTTCTTGTGACATTTGTTTTACATTCTTGGTATAACGCTCATATTCTGCGTTAATATCTTGCATACCTTTTAAAAAAGTTTCTGCGTAAAACTGACGTACTTGCTCACGTTCAATCGCTTTCCCCTCTTCACTAAGTAATCTATTTAATTTGATTTCGTTGTAATCTGTACGTGCTTCTGTAATCGTTTTAAGTTGTAGTTGTTTTGCTTTATCTCTTAAAGTACCGATTTTTTCTAAGTATTCATTAATTAACTCGATTTTTGTTTTTGTCATTTTATATTCCCCCGTAATTTTATAATTTTGTTTTACTGCATTAAATGTCGATGTAAAAGCATTACTAACCATTACTGTAATAAATCTGCATTAGTAACCTGCTTTTAACCGACACCCCTTAAAAATAGATACGTATATTGACATAAAACCTTTAAAACACTATTAAATAAGACGTTTAAATTTAAAACTAATAGTATTTATCCTAGCCACTTTCTTCGCACCAAAATGAAGGCTCTATCGCATTATCATGTACACTTTTGTTGATGCGCTTTTCAATCCTCTTCGCGGCCCTGTAACCTGATACAGGCACACGCCACTGTAAACCAATTAGCTTGCCGTTCTTTTGATATGTTGCTGTAATATCCCAACCACGCGATCGTTTAATGTTGCGGATTTCCCGTTCATGTACTGTGTCTATATAGAGCGCGAATGATGATTCTGTTTGTCTCCAAAGTTCTGCTGTGATAACAATCACCCCCTTCAATTTATATTGATCTTCAGTCAAAAACGCTTTATTTTTGACTAATGATGTGTTATTGTGTAATCATGGATAAATTTATTCATTTTTTCTAAATCACGCAAAAAAGCAATAAACTCATCTGTAATTTCAAACTGTCGAGTGATTGCAGCTAATAGAGCCGCAGACGGATATTTCCGCATATTCTCCACTTCACTAATAGTCGTTCTAGCGTATCCTATACGTGAAGCGAACTCTCCTTGCGTCAAACCATAATACGATCGCAATGCCTTAATAGTGTGCGGTTTCATCACTTGTCCTCCTTTGTATTCAGTTGTTTAATTTTGACACTAGGTACTTAAAAATATATCGGGCTATTGCCCCTTATACTTCTATATGGCTTTTCAATACAGTAACTACGCACTTTCTCGTTGTTTTTCAGAACGTTTTTTCGCATTTTCCACTTCACAATGGGAATGGTCCGAGCGTTGCCATTTACCATTGTGTCTATCCTTTACAATGCCATGCTGTAAGTCACAAATGTAACGACGCCGATCATGCGCATAGAATACATTGCCACACTCAATACATGTACGAACACGCGTAATATCTAACTTACTGATCCTTCTTAATGCCTCTTTAAAATCGTACCCATCATTGGCATACAGACGTGCATATCCTATCGCGTGCTTTTTCTCGTTCATTAAAATTCGCTTGAATTTATTAATAGCCTTCTTTTCGCTTTCAACCTCATATAAAGGCTCTCCTACTTTTGTTTGTTTTTCAATTATGCTATATTCCGCCATATCATACTTTGACATTACGGTATCTAATCTACGAGGAATTCCTTTTTTTCTTATATACTCACCATCTGCTAAAATGTCTTGATCTTCTTCATCTTGCGAATAGATACCGATAAATCGTGAACGATCTTTCACTGTGTCACGAAACACTTTTTCGACGCCATGTACAGGATATTCTTCATCACGTTCGGCAACCTGATTTATTTGCAAAATAAAGTCCGCCAATATTTCAGCTATGGTATAACTACGACTAAAATCTTTAAGACGTGTAGCTGGGTGTCGTAAAAATGGCTTATCCACTTTTACATCCGAGGATTTAGCGTATTCTGTGGCAAATTGTTCCGTCATTAAAATACGCTCATCAATCGTTAATGTTGTGTCGGAATAGTACTTGTACCACAAATCGTAAATAGCATGTTGTATGTTAGCCTCTTCATGTGTGATTTGATACATGTAAGATAACTTCATGATTTCGTTCGCTGCGACTGCTTTCGTCATTGGCTGGCCTCCATTTACGTGGTGTAAAAATTTAACCACACGTTGTATTTTTTGTTCATGCTCTTTTAAATACCATCACTAATATATGAGAGTGATAGATAGCGTTTATTAATGCACTCTTTTAAGCATTAATGAGCGCTAAATGTTTTAAGTCTTTATACGTAAGTCTTAGTAAGTAAGTATTAATACGGTACAATTTTTACACATCCGAATTACAAAAATTACACATCTGAGTTACATTGCTACAATAAACCAGCTTTTGCGGCTGCCTGTTTTTCTCTAAATTGAGAATGTCGATCGTGCCTTTTCTGTTTATCTTGCTCGCGCGCTGCTTCGTGCTTTAAACGCCTAGCTTTTGCTTCTGGAAACCTTATTTCAAACGACAGCCGATTATCGATCGGACGTTTCATAAAATACACAACATTATCGTGGTCCGGATGACGCTCCACATCAACTAATCCAAGAAACTTTAATGTACCAATAACGGTGTTCACGGTGCTTCGACTCATACATAATGCATCTGCTATCTGATCTTGCGTCGGAAATGCGTAACCATACTTCGCGTTATGACGATGTAGTAAGAATAGATACACGTTTGTACATGCGGATGTATATTTCGGATGAAATGCGTAAATTTCAAATAATGCGTTTGGAATGCCTGTCCAACCTGCTTCGTACTTGTAAGGTAAAGCCGTTTGAGCCTTGACTGTTTGTTTTTGTTCTGTCATCAAATCGTCTCCTTTAGCTGTTTAATAGTTTGGCTGCGGATAATTAACGCCTGCGCGCTTGTGTTAATATTGCTTGTAGTGCGGGTGAATCTTCGAAAATGAACACTTGATAACCTGGTGATTTCTGACAAGGCTCTGTGCGTAATATGCGGTGACCACTAGCGGCAAGCTCATTGGCAAGCCGCAGTGATCGAATAGCTTTCGTTTTCATCGTGTACCTCCGTTTATCTATAACTTCTCTCGAAATTCTTTTCTGTGCTCTTCTAATTCGAAATAACGCTCGATATGTTTTACTTTCTCGTCAACATCTAACGTTTCTGAATTAATTGCTTTATAAGTCTGGATTGCTTCCTCAATATTTTCGTTAAAGTTTTCCAATTTATTAGACATTACAATTCCTCCAATTTTAAAATAGTAGCCTACCATTCAGACGGTCATATATTAAATTAGTACAGTATACTGCTCGTTACTTTTTCAGGTACTAGCACAGGATTCATAAATTTGTTCATCGCTGCATCTGCTTTAGCTATTACATCGAACACCGACGATTGCTCATTGTCGATAATCGCATAACTACCGCCTTCGTATTTGTAAACCTGAGCTAAAAATAATTGGTCACCATTATGAACTTCATTAATTGTGATAATTTCGAATTGTAATTTCGGATTTTCCATAGTAGTGTCCACATCGTACACCTTAATATTGAAGTTACCGATAAATACACCATGTTCTACGCTAACTGGAGTTTTAAACACCGCTAACTCTTTGATCGCTTCCGCTAATTGTTTTGCTGTCATTGTTAATACTGTCATAATAAAATCGCTCCCTTTTTTAATTGGTTTTTAAGTTTATATATATGAACGCCGATGATCGACGGAATTGCCTCCTACTATTTATTCGCGAGTAAAATTTTTATTTGATATCACTTACTTTTTGTAACTTCCAGATCAAAAACCCTTGAAACTCCGCTATCACGCTATTTAAGCGTATTTAATAAAAATTTTCACTTACTATACATTGTTGAGTAAAACCTATTATTTTGGGACAAAATCTCAAAAATACTTCCTATACTTTACATAGTGGAGTAATTTTTAATTTCGTTAACACTTTTCGTAAAAATATCCTCTACTTTACATAGCAGCCTAGTTTTTAATTTTGATATCACGTTTCGAGAAAAAAATTTAAAATTTTTCCTTACATACTTATATCCTTAAAAATACGTTTTTGTCGCACTCTTTCACGAAAACTAAATTCAAAATAAAGTATCATACTTCCACTTATTTAAGTAATATAGGTATTCTTTCAAATCCGTACACATTTTGGTGTAAATCAAATCTAAATACCTAATGTATTTTTGATAATCAGACATTTTGAACTCCTTATTGTATATTGCTCGGTAAAATCCTAGTTTGATATCAATTTTTGAAAATTAAATTTTAATTTTCTCCCCTCCTACTATTCTTATATACATAAAGATCCCGAGTTTCACACTTCTAGAAACCCCTCTTTATGTCAATTCCGTGACAAATTGTAGAAAAACATTCTCCTACTATTAAGTACCGAGTAAATAGCTGAATTTGATATCACTTTTCATAAAAAATAATTACTCACTTTACATAGCAGATAAGATAGCAATGTTTTGGGACACTTTTTTAGAAAATCTTTCCTTACTCCTAACTACCGAAAAAGCCTTGTATTCTGGGACAATATTTGTTCAATTAATTAAAAACAAAGCTAAAATTAATGATTCTTTCGAAAAACATTGAATCTCCTACTATATATTCGCGAGTAAAATTCGATTCAGTTAACACTTTCGGAATAAAAATATAGCCTCTACTTTATATACCCGAACGAAATACCAGTTTCGGACATGTTTCTGATAAACTTTTCCCTACACTGTATATAGGGGATCAAAATTCAAAATCGATATCACTTTTCACATTTTCGGGAAAGGTCAGGTCGATTTTCACGTACTGACAACAGATAGTAAATATTAGTTTTATCTATGCCAGACTCATTCGATAATATTTCTGCTACTTCTCCGTGTACCCCTCGACTCTTCATTTCTGGAGACTCGAGATGTGTTAAACTTGTCTCCAGTTCTGGAGAGAGGTTGTAATTCTCCCTCACTTTATATCTGGTCTGTAAAATTAAAAACTCTTAACACTTTTTATAAAATTTCGTTCCACTATATACCGCACACTAAAACGCCTTTTCATGGGACAACTTTATAAAACTTTCCTTACTCTATACTCACAGTAAACTTACCCTTTTTGGGACAGCTTCTAAAAAATTATTTCCTCTTACTTTATATATCCCGATTTTTCAACGCGTTTTGCAACAAGTTACAGGAAAAACATTCTCCTACTATTAAGTACCGAGTAAAAAGCTAAATTTGATATCACTATTTATAAATTCCTCCCTACACTATATACCCCGAAATCAAACGCCATTTGGGACACTTTCTGAAAAATTTCTTACTTTACATTGGACACCAAAGAACTTAGTTTTGGGACAAGCACCTTAAAAAACTTTTACTTACTATACATAGGGGACTCAAATCTCTGTTTTTGGGACAGCTTTTCAAAAAATTTATTCCTACTGACTCATATACATATAAATACGTTTTGACGCACTCTTTAATAGAAAAAAAACTAGAGACGTTCGGATCGCCTCTAGCCAATTTGGAATGTGTGCAGCCATCCCATTTAAAACATATCTATATTTTCCCTGTACTATTAACTTAAAATGTCCTAATTGCCTTCACTTTGCATTGATGCATTGCCAGCTACATCAATCATCGCGGCGAGTAATGCGCTGCTGTACGCATCAATTAGAGATACGTCACAAATGACGTTAAATTTGACGTCTTTGATAACGTCATCACGCTTATTCAAAATGGAATAACGTTAAATTACCTCTAAATTAACGTCATACGGAGCAAACTCCGTATTATTAACCGTATCAAACCCCTGTGTCCGTAGCCGATACGTAGTTTTCTGCTGTATATTCCGGATTAAGCTAATACTTTTGGTGCTTGCGCAAGGATCGCTAGTAATTCGATAGGATCTGCGGTATCCAATTCAGAAAAGATAGAGCGTGCTTCATCCTCCCACTTGAATAAAATCTCATTATCACCGAGGTACAAGATTGCGTCATCTTCATATCCTGGTTGCTTAAAGACCTCTAAGTACACACCGTCAATAATCTGAGTTCTTTCTACGACATATGAATATCCTGGCTCAACTTCGAAAATTTGCATTTGTGTAAACATGATATAACCTCCTGTTAATATAATTTCGGTACGCTTATAAGTACCACTTCTGTTATTATTATATGGTACGCTTATGCGTAACGCAAGTATATTTTAGGAGGAATTTTAAAATGGCTAAGCAAGTTGTTGTAAAAATTGATTACTTAATAGAGAAATACGAGGTTAAATCATTAAGGAAATTAGCGGAAATGTGCGATATAAGACACGCAGCACTAAGCGAATTGAATAATGGTAAGAGAAGAAATATCAATTTTGGACATATCGAGAGGATCGCTGAGACATTGGGGATTGATGATATTACAGAAATAATCGATTTTGTAGAAGTAGACGAAGAAAAAGCGCAACCAGACTAATTGGCTGCGCTCTTCTTCACTTTGTTTTCTAGTTATTTTAAAAATTCCATATAATCCGTATACAATTTTCGAAGTTATGTTTGAGAAGAACTTTCCAACATCCAGTCATATGGTAAAATTAAGATAATTATTATAAGGAGGAATAATTATGAGTGAAACAAATAAAGTAAAAGACACAATTGAAGCTGTTACAGGCTTAGTTGAAGCAGTTCCTGTATATGAAGATCTAGCACAACCGGCAGCAAAAGAATTAGGTAAAACCCTACTAACCGGTGCCAAATTGATTAATATGACACTAGCTCCTGTTTCTGGTTTAGTATGGGGGTATGAAAAAATTAAAGAGTATTTAATACCTAAACTTGAAGAGAAGCTAGAAAAAGTTCCACCTGAAAATATCGTTACACCTGATCCGACGATTGCTGTACCCTCAATTGAAGCAATGAGGTATACATCACATAAAGAAGAATTAAGAGAAATGTATGTAAATCTTTTAGCTAATTCTATGAATAACGAAACTAGCGACTCCAGCCATCCAGCATTTGTTGAGATTATCAAACAACTCGCTTCCGATGAAGCGCTAATTTTTAAATATTTTGATAGTGAAGAGAATTTCCCAATAATAAGAATTGATGGCGATATAAATGAAGGTAAGTCATTCCTTACAACCCTAAATAATTTCTCAACAATTCCTTATGAAGTTAATTGCTCTAATCCCAAATTAGCCTCTCAGTACCTTGATAACTTAGTTCGATTAGGGTTATTATCAATTAGCTATAATGCTTCACTAACTAATAAAGTTTTATATACACCCTTAGAAGAACATCAATTAGTTCAAGAGTATGTACAACGCACAAAAGCTCAAGGAAGAACGCCGAGATTTACCCATGGATATATAACACGCACAAATTTTGGTAGCTTGTTTTATGATATGTGTATATTAGATTAATAAAGATATTGACAACCGCAACCCATTTTCAGCAGAATGGCTGCTCGCTTCAGGAAATCGGCGCAAAGTGGTTACCTATTATCGCTAGACACGCAGAAATACGTGAATAGCAACAATAAGTAACAACCGCATATTTCAGCGTCATGGTGACGTCCGAGGTTTCTCGTATGCTCCTGTTAGATTGGGATATTTCTATCCGTATGTACTCGTCTAATTATCGTCCTAGACGTGCGGTAGTCCTTAATTGAGCGTATTTGTACGCTGATTGTCCGCTTGTACATGCTTACCCTAGCCGTAACTAGCCGATAAACCATGCCGCGCCCTTAATGGTGGCGCTCACCGATTCGTCGCAACCGTAACAGGAAACGGCTTGACCTGCGATATATTCCGTAGTTTGCGATGTGACGGACGGCACTGACCAGGTTAGATTAACGACGAATTAGTGGGCAACCTCGTCGGACTACCGAAAAATAACCGCACTTAAATAAGCCTTTGCATTGAAATTTTTTTGCGAAGGCGGTACAATAGCTCTACATTGGTGTGTATGCTATCGTTTTTTTCGGTAGTCATATTCAGTTAAGGTCGAGTGTTAGCGCACTTGGCTTTTTCTTTTTGTCTAAAGATTATTTAACGGACTAAACTCACGATGTTTGTCGTGGACTTCCGTTGAAAATAGATTTACATAGGTTTTTACCATCTCCATTGTTGAATGACCGAGTATCTTTTGTAATTCGAATATACCAGCGCCATTCATAACGGATAGCTTAGCGAATGTATGACGCATTGTATGAGGCGAGCATCTGACGCCTTTTATGCCTGCTTTATTACCGTATTGAGCGACTATCTTCTGCAGAGAATTACGTTTCATTCCTGTACCTTCTAATGTGACAAATAACGCATCTGTTTCGCATGTCCCTCTTAATTGAAGATACCTTCGAAGCTGCTCCTTCATTTTCGCTTGTATCGGTACATAGCGATGATAATGATTTTTCGTATTACGAATAAACACGAGACCTTCCGATAGTTTCACATCTTCTACTAAAATACCGCACGCCTCATTTAAACGGATTCCAGTTTCGAGTAGCAGTATCATAAACGTATAGTCTCGCTGACCAGTGAATGTACGCTTGTCCGTCGCATTGAATAGCGCATGTAATTGTTTAACGGTAAATGTTTCAACGCTATTCTTACGATCACGGACTAACGGAAATTTCGCCAGGTCATTTACGGCCAAGTATTTATTTTCGAGTAGCCAATGAAAGAACGCTCGAATTGCGCGAAGTTTAGAGTTTATCGTTGTTGTCCGAAGACCGCGTGCTTGCATATCCTCGACTAACTCCTCTAGGTGCTTCCGTTGTACGTCGTGAATAAATAGCGAATGACCTACGCTGACTAAGAACGTGCGAAAGTGATTTAATTCACGCTGATAGTAAGTAATCGTAAAATCACGCAAGCCACGTCGTTTCGCATCCTTTATAAATACTGCTAACGCTTCATCGAACGTTGTCACTTGCATTGATACCGAACGACTCACGAGATCGAGTTCCCGTCCTGCTAATTCGTTATTACGCTTAGACATAGAAAAAGACCGCCTCCCTTAGTATTTAAGGAAAACGGTCTACTAGCGAACATGCTAACGACTAATTTGACGCACATTATACGTCTAAAACGTAAAAAAGCGTCCCATGCTTACGCATGAAACGCCCGTCAAATCAACGATTTAAATGATACCGGTGGTCGGGGTCGAACCGACACTCCAAAGGAACACGATTTTGAGTCGTGCGCGTCTGCCAATTCCGCCACACCGGCATAATGGAGATAAAAAAAATCGGATAAACCGATTGAGTAATAAATTATGGAGGCGGCAA
>Ga0102589_1005740_pt1 | contig 10635 bp, 9 predicted proteins | sample AraplaMF_Col_mLB_FD_76858 | JGI IMG/M metagenome (GOLD analysis project Ga0102589, IMG submission 76858) | Arabidopsis root microbial communities from the University of North Carolina, USA - plate scrape MF_Col_mLB | ecosystem: Host-associated > Plants > Roots > Endosphere | place: USA... | reverse complement strand
TCGACCACGTGGGGGCGGTGCCCGGCAGTACCTCGGGCTACCGCGCGGCGTTCTTGCTGATGGCGATACTGCCGCTGGCCTGCTGGTTCCTGGTGCGCAAGACCCAGGAACTGCCGCCCGTCATTGCTGCCAGCGGCGGCCCGCAGTCCAAGGCTTGGGATTTGCTGCGCCAGCCCACCTTTCGCCGCCTCATGATGGTGAACTGGTTTCTGTCGTCCTGCTGGGACGTGCACACCTTCGTGGTGCCGGTGCTGGGTTTTGAGCGCGGCATCAGTGCGTCGGTGATCGGCACCATCCTGGGCTCGTTTGCGGTAGCCGCTGCGCTGATCCGCATGGTGATGCCGCTGGTAGCCGCCCACCTGCGCGAGTGGAAGGTCCTGGCGGTTGCCATGCTGGCGACGGCTGCGCTGTTCGGCATTTACCCTCTCATGCACTCGGCGATCGGCATGGGCCTGTGCTCCATCCTTCTGGGTCTGGCGCTGGGCATGGTGCAGCCCATGGTCATGAGCATGCTGCACCAGATCACGCCGGAGGCACGGCACGGCGAGGCACTGGGCCTGCGGCTGATGGCCATCAATGCCTCCAGCGTGGTCATGCCCATGTTGTTTGGGTCCGCCGGTGCGTTGATAGGGATTGCCGGCGTGTTCTGGACCACCGGCGCGGTGGTGGGGGCTGGTTCGCGTGCTGCCTGGCTGCTCAAGGACAGCATGCCCGCGCATGGCGGGCACGACGCCGAGACTTAAAGACGGTAGAAGTCCTTGATCAGGTCCCAGGCGACCTGCGGATCGTCGACGTATTGGAAGAGCTTGAGGTCGTTCGGCGAGATCACGCCTTCTTCCACCAGCATGTCGGTGTTGAGCAGGCGCTTCCAGTAATTGCTGCCGAACAGGATGATGGGAACCGGCTTGGCCTTGCGGGTCTGCACCAGCGTGATGACTTCAAACAGCTCGTCCAGCGTGCCGAAGCCGCCCGGAAACACCACCAGCGCCTTGGCGCGCATCATGAAGTGCATCTTGCGCAGCGCGAAGTAGTGGAACTTGAAGGAAAGCTCGGGCGGCACATAGGGGTTGGCCGCCTCTTCCATGGGCAGCACGATGGCCAGACCTACGCTGAGGCCGCCGGCTTCATGCGCGCCGCGATTGGCCGCCTGCATGATGCCCGGGCCGCCGCCGGTGCAGATGAAGAGCTTGGTTTCTGGCGGCTTGTCACTGCTGTACTGCGCCACCAGCTTGCCGAAGGCGCGGGCGCTCTCGTAGTAGTGGGCGTTGCGCGCCAATTTTTTCGCGCGGTCTATCACCTCGGGGTCGCCGCCGGCTTCGGCCTCGGCCACCATGAGGACGGAATCTTCTTCGCTGCGAAAGCGGGCGCTGCCGAAAACCACCACGGTGTTTTCAATGCCGTGGGCCTGCTGTTCCAGGTCGGGCTTGAGCAGCTCGAGCTGAAAGCGTATGCCGCGGGTTTCGCGGCGCAGCAGGAATTCCGGATCGGCAAAGGCCAGGCGGGAAGCGTCGGCTTCGAGCGGGTTGCCTTCGCTGGCGTGGGCCTGAAGTGCCGCCCAGGCGTTGGCGAGTCGGCTGACGGATAGATCCTGTTTTTGTTCCATGGGCTTATTGTCAACGATCGGGGAGGGTGGCCGCTTTTTCCCACACTGGCGCGGGACGCAGAAAGCAAAAAGGCTCCGTGAGGAGCCTTTTGCGGGGTGCCGAAGCGGGTTTACACGCGTTTGCGGTATTCGCCGGTGCGGGTGTCGATTTCGACTACGTCGCCCTGGGCCACGAAGATGGGCACGCCGATTTCAAAACCGGTGGCGATCTTGGCGGGTTTCAGGACCTTGCCGGAGGTGTCGCCCTTGACGGCGGGTTCGGTCCAGGTGATTTCGCGCTGCACGCTGGTGGGCAGTTCCACCGAGATGGCCTTGCCGTCGTAAAACACGACTTCCAGCTCCATGCCGTCTTGCAGGTAGTTGAGCGAGTCGCCCATGTTTTCGGCTTCGACTTCGTACTGGTTGTATTCGGAGTCCATGCAGATGTACATCGGGTCGGCGAAGTAGGAATAGGTGCAATCCTTCTTGTCGAGGACGATCTGGTCCATCTTGTCGTCGGCCTTGAACACCACTTCGGTGTTGAAGTTGGCGATCAGGCTCTTGAGCTTCATGCGCACGGTGGCGGAATTGCGCCCGCCGCGGCTGTATTCGGTCTTGAGCACCACCATCGGGTCTTTGCCGTGCATGATGACGTTGCCAGCGCGGATTTCTTGAGCGATTTTCATAGCAGTTTCACTGAGGTAGGCCGCTAAACGCTTGCACCGGTGTGCAGGTTGCGCGGCGGGTTGTGCAGGACGCCAAGATCTGGTTGATCTTTGAGCGGGTCTGCAAAGCCCATGATTTTAACGTTTTTTTGCCACAAAGCCGAGTAACCGGGTCGCCAGGTCGTCCTGGGCGGCCAGGCGAGCGCGAGCCGCCAGGGCTGCGGCCTGCCAGGCGGGGAGGTCGGCCGGCAGGGGCGCGGACTCCTGCGCGGTGATTTGGGGCGCTGCCTGGCTGTTCCAGACGGCGTGAAACGCGCGCAGCGAGGACGGTAGCTGGAGTCTGTCCAGAAAGGCCTGGAGCTTGGCCAGGTGGGCGTCGTCATCCTGGGGGTAAATCTGCCAGACGAAAGGTTTGCCGGCCCAGAGAGCGCGCACCACGGAATCTTCCCCGCGCACGAAATTCAGGTCGCAGGCCCAAAGCAGGTGGTCAAACTCCAGTTGTGGCAACTGCGGAAGGTAAGAAATCGAGAGCTGCGTGAGCCCGTCTTGGTATTCCCCGGCGGGAATCGCGCGTATTGCGGCAGCGGCGCGGCCAGCGGCCACCAGCAGGCGCACAGGCCGGCCCTGCAGACCCTGCCGCGCAAACTGCGCCAGCAGGCTTTGCAGCGCTGGGGGCTCGTAGCAAAAAAGGGATACCAGAGTCTCTCCCGCGCTGTTGATTCCCTGGGTTTGAAGCCATTTGTCCCGGTCAAACAGCGCTTGCCGCTCCAGCAGGCCGGGTTCGCGCAGCAGCCCGCCGGTGTTGTCGGTAAAGCCGGGATAGAAGAACCACTTGGTCCAGCCGGCCGCCGGGCCGTTTTGCACCGGCGAGGGCAGGCCGTGATAGCGCTCCACGTAGTTCTCGGCGGACAGGTATTCGAGGTTGATCCACACGGGCTTGATGCCGCTCGCTTGTGCGATGCCAGCGCAGGCTGCCAGAAACTCAGGCGCTATGTCGCAGCCGAAAGCCTCGATAAGCACATCGCAGGGTTGCTGCGCGAGCCCGGCGGCTTGCAGGTCCAGCGGCCCGCCATCCTGGGGCCAGGGCAGCACAAGAACCCGCTCGCATCCAGCCGGCGCCATCCAATGCAGGGCCGAGGCGTCATCCACCCATAGCCGCACCGTGTGGCCGCGTGAGGCGAGGTCGGCGGCCAGGCGCCAGCACACGCCAATGTCCCCAAAGTTGTCGATGACTTTGCAAAAAATATCCCAAACGCGCGCGGTAACCATGGCCGGTATTGTCATGCAGGTGATGCAGGTCATGCGGTGGCCTCGCAAAGCGCCGGTACGCGGCAAAATAGGGGATATGCCTGAACATCCTCCTGTTGAAAAGCCAAGCGCTGGACACGCACCCGAGCTGCTGGCCGAAGTTGCCGCGCTTCCCGCCTTGCCTGGCGTCTATCGCTACTTCGATGCCGAGGGTGGCGTGCTCTACGTCGGCAAGGCGCGCAACCTCAAAAAGCGAGTCTCCAACTACTTCCAGAAGAACCACGGCGGCACGCGCATAGGCCACATGGTGACCAAGATCGCGCGTATGGAAACCACGGTGGTGCGCTCCGAGGCGGAGGCGCTGCTGCTCGAAAACAACCTGATCAAGACGCTCAACCCGAAGTACAACATCCTGTTTCGGGACGACAAGAGCTACCCCTACCTCAAGCTCACCGGCGCCCGCCCGCCCGTGGAGGGCGAGGCGCCCGCGGCCGCAGTGTTCCCGCGCATTGCCTACTACCGCGGTGCGGTCGAGAAAAAGCACCGTTACTTCGGGCCTTACCCCAGCGCCTGGGCCGTCAAGGACACCATCCTGCTGCTCCAAAAGGTGTTCCGGCTGCGCACCTGCGAAGACACGGTGTTCAACAACCGGACCCGGCCGTGCCTGCTGTACCAGATCAAGCGTTGCTCGGCCCCCTGTGTCGGCCATGTGTCGCCCGAGCAGTACGCGCTGGACACGGCCAACGCCGAGCGCTTTTTGCAGGGCCAGGCGCAGGACATCCTCACGGAACTTGAGAAAAAAATGCTGGTCCATGCCGAGAGGCTGGAGTTTGAGCAGGCCGCCGAGCTGCGCAACCAGATGTCGGCGCTGTCCAAGGTGCTGCACCAGCAGTCCATGGAAATAGGCGGCGACAAGGACGTCGACATCCTGGCGGTGAAAGTGCAGGGCGGCAAGGCCTGCGTCAACCTCGCCATGGTGCGCGGCGGCCGGCATCTGGGCGACAGGGCTTACTTTCCAAGCCATGTGGAGAACGCGGCCGACGTTGCGGCGCTTGATACCGAGATCGATACGGAGGTGCGGCCCGCAGCATCCGAACAAACTCCCGGTGAAAGCGTTTCGGCGGCCACTGCGGCTTCCTCATCTCCAGCACCTCCCGCCAAGTCGATTGAGGCCCTGGTGCTGGAAGCCTTTATCGCGCAGCACTACATCGACGTGCCGGTGCCACCCGCCCTGGTCTGCAGTGAGCCGGTGGACAAGGAATTGATGGAGGCGCTGGGCGCCCAGGCGCGCACCAAGGTCACGGCCATCCACCAGCCGCGCGAGCAGCGCCGCATCTGGCTGGAAATGGCGCAGAAAAATGCCGGCCTGCAGTTGGCGCGGCTGCTGGCAGAGCAGGGCTCGCAACAAGCGCGCACCCGCGCGCTGGCCGAGGCGTTGGATCTGCCGCTGGACAACCTGGACACGCTGCGCATCGAATGCTTTGACATCTCGCACACGGCCGGCGAATCCACGCAGGCCTCCTGCGTGGTGTTCCAGGAGCACAAGATGGTCAACAGCGAATACCGTCGCTACAACATCGAAGGCATTACGCCGGGTGACGACTACGCCGCCATGCGCCAGGTGCTGACGCGCCGCTACACCCGCCTGGCTGAAGCAGCGCGCAACGGCGAGGCCAAACTGCCCGACCTGGTGCTGGTCGACGGCGGCAAGGGGCAGGTCTCGATGGCGCGCGAAGTGTTCGAGGAACTGGGCCTGGACCTGGGGCTGATCGCCGGTGTCGAAAAAGGCGAGGGCCGCAAGGTCGGCCTGGAAGAGCTGGTATTCGCCGACGGGCGCGACAAGGTCTATCTGGGCCGGGATTCGGCCGCGCTGATGCTGATTGCGCAGATCCGCGACGAGGCCCACCGCTTTGCCATCACTGGCATGCGGGCCAGACGCGCCAAGGTGAGGGTGGGCGGCAGCAAGCTCGAAGACATCGCGGGCATAGGCCCGAAACGGCGTGCCAGCCTGCTGCAGCGCTTCGGCGGCATTCGTGGCATCGCTTCGGCCAGTGCGGAAGACATTGCCACAGTGGACGGCATTTCGAAGGATCTGGCCGAGGAAATTTACCGCGCGCTGCATTGATGCGTCGTCGGGTGCCAGACGTATTTGTGCAACGGAAGCCACCGTTTTGGTGCGCTTTAACCCGGTGCGCGGCAGGCTTGGTGCGGCTCATGCCAAAATCGGGTCATGTTTCTGACCATCCCCACGCTGATGACCTGGACTCGCATTGTTGCGATTCCGCTGATCGTGGGGGTGTTCTACCTGAACCTGGCGCCGGCAGAGCGCAACCTGATCGCCACCGTGATGTTTGTGGTGTTCGCCGCGACCGACTGGCTGGACGGCTTTCTGGCGCGCAAGCTGAACCAGACCTCGTCCTTCGGCGCCTTCCTCGACCCGGTCGCCGATAAATTCCTGGTGTGCGCTTCTTTGCTGGTGCTGGTGCACCTGCAGCGCGCCGACGTCTTCGTGGCACTCATCATCATCGGCCGCGAGATCGCGATCTCAGCGCTGCGCGAATGGATGGCCCTGATAGGGGCGACGAAAAGCGTGGCCGTGCACATGCTGGGCAAGGTCAAGACCACAGTCCAGATGATCGCCATCCCCTTTTTGCTGTTCGACGGCGTGCTCTTCGGCGTGATCAACACGCATGTCTGGGGCACCTGGCTGATCTGGATCTCCGCCATCCTCACGGTGTGGTCCATGATTTATTACCTGCAAAAAGCCATCCCGGAAATCCGCGCGCGCGCCAAATAGCCTCGCCGTCCCCCCAAAGCTGCCCTCCTTGAGTTCTCCCTCTACTTCCCCGGGTGCCTTGATCCGGGCCATGCCCGTTGTGTTCGTCCTGATCTGGAGCACCGGCTTCATCGTCGCCAAGTACGGGCTGCCTTACGCCCCGCCGTTGACCTTCCTGGCGATACGCTATTTCCTGTCCATCGTTTGTTTCCTGGTCTGGATAGTCCTGGCCCGGGCCGCCTGGCCCAGGACTCGCGCGCAGTGGGGCCACCTGGCCGTCACCGGCTTGCTGATGCATGCGGGCTACCTGGGTGGAATCTGGAGCGCGATGAAGGCCGGCATGGGTTCGGGCCTGACGGCGCTCATCGTCGGGCTTCAGCCCGTGCTCACGGCGCTGTGGGTGTCGTGGATGTCCTCGGGCGATGCCGGCAACGCACAGGCCCGGGTCAGCCCGCGCCAGTGGGCCGGCCTGGCATTCGGGCTGGGCGGCTTGCTGTTGGTGGTGTCGCGAAAATTCGGGGCAGGCCAGGAGGTCAGCGCGCTCACGCTGGCCTGCACCGTGTTCGCCCTGTTCTGTATCACGGCCGGCACGCTTTACCAAAAGCGTTTTGTGCAGCCGACCGATGTGCGCACCGCCAATGCCATCCAGCTGGCGGCGGCCTTGGTGGTGACTTTGCCGCTGGCTTTGTTCGAAACCGAAGCGATCAACTGGAATCCGCATTTCCTGAGCGCCATGGCCTGGTCGGTGCTGGCGCTGACGCTGGGCGGCAGTTCACTGCTTTACCTGCTGATCCAGCGCGGCGCGGCGACTGCCGTGACCAGCCTCTTGTACCTCGTGCCGCCTACAACAGCCTTGATGGCCTGGCTGTTGTTTGATGAACCCATCACCGTGGCCACTATCGCCGGCACGGCGATCACCGCGCTGGGCGTGAGCCTCGTGGTGCGGTCCGCGAAGCCGCCGGCGACCGCATAGTCTTCCAGGGCGCGTCCTGGAACTGAGCCACCAGGTGGTCTACCAGCAGGCGTATGCGCCGGGGTTGGTCGGTGCGATAGGGCGCCAGCCAGTGGATGTCGGCATCAGGCATCGAATACGCCGGCAGCACGCGCACCAATTGGCCCGAGGCCAGCTGCGGCGCGATATCCCACAGGCTGCGCAGCATGATGCCGCGCCCTTCCAGGCACCAGTCGCGCACCAGTTCACCCGAGTTGCTGGCCAAAGGGCCTTGAACGCGTACGCGCGCGGGGGTCTTGTCGCGTTCCCGCTGCAACTGCCAGACATCAAAGCGCTGGCCGGCGGCATTGCCGTTTTCACGCACGATCAGACAGGCGTGATCCTGAAGCGCCTCCAGGTCGGTGGGTTCGCCATGCTGTTTGATGTAGCGGGGCGAGGCCGCCAACACGCGCTGGTTGCGCGCCAGCCGGCGCGACACCCACTCGGCCGCCTGCCTGCCCTGCACCGACCACAGCCAGATGGCGCCGTCAAAGCCTTCGTTGGCCAGGTCCGGTAGCCGTTCTGTCAGCTGCAGCTGAATCTCGATGCGCGGATAGCGCTCCTGGAAAGCGGCCAGCGCCGGTCCCAGCCAGAGCCGGCCGAAGCCGAAGGTGGCCGCCAAGCGGATCAATCCCGTCGGTTCGGCCTTGCGCTCCTGCAGTTCCGATTCGAGTGCCATAAAGCCCTGCAACAGGACCTGGGCGCGTTCGCACACGGTTTCACCTTCTGCTGTGGGGCTGACGCGCCGGGTGGTGCGCTGAAACAGCCGCTGCCCCAACTGGGCTTCGAGTGCGGCAAGCCGCTTGGTCACCACGGGCGGCGCCACATCGAGGCTGAGTGCCGCGGCGGTCAGGCTGCCCCCATCGCGTACGGCCAAAACCAGTTCCAGGTCGCTGCGGTCCATTTGTGCCTTAAAGGAAACAATTGATTGCTTAATTATTGCTTGAATCGGTGCAGCGTCTTGTACAAAATCAATGCCAGGCAAAAAGGGAGGCGCACAAACAGGAAAGCGCAAACTCCTCCCAGCCAAAAGAGAAAGCAAGGCTGATTGATGTTCGAAGGATTTTCCCGGCGCGATATCGAAGGACCCGCTGGCAGGCTGCACACCCTGCAGGGCGGCAGCGGTGCGCCCTTGCTGCTGCTGCACGGACACCCGCAAACCCATGTGATGTGGCATGCGGTGGCCGGTGAACTGGCCAAGTCATTTAGCGTGGTCATGATGGACTTGCGCGGTTACGGGGATTCGGCCCGGGTTGCGAGCGATGCGGATCATCAGGCTTACTCGAAGCGCGCGATGGCGCAGGACGCCGTGGCCGTCATGAAGGCCTGCGGGTTTTCGCGTTTCCAGGTGCTGGCTCATGACCGCGGCGGGCGCGTGGCCCATCGCCTGGCGGCCGACCACCCGGATGCGGTGCAGCGCCTGATGCTGCTGGACATCGCGCCCACGCTCGCCATGTACGACAACACCTCGGATGCCTTTGCGCGCGCCTACTGGCACTGGTTTTTTCTAATCCAGCCGCCGCCCTTGCCGGAAGCGCTGATAGCCTCCGACCCGGTGCGCTATGTGCGCAGCGTGATGGGCAAGCGCCACGCCGGCCTGGCCGCATTTGCGTCCGCCGCGCTCGCCGAGTACGAGCGCTGCGCGCAGATCCCCGGCACCGCCGCCAGTATCTGCGAGGACTACCGGGCCTCCGCCACCATCGACCTGATGCATGACCGCGCCGACGTCGCGGCCGACCTTCGACTGGCTCAGCCGCTACGCGTGTTGTGGGGCGAGCATGGCGCGGTAGGCCAATGCTTCAAGGTGCTCGACCTCTGGCGCGAACGCGCGCGGGATGTGTCGGGCATGGCGCTGCCTTGCGGCCACTACATCGCGGAAGAGGCGCCGGCGCTGCTGCTGGCCGAAGCGCTGAAATTTTTCAAACCCTGACTCCGAAAATTCAAAGGAACATCATGAGCAAGCACATCGGAAAAAAGAGAATCGCGGTCATCGCCGGCGACGGCATCGGCAAGGAAGTCATGCCCGAAGGCATACGAGTGCTGGAGGCCGCGGCCGTCAAGTACGGCATCGACCTGCAATTCGACCAGTTTGATTTCTCGAGCTGGGACTATTTCGAGAAGCACGGCAAGATGCTGCCCGACAACTGGAAAGATCAGATCGGTGGGCACGACGCGATTTACTTCGGCGCGGTGGGCTGGCCCGACAAGATCCCCGACCATGTCTCCCTGTGGGGTTCCTTGCTGCTGTTCCGCCGCGAGTTTGACCAGTACATCAACTTGCGGCCGGCGCGTTTGATGCCCGGCATCATCGCGCCGGTGGTGCGGCGCGACGGCAGTCCGCGCCAACCGGGCGAAATCGATTTTTACATCGTGCGCGAAAACACTGAGGGCGAATACTCAAGCATAGGCGGGAAGGCTTTTCCGGGCACCGACCGCGAATTCGTGCTTCAGGAGTCGGTGTTCACCCGCATTGGTGTGGACCGGGTGCTGAAATTCGCGTTCGAACTGGCTCAGTCGCGGCCGAAGAAGCACTTGACGAGCGCAACCAAATCGAACGGAATTTCGATTTCCATGCCTTATTGGGACGAGCGCGTGGCCGAAATGGCGAAAAACTATCCAGGTATCAAGCTGGATAAATTTCACATTGACATCCTGACCGCACATTTTGTGCAGCGCCCGGATTTCTTTGACGTGGTGGTGGCCAGCAATCTCTTTGGCGACATCCTGAGCGACCTGGGGCCGGCGTGCACCGGCACTATCGGCATCGCGCCCAGCGCCAATCTGAACCCCGAACGAAAATTCCCGTCGCTGTTCGAACCGGTGCACGGTTCGGCCCCTGACATCGCGGGGCGCAACGTCGCCAATCCCATAGGCCAGATTTGGTGCGGTGCAATGATGCTTGAATTCCTGGGGCATAAGGATGCACACGACGGCATCCTCGCCGCGATTGAAAAAGTACTGGAGCCCGCAAGTGGTGCGCCGCGTACGCCCGACCTGGGCGGGAAGGCCGGCACGGCCGATGTCGGCAAAGCCATTGCCGAGGCCGTGGCACGTTCCTAGGACCGCTGGAAAGCAGTTGGAAAGCCCTGTTTTGCCTAGCATGAAAATTACACATCATGCTTACGATTAAGTCGAGAAAGCGCTGAAAAAACGTCTAGAATCCGCCTCCGCACGTTGTAAAAACTTGCTGCTGTATTGACAGGTTAGAAGTCCATGGCTCTAATTGGAAGCAGCAGAAAACCTGCGCAAGCCGCTCCCGCTGACACCATCACCACAGTGTCCCGGGAGATATTTTTTAGAGACAACCAGATTAACTTTTTATCAACGAGGGGCTCCTTGTGAACAAGACTGAACTGATCGAGCACATTGCCAA
>Ga0102589_1005739_pt1 | contig 10636 bp, 8 predicted proteins | sample AraplaMF_Col_mLB_FD_76858 | JGI IMG/M metagenome (GOLD analysis project Ga0102589, IMG submission 76858) | Arabidopsis root microbial communities from the University of North Carolina, USA - plate scrape MF_Col_mLB | ecosystem: Host-associated > Plants > Roots > Endosphere | place: USA... | reverse complement strand
TGGCCCGCTCGAGATCGTACCCCGTAAAACGCCGTGAAAGCGCCGGCACCTTTTTCAGCAGTGCTTCGCGACCAGACTGACAGGCCCCCTCGATCTCCAAGAGCATTGCATGAGCCCAATCGGGGGGCGGCGCGGCACTGTCCAATGTCCGTCCGCCGTCGAGAACGAGCTCCATTCCAAGGATATTGTCGCTGGTCTTGCCGTAACGCCGCGACCCCTTGCCCGATGCATCCGTGCTCACCATGCCACCAATGGTGCAGCGGCTCGCCGTTGATGTCGTCGGCGCAAAAAAGAGGCCGGCCGACGCAAGCTGCGTATTCAGTTCATCAAGAACGATGCCGGGCTCCACCTCTACCCACTGCTCTTCGACGTTTACTTCCAGTAGACGGTTCATGTGCTTCTGAAAGTCTACGATGATGCCGGCATTCAGGCTCTGGCCGTTGGTGCCCGTGCCGCCACCGCGCGCGGTAACGGGAACGCCGCTAAGATCATCAGTATCGAGGACACGCATCAGCCGTCGCACGTCCTCGGCATCGCGTGGGGCAACGACGATATCCGGCGCGATCGCATAGACGCTGTTATCGGTGGACATGGCCGCGAGAAGTGCAGCATCACTTGCAACGTCGCCACGAAAACCCTTTTCCTTCAGAAGAGCAGGAAGTCGTTCAAGAGCATGATGATAAAGGGGCTTCTTTATGTTCTGGTGCATTATCACTGTAATCCAGGGGCTCACGGAAGGGCATTGAACCACAAAGACGACGTTCGTATAATTAGAAAGATATGAAAATATTTTCGGAAAATACGAAGTTGGGCCTGTGCCATCCTCAGGCCCCGCTAACGGTTACGGGATCCGATCCGGTAAGCAATGATCTCAAGCTCGCAAAACAAACATTCTGACCCGGGGTAAAGAGGATTTCAGAATCAGGGTGCCCCTGCGTCCCGCCTCGACCAACCACCGCTGAACTGGAGCTATTCCTTCCATGAAGATATTTCCAGAAAACACGAACATCGGTTTGCGCCACCTGAGGGCAGCGCTGACTGTAATGGATGAGGGGTCCTTCACCCGAGCTGCGCTGTTGCTTGGGGTTGTTCCCTCAGCCTTGACCGAAACAATTCGGACACTCGAAGCAGAGTGCCGGACGGCAATTTTTGACCGGAAATCTCGTCCGATACGAGCGACTGAAGCGGGTCAGGAATTTCTGGAGGGCGCACGCGATATTCTCGCTCGTTTTGAGCTTTCGCTTGCAAATGTGCGACAGGTAGGCGGTCTCAAGCGGGGGCGGGTGCTCATAGGCGCTGCGCCATCCGCCGTCCTTACTCCGCTTTCTGAAGCGATCATTAAATTCCGCTCAGATCATCCTGGGATCGACGTCATTGTTCACGACGACGTAGCCGAACGCCTGGCCAGTCTGGTTGTGGACGAGACGCTTGATTTCGCATTGGCCGGGCCGGGTTTCAAGTCGGCCGAATTGCATGAAGAAAAGATCAGCGAAGATGCATTTGGTCTCGTTTGCCATAAAAGCCATCGCCTGGCCCAGTCTTCAGCATCGGTCCTTCTGTCCGACATCGATCCAGATGACCTGATAGTCCTCGACGGGCAGGCCGGTATTGCGAGGATGCTCGCGGACTGCCCTGACCTGCCGCAACAGCTGACCGTCGGTCGCATTCAAACATTCAGCACCATCGCCCAGTTGACCTTGATCAGTCGCAACGCTGGCGTAGCCCTGTTGCCACAGCAGGCTGCCGATGTCATCCAAAGTGACGAGATCGTCTTTCGCGAGATCGCTGACCTGCACTTGGTGCGCTCGCTTTATCTCTTAACCCGCACTCGCTCGACTTTGCCGCCCGCGGCAAAGCGCTTTATCGCCTACCTCACTTAGCACCCTCTCACAGGACAAGTGGGATCTTGCCTGGACCAATTGAACATTGTTCTCGATATCGCTGTTTCCCGACCAACGGACACATGATAGGTGCCTTTTCGGCGGCCAATTCCTGCGGCTTGCCATCGAGCAATTCGTTGTTGGCGACGAGCAGGCTCCCGGAATCGGGCGGAAGCGGATTTCAAGTTTGGATGACGTCGACAGGGGGAGGCTCAAGACAGCGCGAAGATCCTCACCTCCCTCGCTATGCCCTGAAGCTCCTCCATTCTGGAAACCGACGTGATGCCGCTGTCATGCAGGATTTCTGAAACGTGGGTATCCCCGACAATCGCTTCCGTCGTCATGATAACATTGGGATCAGCAAGGCCCTGTACGCGGGAGGCAATATTGACGGTCTGACCGAAGTAGTCCTGCCTGTCGTTGAGGTTGACTGCGAGACATGGTCCCTCATGGATGCCGATCTTCAGGAGAAGATCGTCGCTGCCGTGCTCGGCATTCAGCTGCAGCATCGCCTCGCGCATCCGGAGCGCGGCGGCCACTGCGCGGTCCGGGCTCGGGAAGGTGGCCATGACGGCGTCGCCGATTGTCTTGACGACAGCTCCGGTCTCCGCGGCAACTATCTCGTGAAGTACCCGGAAGTGCGCTCGTACCAGATCGAATGCGGCAAGGTCACCGACGCGCTCGTAGAGCGCGGTCGAGCCTCTCAAGTCAGTAAAGAGGAAGGTGAGGCTGGTGATCTTGAGGCGCTGGTCGACGTCAAGTGTGTCGGTCCGATAGATGTCCCGGAAACTCTGGTTCGACAGGATACGTTTCGCCGTGAGAAAAGCTCGCCTGCGGCCCAGCAGGTCGTGTAGCTCGTCTCCTGCAATGCAGACGTTAGGTATCACCCTGCGTTCCGTGTGGTTCTCAAGCATGAGCCGCAGTGGGCCGGGACGAAGCGGGACCGTTTCGTTTAGCGCATGCGCCTTACTGATGACCATCGACAGGTTTTGCCGTTCGTCGGTGGGCTCCCCCTTCACGTCGATGAACTGTGCCGCGTGTGTTACCGGATCGAAGATGATCACGAATTGCGCCGGCAGCTGCAGTGAGAGGAAAGCCTTCTCCCCCGGAGCCAACTCGATCATCTCCAGTTGGATGCGTGCAAACCTTGCTTCGAAGTCCTCCGGAAGGTCGACTCCGGAACTGAAGAAGATCTGTCGGTAGTATTCAAGCGGCGGAAGCCGATCGGGGTCGTGGGCAGAAATCCTGCGAACCCTCGGACTGACCGTGAACGTCACCTCGACCATTTCGTCGAGGGTTGGTTCATACCCGGCCGCGCAGAGCGCGCACTGGTAGGTTTCCTGATCGACTGTTTTCAGAGTTGCACCGGTGTCCAGCACGCCGCCGCAACCTGGGCAAAGGACATTCCAGGTCATGTCGAACGCGCCAATGCGCGCTGCATGCAGAAATGCTGCGATCGTCTTCTCTTCGTCGAGATGATGCTTATCAGCAAAGGCGAGCACATTGATGCGATTAAGATCGCGATCGGACCCATGCGTGACTACGCGCTCGATACGGTCGACCGTCTGCGGATCAGCAGCCTGTCGCAGGGTGGCAAAAAGCGCGTCCACTTCATTCATAAGACACGTCTCCGTGTGCGTAACCACAAGAGATAACGCAACACCCGAATTGTACCACGGAATTTTCTGATCTCGCCACCAATGAGATTGATCCGAGGTCATTCAAAAGCCGGGACATTGTCTTTCGGGAAATCGCCGATTTTCGGCTTGTCCGCTCGCTCTACCTGCTGACTCGAAGCCGCGCGAGCCTGTCTCCTGCAGCAGAGCGGTTCATCAGTTACCTTCTCGAGCGGGTGCCGCACGAAACGCTCAAGGAACTGATGAAAATTGCGAAAATACGACCGCAATTGCTTGTTTCCATAACGGATTGAGCGAAACTTCCGTTTGACGAACGATATCCTCACCCCAGGTAAATCGGGACCGATCATGGACAGCAGTACCTTCAACGTGACGCTTGCAACGGACGGATGCGGCGTCCTTTCCATTGACGTTGGCGCTCCTGCCGAAAACTGCCGACGGTCTGGAGCGCTGCTGCCATCGCCGTTACATCTGAGCTGACGTCTTTCATTTTCTGGGGTGCACAATGAAGATCACCGTTTTGGGCGCCGGCGTCATCGGCGTCACCACAGCCTACTATCTGGCAAGATCGGGACACGATGTAACGGTGCTGGATCGCCAGAGCGGACCAGCGCTGGAGACGAGCTATGCCAATGCCGGTGAGATCTCGCCGGGTTACGCGTCGCCATGGGCCGCCCCCGGAATACCTCAGAAGGCCGTCAAATGGCTCTTCATGAAGCATGCGCCGTTGATCATCCGCCCAACTGTCGATCCGGCCACCTGGGACTGGGTGATGGCAATGCTGCGCAATTGCACTTCCGCGCGCTATGCCATCAACAAAAGTCGCATGGTGCGCATTGCAGAATATAGCCGCGACTGCCTGATCGAACTGCGCGCTGAGACCGGCATTCCGTATGACGAGCGAACCCAAGGAACCCTGCAGCTCTTTCGCACGCAAAAACAACTGGACTCGATCACAAAGGATATCGAGGTTCTTGCAAAGGACGGCGTGCCGTTCGAGGTGCTCGATCCGGCCCAGTGTGTTGCCGCCGAGCCCGGGCTTTCGCCGGTGAAGCACAAGATCGTCGGCGGATTGCGTCTTCCCAATGATGAGACCGGTGACTGTTTCAAGTTTACCAATGAACTTGCCAAGCGTGCCGAGGCACTGGGCGTCCATTTCGTCTACGGAACCGATGTCCACAAGCTGCGTATCGAGAGCAACAGGATCAGCGCAGTGGAAACATCGCGGGGCGTGTTCGATGGCGATGCGGTCGTGGCCGCATTCGGCAGCTTTACGCCAAGCCTGCTGAAGCCGCTCGGACTGAAGATCCCGATCTACCCGGTGAAGGGATACTCGATCACGGTTCCGATCATCGACGAAAGCCGCGCACCAGTCTCGACGATCATGGACGAGACCTTCAAGATCGCCATCACCCGCCTTGGCGACCGGATCCGCGTTGGTGGCATGGCCGAAATCTCGCGCTTCAACAAGGACTTGCCGACATCCCGCAAGGCAACGCTCGTGCATTCCGTCGAAGATCTGTTTGGTGGGGCAGGGGATCAGAGCCAGGCGCAGTTCTGGTGCGGCCTGCGCCCTATGACGCCCGATGGCACGCCGATCATCGGCAAGACCGTCTACGACAACCTTTACCTCAATTCTGGCCACGGCACGCTTGGTTGGACGATGGCATGCGGCTCCGGCCGCGTGCTGACAGATATCATCAACAGGGCAAGACCGCAGATATCGATTGAGGGTCTCGATCTCGGCCGCTACGGCTGAGGAGACGAAAGGCAGAATTCGTACGCTATCCTGATAAAATACCGGCGCCGCGATGGCAGCGCCGGGGTTTCACGATCGGGTGGTCAGCGTGCCGCCCAGTTGGCACCACGCCTGAAGATGGTCTTCATCTCGGGTACCGAGAATTCCTTGGCCTGGTGGCCAAGCGAGGAATAGAAAACGCGGCCCTTGCCGTATTTGCGTTTCCAGGCGACGGGCATGACGACACCATCGATCCAGTAGGCGTGATCACCGGTGAACCTGGTCGTGGCCAGCACCTCATTCGAGGGGTCGACATGCATGTAGTATTGCTCGGACGTGTAGGGGAAGTCGGCAATGCCTTCCATGATCGGGTCGTCCGGGCGAGTGACATTGACGGTGTAGTCGATGATGTTGCCGGGGTGTGCGACCCACTGGCCGCCGATGATGAACTGGTATTCGACGCATTCGCGGAAGCTGTCACCGGCGCCGCCGTGGTAGCCGGCAATGCCGACGCCACCCTCGATCGCGGCTGCGAGGTTCTTGATCTCTTCCTTTTCGATCTTCGACATCGTCACGATCGGCACGACGAGGCTGAGATCATGGACGGACGGATCGGCAAAAGCCTCGGTCGTGTGCTCGACGTAGACCTTGAACCCGTCCTCCTCCAGCATGTCCTTGATGATTGCGGCGCATTCCTGCGGCTCGTGGCCACTCCATCCGCCCCAGACGATCAGTGCTTCACGCATAGTCTTCCTCCTGATGATTACTTGGCCAATCGCCCGTCGACGAGCGACTGTGACAGCGGCATGGGCCGCTCTGTTTGGGTGGTGATGGCAACCGTGCGCCCGCTCTCGGAGGCCGCGTGGAAGGCCTCCATGACCTCGAGGACATGCAGAGCCAGGTCGCCGTTGGCACGATGCGGCCGGTTCGAGCGGATGGCATGGGCGAGATCCGCAACACCGATCGAGCGATAATTGCCATCGCCATAGGGCGCCGTCAGCGGCTGCTGTTCGAAGGCGCCACCTTTCTTCAAAACTTCAACATCGCCTCCGAAGTGATTGGGATCGGGAACGATCAGTGTGCCCTCGGTGCCGTAGATCTCCAGCGGCACATGCTTGTGTCCGGCAACGTCGAAGCTCATTGCGATCTGTACGACCGCACCATTGGCGAACGCCATCAGACCGGCGACATGGGTGGGCACGTGTACCGGGATGTGCTCGCCGTTTCTCGGTTCGCTGGTGATCACGCGCTCCTTTCGCGGCGTGATGGCAAAGCCCGCCACCTGCGCGACCGGTCCGAAAAGGTTGACGAGATCGGTGATGTAGTAAGGGCCCATATCGAGCATCGGTCCGCCGCCGACCTCGTAGTAGAAGGCCGGATTTGGATGCCACCGCTCGTGGCCGGGGCACATGAAAGTTGCCGTGCCGCCGACCGGTTGGCCGATGACACCCTGATCGATGAGGGCACGCGCCGTCTGATGCCCGCCGCCGAGAAATGTGTCGGGAGCCGCACCGATGCGCAGCCCCCTGGCCTTGGCGGCTTCGGCGAGCTTCTTGCCCTCCGCGAAATTGATGCCCAGCGGCTTTTCCGAATAGGCATGCTTGCCGGCCGCAAGGGCCTGCAGGCCGACGGCAACGTGAGCCTTCGGAACCGTCAGATTGACGATGATTTCCACTTTCGGATCGGCAAGAAGCTCATCAATCCGCTTTGCCGGCACGTCGAATTCGCTGGCCTTGGCTTCCGCCAATGCGTGGTTGAGATCGGCCACGCCGCGAACCTCAAGGATGGGGAAGGATGCCATCGCTTTCAGATAGGCGCCGGAGATATTGCCGCACCCGATGATGCCGATACCGACTCGTTCCATGATTTCCTCCCGTTGGATGTCGTGATTTTGCTGCTCAGAGCGCTGGACCAGTGGTGTTCCAGGGCGACTCGTAGAGTTCGTAAAGGGCCACCGCAGCAGCTCCTTGCGCCCAGAAGTCGTCCGTCGAATCGTCGAAGACGAGTTCGGCAACGCCCTTCAGCGATGGCGGAACGGCGAGCGCATAGGCGTTGCGCAAGCTGTCGAGAAATGGCTCACCTAGCGCAAGGCTGGAGCCGACGAGGATGACGCGGGGCGGCGCAAACAAGGTGACGATGTTGGCAATCGCAACGCCCACGGCTTCGCCGGCCCGGATGGCAGCACCAATCAACGTACTGTCCTCGGCCTTGATGAGCGCCTGGGCATGCGTCATGCCGCGTCCAAGCTTGATGGCTTCTGCAAAGCGGCCACTGGCCGGCTGCTCGCCAAGGATTTCGCTTTCGCCAGCCTGGCTCGACAGCCGCACGACCCCGTTGGGTCCCATGCCAAGCACCAGGTCGCCGAGATTGTGGCTGAGGCCGCCAGCACCACGAAACAGCTGATTGTCATGAAGCACGCCGAGACCGAGTGTCTGCTCGAGCGAAATCAACACCATGTCTTCCAGGTCACGGGCCTTGCCGAACCAGTGATGGGCAAGCGTGATCGCATGCGCATCGCTTTCAACGATGGTCGGGGTATCGAGCCTGGTCGTCATCTCGCTTGCGAAATCGACATTCGTGTCGCGAAAGATCGGGCTGCTGCGGATATGGCCGGTTCGGTGCTCGATCACGCCGGGAAGGCCAAGGCAGACGCTATCGACATCCTCGAGCGAAAGGCCGGCATCGACGACGCAGCGGCGCACCCCGTCTTCGACGAGGTCTGCGATCACGCCGATCGGCTGGCGGTCGATGCGGATCGGCAGGGTGATTTTCGATAGCACGTCGCCACGGAAATCGGTCACCACGAACACCAGGCGGTTGGCCGCGATCTTCGCCCCGACGACGCGTGCTGCATCGGGATTGAGCTCCAGCATGACGCGGGGTCTTCCGCGCGCGGCCTCGTTGCGAATATCGCCCTCGTGGCGCGGCAGGATCAGCCCGTCGTCGAGCAAGGAAGCAGTGATCGCCGAAACGGTCGTGGTCGACAACTGCGTGCGTTCGCTGATCTCGACACGCGATATGGGCCCGTGACGCCGGATCGTGTCCAGCACGTTCAAGCGATTGATCGCGCGCATCAATTCGGGATCTGCGGTCTTCATCAGGTCGGCCAGGCTCTTCAATGTCACCGCGGCGTGCGGCGCTCATATTTTCAACGGTATGCGAATTAAATAGCGCGCCAGCATCCCCGTCTGTCAAGGCAAATCTGCCCGATTTCAACGAGGGGAGTTGACATTCGCCAAAACCTCCCGATGATTTAATCCGCATAAGGGAAAAATTGAAGAGGACAATTTTTTGCCCTTGCTGGAGGAGAAAATCATGTTTGACCATATGAAGGCGAAAGCCTTGCTTCGCAGCCGTTTCATCACCCGCTCGGCGGCCACGGGACTGGCGCTCCTGATCGCTGCGGGAAGTGCCGCGGCAGACACCACCGTCAAGTGGCTGCACCTTGAGCTCGATCCGAACTATGTCGCGATCTGGCGCAAGATTGCAGACAAATACCAGGCCGAACATCCCGGCGTGAAAATCGAAATGCAGTTCCTGGAAAACGAGGCTTTCAAGGCCAAGCTTCCGACCCTCTTGCAATCGAGCGATGCGCCGGATTTCTTCTACAGCTGGGGCGGCGGCGTGCTGAAGCAGCAGCTGGCGACCGGGACGCTCATGGACCTGACGGCGGCGATGAACGCAAAGGACGGCGCCTGGGTGAAGAGCTACAACCCGGCCGCGATCAAGGGCCTGTCCTACGACGGCAAGATCGGCGCCGTGCCTTTCAAGATGGGCACCGTCTCCTTCTTCTACAACAAGGCCCTTTTCGCCAAGGCCGGTGTCGATGCCGCCAGCATTAAGTCCTGGGATGACTATCTCAATGCCGTGAAGAAGATCAAGGATGCCGGCATCGTCCCGATTGCGGGCGGCGGTGGCGAGAAATGGCCCCTGCATTTCTACTGGAGCTATCTGGTGATGCGCAACGGTGGCCAGACGGTCTTCGACGCGGCCAAGACCGGTGAAGGGGAAGGTTTCAACGATCCGGCGATCATCAAGGCCGGAGAGCAGCTTGCCGAGCTCGGCAAACTGCAGCCGTTCCAGCCAGGCTATCTCGGCGCCACCTGGCCGCAGACGCTCGGCGTCTTCGGCGATGGCAAGGCAGCAATGATCCTGGCGTTTGAAAACACCGCCGCCAACCAGCGCACGAATGCCGGTGACGGCAAGGGGCTCGATCCGGACAATATCGGCCGCTTTGCGTTTCCGGCCGTGACGGGCGGCGCAGGCGCGGTCACCGACACGCTTGGTGGATTGAACGGCTGGGCCGTGACGAAGAAGGCGCCGCCTGAAACGCTCGACTTCCTCGCCTATCTGACGAACGCCGAAAACGAGCGCGAGATGGCCAAGGCCGGCATGCTCATCCCGGTCGCCGTCGGTGCCGAGGATGGTGTGACCAATCCGCTGTTGCATCAGTCTGCCGAACAGTTGGCGCACTCGACCTGGCATCAGAACTTCTTCGATCAGGATCTCGGCCCCTCGGTCGGCCGCGTCGTCAACGATGTCTCCGTTGCCATAGTCTCCGGGCAGATGAGCCCTGCCGATGGAGCACAGCAGATCCAGGAAGCCTTCGAGCAGGATCAGCTCTGATCAAGACGATCGCGGCGCGGAGCTTGTTCCCGCGCCGCCCTCAATCCGGTAAAGGGGATCGGCCTCAATGACCACCATCAGCGTGACAAGCCTCGTGCGTCCGCGCCCGACTGTCAGATCGGCGGTGCGCAGCAAGGATCCTAGCCTGGCGCGGCGCCTGCCGGTCCTGCTTCTGTTCCTGCCGCCAGCACTGTTGCTGTTTACGATCTTTGTCATCCTGCCGATGGGCGAGGCTGCCTGGTACAGCCTTTATAAATGGGATGGGTACGGTCTGCCGACGCAGTTCGTCGGAATGCGCAATTTCGAGGTGCTGTTCAAGAACAGTGCCTTCCTGACCGCGTTGAAAAACAATGCCCTGATCATCGTCATTTCGATCATGATCCAGATACCGCTCGCTATCTGGTTGGCGACGATGCTCGCCCACCGGATCGCCGGCGTCGTCCTCTTTCGCCTGATCTTCTTTTTGCCCTACGTCTTGGCGGAGGTTGCAGCGGGCCTCATCTGGCGCTTCGTCTACGACGGCGACTATGGTCTGTTTGCCTCGGCTGCCCACCTCATCGGCGTCGAGACCCCCTATGTTCTGGCCGACAAGGACCTGGCGATCTATGCGGTCCTGGCAGTAGTCGTCTGGAAGTATTTCGGTTTCCACATGATGCTGTTCATCGCGGGACTGCAATCGCTCGACAAGAGCGTGCTGGAGGCGGCCGAAATCGACGGCGCGAGCGGTTGGCAGCGGTTCCGCTACATCACCCTGC
>Ga0102589_1005738_pt1 | contig 10636 bp, 8 predicted proteins | sample AraplaMF_Col_mLB_FD_76858 | JGI IMG/M metagenome (GOLD analysis project Ga0102589, IMG submission 76858) | Arabidopsis root microbial communities from the University of North Carolina, USA - plate scrape MF_Col_mLB | ecosystem: Host-associated > Plants > Roots > Endosphere | place: USA... | reverse complement strand
CTGTAGCGGTGAATGAGGCCGCCGGCGTGCGAACGACAAGCCCCATCCTTGCCGAAGCTTTGAATACGAACGCTAGTTTCGTGCGAAAACTTGTTTCCACGTTAACGAAGGCGGGCATTTTGGCGTCCAAGGACGGATCGGGCGGCGGTATCGGCCTGGCTAGAAAATCCGAAAAAATCCAACTTATCGAGATCTACAACGCGATACTGCCCGATCAACGATCATGGGCCGCACGCGAAAAAATCCCTTCTTTGTGCGCAGTAACACGTAATATCGGCACCATCAGCGATCAACTCGGCGAGCATGCTGACGCTGCAGTAGCCAGAGTGCTTAGTGGAGTATCCATCGCCGACTGCGTCGCCAAAATCGCGGAATTAGAAACATCCGCTAAAACCGGAAGCTAAGCAGACGTTCCTCACTGTGATTGGTGGCCAATTAACAGTCGGCGCTTGGAACCGAATGAAACACCGGTCCGGAGCTTAAGCGACCGCAGGATCAGTCAGTGACGTACAGCCTGTTTAGCTGTTAGCGATGCGATTTTAATCATTAGTTCATCCATTTGGACCGGCTTGCTGAGGCAGGGAACTCGTGCGAAGCGTTTTGGCATGCGGCTGCGATCATAGCCGGTCACGAAGACAAACGGCACTTTTCGATTATACAGAATATCGGCCAGTTCGAATACATTTTCCGAACCGAGCCGGACATCGAGAACCGCAAAATCGACGGCCGCTTTCGCCAAAGCTCCCAAGGAGCCTTGTAGATCTGGATAAGGGCCGATAACGTTCGCGCCATGTTCTTCCATCGCCAATTCGATATCGACGGCCAGTAGATATTCGTCCTCAACGACGAGGACGTTTCGTCCAATGAGATCACTGAACATCATCGACGGTCCCATCTTTCTCTGAGCATGACATCATACGCTGGTTAAGCAATTTGCGAAAAGAGAGAAGATGGTTTGAAACCGTACAGATATGGAGTACGCGCCATCATGCGGTGCGCATAACGACGGCTTCCGGGCCTGTGGCCAAGCCCGTGTGTTCGGATCATGCAGGGTATCAAGACATCATTTTTTGACCCCTTGATACGGCTTTCCCACCATGGGATCGTCTATCTTCCGTGCCGATCCTACCGCCGCAGCCCGGCAAGAAGCGAAAATTTATAGATCCCGTGGCCATGAGCTCGCATGTCGGCGTTTGCGGTGAACGCGCCCTCCGCTCACCCCAAGTCGGGGCATTACAATGACTTAAGCTCCACCAGTTCGCGCACTTGGTTGAACACGGAAGCCTCCACCCGCCGTAACCGGGCTATCAATCTGGCCTCATCGTCGGTCACAAGGACTACCTCGTGTCTTTCGCTGCTTCCCCGCTCACAAAATACTCCATTGGGAGGCCGAACAGCTGGGCAATGTGGTGGAGCGAAGCCGCGGTCACCCGGTTTTCGCCCTGCTCGTATCTCTGGAGCTGCTGGAATGATATTCCTAGCCTCTCCGCAACAATCTTCTGAGATAATCCCGCATTCTTGCGAACTTCCCTTAGCCGAACGCCGATCTGCAAATCGATTGCCTTCGTCCCGCTTTTCTTGATCGTTTCCAGTTCCATCAACGTCCCCCGACGATATATGTGTCGTCTATCTAAGGCATCCTGGCATCGTTTCACAAACCAAAAGGGATGCAGAGATGGCCGTCGCGACAATTGGACTGGATATCGCGAAGAACGTTTTTCAAGTCTACGGGGCGAACGAAGCAGGCGAGCAACTGTTCAATAGGAAGATAGCGCGCTCGGCAATCCTGGACTACTTTCGTAAGGTGCCGCCATGCGTTGTCGCGATGGAGTCTTGTGCGACAGCCCACCACTGGGGCCGCTCAATTGCCGCGCTCGGTCATGAGGTCCGCCTGATCCACCCCACATATGTGAAGCCGTTCGTCAACCGTGACAAGACCGATGCGAACGATGCCGAGGCGATCCACGCAGCATCTTCCAGGAAGTCGATGCGCTTCGTAGCGGTCAAGTCGGCAGGTCATCAAGCCTCTACGATGCTGTTCAAAACGCGGGCGCTCCTGGTGCGTCAGCGCGTTCAAGCAGTAAATGCGTTGAGAGCCCACCTAGCCGAATTTGGCATCGTTTCTCGTCCGGGAGCTGCCAATGTTCCCACATTGGTTGCAGCGGTCCGCAACCGAACAAACACCATCTTGCCGCCGCAGGCCAGGGCTGCTCTCAGGATCATTGCGAAGCAGATTGACAGGCTCTCTCAAGATATCGCCGGTCTCGAAAAGGCAATAAAGGCTCATGCGAAGGCTGACGACGAAATGAGGAGGCTCATGACGATCCCAGGGGTGGGACCGATGACCGCCACTGCCGTCAAAGCATTCGTACCAGATGCCAGCATCTTCAAGTCTGCGCGCCACTTCGGTTCATGGACGGGCCTTACTCCCCGAACGCTCTCGAGCGGCGAGCGCACCTGGACTGGCGGGATCACCAAAAGGGGCAACTGCGAACTGAGATCGTTGATCGTCGCGGGAGCTATGTCTGTCGTTCGAAACACTAAAGAGGATGCGCGCATCTGGGTGGCCTCGTTAAAGCGACGACGTCCCTTCAAAGTTGCGGCGGTCGCCCTTGCCGATAAAATTGCAAGAACAATCTGGGCGCTTCTTGTTAACGGTGGCATTTAGAATCCGGAACTGCTGGCATAGCCGGCGCGGCTGGTTAACACGGGCCGCTTAGCTTCGGCCGGAATGCCGATCATCGAATGCACAGCAGGCGAGCAACACCGACGAATACCCTGTGCTTGCGAGCACGCTCGAGTGACGGGTGCTTGTCCCGCGTAAGTCGCTGAGGCTCATTGCAAGCCCTTGCATGGAAGCCGTACACTTGGTTGCAGCATCAAGATGTGAGGTAGCTGGCCGGGCGGATCGCAGATACCCGCGATCCGCCTCTTAGCTTCCTCTGCTCCTCATGAGAATACGGCATTTACCCCCTTGCCTTGTATGACAAGTTTGGATCAGATGCGGGAAAGCTCAATGCATGGAGAGGTCGTATGACACGCCTACTAATTCGCGCTACTTTGGCTCTGTGTGGTTTCATCATTCCAGCCGCCGCCTACGCTCATACCGGAGCGGGTGCTCCATCCGGGTTCGCGCACGGCTTCGCGCATCCGATATCAGGTATTGATCACACTCTTGCGATGGTGCTGGTCGGTCTACTGGCTTTCCAGCTTGGCGGACGAGCTGTTTGGCTCCTGCCGATGGCATTTACCGGTTTGATGATTGTTGGAGGGATCCTGGGCATCGCCGGCGTGAACCTGCCTATGGTGGAAACCGGTATTGCCGTCTCGGTGATCATCCTCGGAGCATCGGTCGCGTTCAGGATCAAGACACCGACGGCTGCAGCAATGGGTGTTGTCGGCCTCTTCGCCTTGTTTCATGGGCACGCTCACGGAGCAGAGATGCCTGAAAGTGTGTCCGGCCTCACCTACGCCATCGGCTTTCTCGCTGCGACTGCATCGCTTCATTTGGTGGGGATCGGAACCGCATTGCTGTTTAGCCAGCTTGATCAACGCCGAGGCGCAATCATTACTCAAGTAGCGGGCAGCGTCGCGGCGCTCGCCGGGGTCGGTCTCGTCCTCGGCATCCTCTAATAACCGACAAGCAAGAGAAACGCTCCCAATCGTCGCAGAGCTAGCGCCGAAACGATAGGCAGGCCGCTGTTCGGACGGGAGCCCAGCTGGACTTTCGGAGGGGTGTTCTTAGCCAGCGTATCCGGCTGCATCCTATCAGCGTTGACAGGCCCCATTCTCCAGCGTGGGGCTTTTTTCTCAACTTCTACTGAACCGCCGCCTAGCGCGCTCCACTACACGTTCGGGACCCGCGCGAACAAAAACCCTTTGTCCAGACCTGCGCCTGGTTATGAACGCACCGCGATGGTCATCGCCAGGTCACCGTCATCTGCCAATCTTGGAACTCGACCGACACTCTGGCGTTACACGATTTCACAAAGAGGAGACGTAGCATGTCGACAGAAAATGCGATCGGCCTGCCCATCCCGGTCGGCGTCATAACCCCTGAGGATGGCTACCAGCAGCAAACCGAGGTCATACCGGCAAAGGAGCCTGACGACCTAGCCTCAGCCACTATTCGATCCGTTGACGCGCTGTGGCTCGCGCCGATGAAATTCACGCTCGCAGCCACATTGGCAACTGCAGCCCTCTCGCTCAATCCTTTGTTCGCGTTGAAATTATACCAGCCGGGTAAGCCGTTGGCCTAAGGCGTCGAGAGCGTATTTCAGTCGAACCTGTGACCAAGTCGGCACGAAGGCCTTCGCGGCGTTTGCACCCCGCTCTTCGATTGCGGGCTGCAGGTTTGATTTAGGCCGGGGAACATCCCGGCGCCAAGACTGTTTCTGGACGACACCAATGAGGAGGACCAAAAATGTCGAAAGATCTCAGTGTTGGCTTCACTGGCATTCCACGCGAACCCGCGACGGGTGTGCGCAAGGTGGCGAAGAACGCTGTGGACACTGTACGGCGCGAAACGAGCGCCGTTGCGGCAGGGGCAGCCGATCACCCACACACGGCAACTGGGCTCCTGCTCGGCGTAGGAGCATTGGCGTTTATGGCGGGCTTCGTCTTCGGCCGCGGGGCTGCGGATCACACCTCCACTTGGCGATAGCTGGAAGGCTTGCAACAGCCTGCTCGAATATGGCCGACGTACCCGGGTAAAGCCGAACGGCTGACTTGGGCTGAGGTCGGCTGGCAGGGACAAGCAAATGGTTGCCAACGGCACAAAAATTCTTCAGACGGATAAGGTCTTCCGCTTATGCCAACGCGGCGAAAGGGACGCCAGATTGCTTGTAGGTTAAATAGTCGAGCTCTCCGGTCTGCGCGCGTTGAGCGAAGGCCGGAAGCCGAGCTGGGATTGACGTACCGGCAAAGCGCCGCATAAAACATCCAGATGACATGATGACTATGGGCCTGGTGAAACGGGGTCCAGTCTCTTCAAGGTACCGGTCCTATCTCACAATCGCTTGAAGATTACGCACGTGGCAGCTTCCTGTCTCTCGATATCGAAGGCGACGGTAACAAAGACCAGCGCCCGGTTGAAATCTCCCTGTGCCAGTTCGATGGCGGGCTGTTTACGCGGGAGTGGCACTGGTTGGTCGACCCTGGAAGAGCGATCAGCTACTTTGCGACAAAAAAGCATGGGCTGCGTGACGGCGACGTCAAGGGAGCGCGAGCATTTGCGGAAATCTCACATGAGATTGCCGTGGCCGTGGAAGGACGGGTCTGCGTCGCTCATGATGCGATCGGCGACCTCTTGATGCTTGGCGAGGGCGATGTTCGAACACTGGACCTGCCAAGTCGAATCTTCTGCACCTACCGAATGGCCAAGGCCGCCATCGCTCGCGGCCAGCCGGTCAGCCCCGGGGTGGTGAGCTTGAGCGAATGGCTCGGAATCGGCGAGCCGCCCGAGACGTTGCAGCGGCGCACTGTTCATTCAAGCTCGCTCGACGCGTGGCGGACCGGGCAAATTTTTCTTGCCCTCGCTTTGCAGCTGGCCGGGAACGTCCCGGCAGATCGGCAAGAGATCGACCGCTTCTGTATCGGACAAAAATCTTTGCAGTCCGTCAAAGCAAGACTCGCAAAGCGTCGATCAAAGGCCGTTTGACCGACCGAAAACCGCCCATCGGCGCCAATGCCCCGACGCCGTCACCATTGACCCGTCATCGGCGGCCCTGGCATCGCTACACCCGCCAGCTCGAGTGCATGGTTATCAGTTTGCCGGGCCAGGCTCGATGAGGGACTGTCGTCTTTGGACATGATCCGGTCGGCGAGCTTTCGTCAACCGGCTCATGTTTTTCGGCTTTCCTCACAGCAAACGGGCGCCGCCCGACCTGGATATCACTGAAAATTCCGGCTCTTTACCTTCAGCGTATCGATATGCAGATCCGGAATAAAGATATCTCTTGGCCTGACGGACGGCCTGCGATCCCGTGAATCCGGACTTCCAGGAGATCCGTGGGCGAACTCATCACCCCTGCCCGTCGGCAGCTTGAAGTCGAGATCGCGGTCAGCAAGCCCTGTCAGATCGTCGGAGAGATCGAATAGTTGCTGGGCGACAAGATGGACGACGTCACCTTCGCGCTGAATCCTGCCGTTGATCGCCATCATCGACGATCCCAGCACCACCCGACGCCGCTTCTCGAATAGCGACGGCCAGACGACGACATTGGCAGGGCCGGTTTCGTCTTCGATAGTGATGAACATGACGCCCTTTGCGCTGCCCGGCTTCTGGCGGACAAGAACAAGGCCGGCGGTCATCAGCCATTGACCGTCGCGGGCGCTCATGGCGTCTGAACAGGTGACGATGTTTCGCCTCGCGAGATCGGCCCTCAGGAAGGAGATCGGGTGGTCACGGAGTGTCAGGCCGACATGGCCGTAGTCCTGGATGACATTATGCCCTTCAGTCATTTGGCGCAGATGGACTTCCGGTTCCTGTTGTTCGGCTATCACCGTTGCCTCGCGCTCGGCTGCTGCGGCAAACAACGGCAAGGGCTCGTCGCGTAGCGCCTTAATCGCCCAGAGAGCGTCGCGACGTTCAAGCTCCATTGACGGCAGGAAGGCGTCCGCCTCGGCAAGTTGTTCAAGGGCTTCCGTTGGGACGTTTGAACGTCGCCACAAGTCATCAACACTTTCGAATACCCGGTTCATGCGGGCAGCAACAATGCGTGCCGCGTCGGCGACGGCCAACCCCTTGACCATTCGCATGCCAAGTCTGACCGCATGCCGGCCCGTATTGTTTTCGAGCTCCTCAAGCGTGCAGTCCCAGCGTGAGCGATTGATACAGACGGGCCTGACTTCCACGTTGTGATTTCGGGCGTCTCCGACGATTTGCGCAGGCGCGTAGAAGCCCATGGGCTGGGAGTTCAATAGCGCTGCACAGAAGATATCAGGGAAATGACACTTCACGTAGTTGGAAGCATAAGCGATCAGCGCGAACGACGCCGCGTGGCTTTCAGGGAAGCCATAGCTGCCGAAGCCTTCAAGCTGACTAAAGGTTTTCGCTGCGAATTCAGCTGAGTATCCGTTCTTGATCATGCCTGACACGAGCTTGTCCTTGAAGCGTGAGACGCCGCCCGTAAACTTGAAGGTCGCCATGGATTTTCGAAGCTGGTCGGCTTCGCCACCGGTGAAGCCGGCACAGACCATGGCGACCTTCATTGCCGACTCTTGAAACAGCGGGACGCCCAGCGTCTTGCCGAGGACGGCCTCCAGTTCCGGTGTCGGGTACTCGACCTTTTCCTTGCCTTCTCTCCTGCGGAGGTAAGGATGGACCATATCGCCCTGAATCGGGCCTGGCCGAACGATCGCTACCTGGACGACGAGGTCGTAGAAGGTCCTCGGCTTCATACGCGGCAACATCGCCATTTGCGCGCGGCTCTCAATCTGGAAAGTCCCAAGCGTATCCGCCTCGCGTATCATTGCGTAGGTCGCGGCGTCCTCCTGCGGTATAGAAGCAAGATCCAGGGGTTGGTGTTTATGGTCGCGAATGAGATCGAAGGCCTTCTGCATGCAGGTGAGCATGCCGAGCGCCAGGACGTCGACTTTCATGAACCTCAAGGCTTCAACGTCGTCCTTATCCCATTCGATAATCTGACGATCGGCCATGCTTGCCGGTTCTATTGGAACGAGCTCGTCCAGGCGATCATGGGTGAGGACGAAACCGCCCGGGTGCTGGCCAAGATGACGCGGCGCTCCCATCAACTGCTGGGCGAGCTTGAGGGTCAAAGCCAGCCGGCGGTCCGCGGGATTGAGGTTCAGCTCCCGGATATTGCGATCGGGCACTTCCTCTGACCATGACCACATGCCCGAGGACAACGCCTTGATGACGTCTTCCGGCAAGCCCAGCGCCTTGCCCACATCACGGATCGCGCCTTTGGCCCGGTAGCGCGTGACCGTTGAGCAGAGCGCCGCCTTTTCCTTGCCGTAGGTCTTGTAGATCCACTGGATGACTTGTTCACGCCGCTCATGCTCGAAGTCGACATCGATATCGGGTGGCTCGTCGCGCTCCTTGGATACGAAGCGTTCGAAGAGGAGATCGTTGGTTTCAGGATCGATGCTTGTGACCCCGAGGATGTAGCAGATCGCCGAATTGGCGGCCGATCCCCGGCCCTGACACAGGATGCCCTGGCTCCGCGCGAATTTGACGATGCTGAACACCGTCAGGAAGTACGGCGCATAGCGCATCTCCTTGACGAGATCGAGTTCATGTCGGACGGCTCTAAGAACCTTTTGGGGCAAACCTTCCGGATATCGTTGGGGGATGCACTCCCTGACATAATGCTCTAACGACTGCTGGGCATCCATGCCGGGAACAATGGCCTCCTGCGGGTACTGGTACGTGAGCTCTTCGAGTGAGAACCTGCAGCGCTCGGCAATCTCCGTGGTCCTGGCCAAAGCTTCCGCATAGCGCGGGAAGAGGCGCTCCATTTCGTGTGGCGGCTTAAGGTATCGGTCGGCATGGCGTTCACGCTCGAAACCGAGCTCGTCAATGGTCGTGTTGTTCCGTATACAGGTGACCACGTCCTGCAATTGACGCCGCCCCGGTTTGTGAAACAGCACATCGTTTGTGACGACAGTGCGAACACGGTGCTTGGCCGCCATGTTGGCAATCTCGTGGAGCCGCATCTGGTCGTTCGGCCGACGTCGCAAGGTGAGCGAAACATAGGCTCGGTCGCCGAAGATTTCGGACATCTTCCTAAGGTGGAGCGCGCAAAGCTCGTCCGGCAGATCAGGAACCAAAATGGCGATGAGGCCATCGCTGTAGAGAGCGAGGTCGTCAAGTTGCAGGATACAATTGTCCTTGCCTCCCCTACCCTTGCCGAACGTGATCAGCCGGGTCAGCCGAGAGTAGGCCGCCCTGTCGGTCGGATAGACGAGAATGGACATTGCCTCTTGCAGGTCAAGACGACAGCCGACCACCAGGCGAACACCCGTGGCCCGCGACGCCTCGAGCGCCCGGACGATGCCGGCCAGGGAGTTTCGATCGACAACGCCAAGCGCTTCGATGCCCAACTCCTTTGCCGTCGCAAACAATTCGTCGGCAGAAGAAGCGCCGCGCAGGAACGAGAAATGGGTGGTGACCTGGAGCTCGGCATATCTCATCCGAATATCCCATGCATGAACCATTTGCGATCTCCCGTCTCCGGATCGACACCGTCACCGCTGCGGAATATCCAATATCGCTCTCCCATCTCGTTCTCCACCACGTAGTAATCCCGCACGGCCTCAAGCTCGCTCTCGCAGGTCCACCATTCGCCGAAGACACGCTCGGGACCGTCTGCCTTGCGCACATTATGCTGACGTCCCCTCCAGGTGATGCTGCGCGGTGGATAATCCGGCATGAGGGAAAGCGCCTTGATCTCGTCAGGCTGGTGAAGCAGCCGTATCGGCCGTCGCCAGTGGCCGTCCCAGGTCCCTCGGATATCATCCCCAGCAGGCGCAATCCGTCTGACGCTGCGCTCCGGAACATCCGAGGCGACCGGAGCGATACGGTAAACGCGCTGACCGCGATTGCCCAGGATGTCGATCAAAGGCGCAATGTCTGCCGCCGCCTCCTCTACAAGCGACGACGTCTTCTGTTGCTCTTGGAGTGGTTCGGTCACGACCGCGATGAGCGTCAGCTTCTCGATACCGAAACCTGGCTCGATTTTCTCGGTGCGGTCCTTGAACAATTTCGTCAGCCAGGCCTCGTCGCGAGCGGGCTTGGCAGTTCCTGCCCTTATCGCCTGGAGGGTGCCGTCGGTCTTTTCGACGATCAGGTCTATTTTGCGAGCCCCCAGACCGCGACGTTGGAGCTCGCCGATCAGTTGCTGGATGAGCCGACCCACATACTTGTTGATCGTTTCGGCGGCTGCGATGGGTTCAGCGAAAGCGCGTGATACGTCGATCCGGTCGGCTTCGCGGATTGGTTCGATCGGTTCGGAGATCCGGCCGAACATCTGGTCGAGGCGCCGGCCGACTTCCGGGCCGAACCGCAGCGCGAGCGGCGCTCTGGCCGTCGCCGACAACTCGCCGATGGTCCGGAACCCGAGCGTCCCGAGATCGGCGACGATCTTCGGGGCAAGCCTTAGCAATGCAACAGGAAGCCTCGCCACCGCATGGAACAGTTCACCGCGGCCAACGATGACCGTTTCACGCCTGATCGATCGAGCACAGGCATGAGCAGCGCCCCAGGTGTCGGCGATTGCCACCCGTGCGTTAAGACCCTTGGCTTTGAACTGGCTTGCTACACGGCTGAGCATTTTCTGCTCGCCGCCTTGCAGATGATCGGCACCCTCGGTGTTCATGACGATACCGTCGTTGCCATCCACGGCGACGACGGGCGAGTAGATGGAAAGCGCCCATAACGCAATCCGTTTGAGAGCTAACTGGTCGCCAACAGGGTCGGCATCCACCAACTTCAGGTCGCGAAAGATCGCCTGCGCTTTGGCAGCCGGCATTCCAGGGGTTACTCCGGCCCTGCGCGCCGCGTCATCGGCGGCAGACACCCAACGTCTGGAACCCGACTTCGCGATAACCGCGATGGCCTGATCAAGCGGAATAGAGGGATCGGCTCTCCGAATCCGATCGGTCGCCAGATCGG
>Ga0102589_1005733_pt1 | contig 10640 bp, 7 predicted proteins | sample AraplaMF_Col_mLB_FD_76858 | JGI IMG/M metagenome (GOLD analysis project Ga0102589, IMG submission 76858) | Arabidopsis root microbial communities from the University of North Carolina, USA - plate scrape MF_Col_mLB | ecosystem: Host-associated > Plants > Roots > Endosphere | place: USA... | reverse complement strand
TCGTAAATCCGCGTGCCTGCTCGAAGTTGATCTTCGGCGGCATAGCCAGCTCCTGACGATTGACGACGACGTCCAGCACTACCGGACCGCTGTGTTCGAACGCTCGGCGAACGGCGCTTTCCAAGTCGTTCGGATCCTCGACCCGGATTCCTTCGATTCCCATAGCTTGAGCCATTACCGCAAAGTTTGGATTGTCGAGTTCCGTTCCGAATTCTAAAAAGCCGGCTGCTTTCATTTCCAATTCCACGAATCCAAGCGCACCATTATTAAAGACAACAATCTTGATCGGGAGCTTATGTTGACGAAGGGTCAATAGATCTCCGAGCAGCATGGTGAGTCCCCGTCCCCCGACAGTGATACGACCTGGCGTCCCGGCTGTGCAACCTGCGCCCCAATTGCCTGCGGCATGGCGTTCGCCATTGTCCCGTGGTTAAATGAGCCAATAAGCCTTCTTTTTCCATTCATCCTCAAGTATCGGGCTGCCCACACAGTCGGCGTCCCAACATCGCAAGTCAAAACGGCATCCTCATCTGCGAGATCACTGATTACCTTCATGAGGAATTGCGGATGAATAGGAGCTCGGCCGGGATCTGCAAGTTTGTCCAGTTCCTCGCGGACTTTGGCATAATCTTCCGCAAAGTGCTGCAGATGATCAGGGGAGTGCGGTTCCTCTAACAGGGGTAACAGCATTTCGACCGTCGTCTTCACGTCTCCGCACACCCCGTATGCGAGTGTCGTTCGCCGGCCTAGTCGGGAGGAATCCAAATCAACCTGAAGGATGGTCGCTTCCTGCGGATAAAATTGCCGGTATGGAAAATCGGTACCCAGCATGAGTAAGACATCGCATTCCATTATGGCATGGTAGCCGGAAGAATAACCAATGAGGCCGGTTAATCCGACGGAATACGGGTTGTCGTATTCCAGATATTCTTTTCCTCGCAGCGCTATGACCATCGGGGACTGCAGCTTCTCGCACAGCTTCATGAGCGAAGCATGAGCTCCCGCGCAGCCGGCACCGCACAGCAAGGTGATCCTCTTGCCTTTGTTTAAGTAGTCGGCAAGCGTCTTCAATTCGTCTGTAGAAGGGCAGACAATCGGCCGGGTGGAGTGGATGACACGTTCTGGAACGGGGCTTTCGTCGTATTCGAAAGCGGCTACATCTCCTGGAAGAACTAAGACAGACACTCCCGATCTTGCCGTCGCGGTTTGCATCGCCATCGTAATCGCTCGAGGCATTTGCTTCGGTCCGGTTACGACTTCACAAAAGAAGCTGCATTCCTGAAACAACATGTCCGGACGGGTCTCTTGAAAGAAGCCGCTGCCGATTTCACTGCTCGGAATATGAGCGGCAATCGCAAGTACTGGCACCCGGTTTCGATGGCAATCGTACAATCCGTTAATGAGATGCAAGTTACCTGGTCCGCTGCTACCCGCACAAACGGCGATTCCTCCACTGAGGGCGGCATCCGCGCCCGCTGCGAACGCTGCAACCTCTTCATGGCGGACATGGATCCATTCTATTTCTCCGGAACGACGGATCGCATCGAGCAAGGCATTGAGCGAATCGCCGATAATGCCGTAAATTCGCTTCACGCCAGAGTTCAGAAGGGACTCCACGATGGAATCCGCTATCGTTCTTCTCATGGGAATCTCTCCTTTTTGTTTTTATTATATTGCCATAATACGAGCAGTCTATTCTTGATTTCACAACGATATAAGCCCGAACCAAGAAGAAAGCCCGACAATCCACATCTCGGGTTTTTTTGGGCTTCAATCTTCGATTAAGTAGTCAAATTTCGGTCATTTCATTCCTTATTATTGGAATGCTCCCATTAGTACAATAAAAAAAGAGCTGCATTTGCAACTCAATGATTTTAAGCGTTTATTTTCACTTACTGTGATACGAACCTTGGCAAGTGAAGTTAGACTAGCATATATTGCTGGAAAAAGGAGGTTATACCATGCATTCTAATAACCGTAAAACCGCTAAAACACGCAAAGCTAGTGCGATTATTTCGCAGCGCAGACCACCGTTTTGTTTAGACTGTTCCCAGTATGCCCAGACCGCAATTAATGGCGCGATAAAGGATCTACGAGCAGCAAAGCGATTTCTTTCTCGTGGGAGATTGGAACGGGCTGAAACTGCTCTAGCTAATAGCCTCCCAGACATTGCCAGGGCAATTCGTAATATTAATCGTATAGAACGCCATTAAAAAGGAAGGTATTGATAATCTCACCCTTATTAAGAATAATCCTCCCATTCAGTAGAGCCCCTCTCCCTTGGGGCGTATTTCCATGTCCTAAGCAGTAAAGGTCAAATATTTCGCTTCACTTATGGTACGGTTCCCACGCTGTCGGTAACGGCATGTTTAAAGGCCATCCTTTGCCGGATGGCCCTTTCTTTTTAGAACATACACCTTATTGAGCTAGAAAGCCAGCTGCCGATACAATCAGTAACTGGCCATCCGGTTAATTGCTCGAATTGCTCGGGCGATGTCTTGAAGGCTGTTAACCAACGCATTTTCAGCACGCTCAAATTTCCCACGAGCAACAAATCGCTTCGCTGCTTTCAAATCCCGAATTGCTCCATTGATCGTTAACGTGCAGCTATTGCAAGATGGGGCAGGTGCCGTCGCTTTCATTTAGAGTGCGCCTCCTTTTGATTTGAACTTCCCCTTTCCGATCACCGTACTCTCGATGCACGCTCAGCTTGATTGATGCCACAGTGCAGCTGGCAGATTTCTTCATAAGTTTCTTTCGTCATAGACAAGATTAGCAGATTGTGCGACAGCAGCTTCAGCGGCGAAGCATGCAGCTAAGCAAGGGACGGCGATGCCACATAACGCCCGACAAGCCATTCCAATCTTTATGCATGTTTCGAGGCAATCCGGGGATGGTGAGCCAACAAGACGCCCTTGATACAGGATACCCACAATATATTCCTCTGCAGCTGGCCAGGTATAGTTAATTACCCATATGGCTCCTATTTTTCCGAAGGCTGAAGGTCGAAGAAGCTCAATAACTGAAATAGTATAGCTGGGAAAGGATTCCGTCCTTATGAGAAGATGAAATTGGAAGTCGCTCAAGAACTCGGGAATCAGCTCCCCCAGGACGCTTATATAGGCTCATCGATTCACCTGATAAAAGTATTATGTACACGTTCTGATTTCATAAAATAGGGAATCCAAATTGCACAAGTTAGTACAGATTTCACTATATCTCTTAATGAGCTTCCATCTTCCAGTTCACTCGCTAAGGGAATTTGAATTACTAATAGATAATCAATTACCCCAATAATTAAACTAACACTATAGAAAATTATCATTAGCCGCGGTAATGTTGACTTCTTTCCATAAAAATTAATGAGTATAAATATACAGAAGAATAAAAATAGCACATTATATATCGCCTCGAAAATAAGCACAGGTCCCCATAAAGGGTGGTAATATTGTGACGTTAATGACGTTAGTACTTCCCATGTATCGGATCTGAATGCAGGTAATGAATGCTGGAATAGTTGCATCGTTAATAGAATCATCGTTAAGTAAAGACCGATTTGTACGAGAATCAACCATCCCCCTAGCCCAGATACACCTAATGGCAGATGGTCATATTTCTGTTCTTGAACATTTGTCTCCATTGAAAAAAACTCCCTCTTATCTCAGTTGTTCTATCTATATTCTTTAATTCCATTTTCAAAAGCTTCTTGGTCATTATGATCTAGCCCATGTAGAGCTTCCTGCAAAGCAAAGGTACTTCTATAAAAATGAACTCGTTCTGCAATTTGTCTTCCACTCGGGTACAAATCCGTGCATACTTCAAAAAACTCTTCTCCATAACTGGAGAGAATTCCCGCAAAATCATATGCTGGATCCCCAAGTCCGGAACCTCCGAAGTCAATAACTCCTGAAATCCTGTTTTCTTTTGGATCCCATAAGATATTACTTGCTCCAAAGTCTCCATGGATAAAGGTTTGCTCCAAATTCTGATTATATGTATTATTCAAAAATCCAATAAAGTTTTCTTCTACTTTTTTCTTGTGCATCTACTCGCATAAAAGGAAAGAGTTTCTCTTTAATTCTTACATATAGATGTTCTATAGTTCTATGTACACTTTCAAGTTGTTTTTGAGAAACAAAAGCTTTCGGTATATCCATAGAGTGAAGTTCAATTAGAAAAGTAACAAGTTGTGAGGCAATTGTATTCGTAAGGTTTTGACTTTTGATATTACTCAGTTCTTCCTTCCAAAAAGGAGAACCCTCAATTAGCTTATAGCCCATGAAAGCCTTACCTACCTCCATCTCATCAAAAGATTTATAGGCTGGATAGGGAATCGGCATCGCTACAGTTTTACTGATTGACTCCAACAACTCCGTTTCACGCTTTAATTTCTCTAATCCTTGCTTATACTTAGGAAACCTAAAGACGAGAGATTGATTAAGAATAAATACGTCATTGTTCTGTCCAATCTCATTTTGTTTAACATCTTCAATATGTAAATTTGGGTAAACTTCTTGAATGCGTTTAACGTAGGTAGAGATCATATTCAAGCTCCTTCATTATAAATGTTTTGCTTTCTTGAGTTGTTGCTGATTTCCTATAACGTTCTAGTATTCACGAAACTCCTCAACCTCAGATAGCTCAATGTTATATGACTTATTTGCCTTCCTGAATCACCACTAAAGCTTTACATATTCATGCTTCAAAATACTCATTATTATACGATCTACATATTGACCATTTTTATAGACTTCGTCTCTTAGTATACCATCCTTCTTGAAACCTGACTTTTCATAACTTCGAATAATCACACCAGGATTATCAGTATCTACCGTCAAATACACTTTATGATTGTTGCTTATCAATTCAACTACGGTCACTGTTGGTGAGACCCGTCTCCCTTGGGCACCGTATCACGGAGAACGAGCTGGGATCAAGCTGCACGTTACCTTCCACGCTGCCAGTAGTCAGCCACAGAACGTGATAGAGAAGGTTGGCTCCCGCCATGACGGGCCTGTTGGCGAGGAACTTGCACATTCGTCATATATTCACGTGCAAGATCGCGCGTACGGAAAAATCGAACGATTTGATCGTTATAAAACGGAAGGTCAATCCTTTGTCATTCGATTGAAAGAGAACGTACAGACCGTATCTCCACATTCTTTACGTCGAGTCGACAGAAAACAAACGAGTCTTCAGTTACCAAGGATATCACTTGATAACTGGGAACACCCCCCATGCCGATCCAAAGAGCGTCATAGAGTCGTCATGTTTCAAGATGGTCATGGACATGAAATCCGGGTAGTTACGGATCTAAGAACAATCTCCGCTGAACAGTTGAGATTTATAAAAGCCGCTCCCCTTAAGTACCACACTCAATAAAAACCGTCATGTTATCATGGAGGTTGGAGCGCTACTTGGAAGGGATATTTTATGGCTAAAAAAGGACAAACATTCTATACGTATACAGAAGAATTCAAATTGAAGGCGGTTAAGGCTTATTTAGAGGGCTGTGAAAGTTACAAGGTAGTAGCCAAACGAGAAGGAGTTCGTAATTGTAAACAGTTGAAGGTTTGGGTGAAGAAATGGCAAAACGTGGAGTCATTCGATGAGCAGAAAAGCAACGGGCCAAATCCACTGAAAGGGCGTGCTCGGACGTCGTTTGGAAGCGTTGAAGAAGAACGAGATTACCTGAAAGTGCAGGTGGATTACTTAAAAAAGCGGTATCCAAATCTAGTAAAGGAGAAGCCCTCAGTCAGCAAGCGGTGGAAGATTACATTTATCATTATAACTACCACCGCTTTCAAGCCAAATTGAAACAACGCGCACCGATTGAGTATCAGTGCGCGCTAGCAGCTTAGCTTTTTTCATCTGTCTACTTGACAGGGGTATGTCCAGAATAGAGTTCTGTAAAATGGTTTTGTGTGAACTCAAAAGCTAATTACTAGAAAGGGACAATGATCAATTTTGATACACCTATTCTCTCTAGATGATAGTTGACATTTAAGAGGGGGGCGAAAGCCCCCTTTTTACGGAAACATTTCACATGTTAAGATCGTAAACTTATAAACGAAGTAAGTACAGAACATCGATTAAGGGCAAAAATAGCTCTGCAAACTAGATATATCGTAAAAAACCACGTTGGATATCGTATAAAATTGCTTTGAGCAAACATATGGTATAGATAATTCCAATTAACCGCTTCCTGGTTGAGTTGAGCTTCTATCCTTCTTGACCACTTTTATGCTGAAACTGCAAAAAGCTTGCTATTGTCGGATACTTATACAAATCCATAGTATTGATAGAATAGCCGGCCTGCTGCAACTCTTCAGCTAGTATAATTAATTTTAACGAATGACCGCCCAATTCAAAAAAGTTATGATGCACGCTAATCTGCTGTATGCCTAGTATTTCGGTCCAGATCGCTGCAACTTTTTGTTCCTCTGGGGTTTGTGGAAGGATTATAGTTTGCTGCCCGCGTAATTGTTGCCTATCGGGAACCGGTAGCTGGTCAGTGTCTACTTTTCCGTTAGTTTTTAACGGAATCCTCTCAATAATAATACAATCAGCTGGAATCATATAGTCCGGAAGCGATTTCCGTAAACGCAGTATCAGTTGGCTCTCCAGTTCATCAGTACAGATTTCAGGCACAATGTAAGCACACAGCGACAACTCGTCAGAAGTATTTTTAATAGGAACGACCACTGCTTCAAGTACTTGATCATGTTTTAATAATATATTCTCAATTTCACCCAATTCGATCCGGTATCCCCGCAGTTTTAACTGCCGATCCTTGCGTCCCATAAATTCGATAGTTCCATCTTCGCGCCAATAGGCTAAATCTCCTGTTCTGTACATGATTTGATCTGTTCGGCCAGGTATCCGCACATAGCGATCCGCCGTCAGTTCTGGCAGATTCAAATAACCTCTGCCTACGCCGACACCACTAATACATAATTCCCCGGGTACACCAATAGGTTGAATCTGATCATCCACACCTAAAATCGACACATTGGTTCCCGAGATCGGCTTTCCGATGGAAATACTGGTGCTTACAGCCGAGCGAATATCATAATATGTTGTTAATACCGTGCATTCCGTAGGTCCGTAGCCGTTGACTAACCGTAAATCCGGGTATGATTCTAATATACGATTGGTTAAAACGGACGATAACACTTCTCCCCCCGTCAACAGTTGGCCAATACCGGAAAAAATATCAGAGTGATGACTCGCGAGATGGTGAAAAAGCGCTGTTGTAATGAGCATTGAATTAACATGCTGTTCTCGAATCGTTTCTTTCAACCGTTTTGGCTCCAGCAGGGTAGCTTTATCAACAATAACCAGTGTGCCGCCGTTTAACAGGGTGCCCCATATTTCTAATGTCGACAAATCAAATACTATTGATGTTGCCTGCAACATTACCGTCTGGCAATCCATGGATAGATAATGAGGATCTTGTACCAGATTAAGAACATTTTGCTGTTCGATCAATACACCTTTTGGTTGGCCTGTAGTGCCAGATGTATACAGCAAATATGCCAGATCTTCCGCTTTTGTCGGCACATCGAGATTGACCATCGGAAGTTCCCGGCTCAGGCTTTCTGTTACGACAAGCGTTGAAACCATGTGTCCTTGCGGAATATCATCAACATGCTGTACAAGCATAAACCGAGCCTGGCTATCTTCTAGAATAAAATGAATACGTTCATCCGGATATTCCATATCGATCGGCAGATAGGCGCTTCCTGCTTTCAATATTGCTAGGATAGATATGATATATTCGATGCCCTGGCCCATGCGCACTGCCACAAATTCATTATGCTGAATATTCCACTCTGTTCGCAGCATATTTGCAAGCCGGTTTGCTTGTTTATTCAGCTCATTATAAGTCAACTTCCTGCCGTTATGAACCAATGCAATTCGATCAGGCTGCAAGAACACCTGCTGCTCAAACTGTCTGGCAAGCGTTGTTGCCGGTCTGCTGTCGGGGATAACCGGATTGAAATCCATAATCTTTTCCAGTTCAGTTAGCGAACAAATGGACAATTCACAAATCGCCCTATCCATGTTAAAAATGGTTGTTTGCAACAGTTCATTATAATGCACGGACAAGTTGCGAATCGTAGATTCTTTATACCGTTTGGGTGAATAATCAAACTTAATGTGCAGCCGATCATTCTGACGATTGAACAGTATGCGAATATAGGCCGGATCTGAAGCATCCTCTATCTCGCTGTGAAGCCCTTCCATTGCAGCCACCACATGGAGCCGCTTCATCCGATTCGGTGCCAACTGCTGGTGGGAATAGACTGCAGCCAGTTGTTCCCTGAGCTTCAGCACATATTCTTTAAAGCTGCAGGCCGGGTCGATAGCAAGATGGATCGGCAGAAGTCTGCCAGATTGCGCGGAGTTCCCTTGCATCGGCGAGCCGACCAGTCGATCCCTTTCGCCAGTGTATTTATACAGACAAACGTTCAGCGTTGCCAGCAAAAAGCAATACCATAAAAAATCCGAATCTTTGCAATATTGACCCAATTGCTTAAATATAGCGTCCTCTGCGGTATAATCTACAGTTTCCATGGTCATATGCTCTGCCAAATCCATATTCGTATAGTCAGGTATTACCGTAGCAACTGGAAGTTCATCTGAATAATAGCTATGCCAAAATTGATGCTGACTTGTTCTTTCCTTTTCGGATATAAACATAATGCTTCCCCTCTCTGAGCGGCGTTAAAATGAAAATGTGTCGGTCAACAATGAATGCATATCTTCATTTTCGGCATTTTTACATTGGTCGCTGTACCGATTCATACTTGCTATTGTTTGATCAAGACCATCCGACAGCAATGATTCCAGCAAAGCAACGTAATATTTTGCCATTTGCTCTACTGTATCCTGTCTGAACAGACGGGTGGAATACTCAAACGTGAAGCCCAGTGCATCCCCATCCTCCTGAGCGATCAGGAGAATATCAGCTATACTGGATTTTCGTTCATACGCATACGGCGTGATAACCAGCCCATCCACTTGCAGTGGATGTATATCCATATTTTGCAAGGCAAACATCGTCTGGAACAACGGATTGCGGTTGGCCAAAGGTCGAACGTCCAGCTTCTCGATTAGCAATTCCAAAGGATAATCCTGATTACTGAATGCATCAATGGTATGAGTTCGCACTTCCTTCAACAGTTCGCGGACAGTTTTGCTGGCAGACGGTTGGCTGCGGAGCACAATCGTATTAACGAACATACCCAGCAACTGCTGGAATTCAACCTGATTGCGCCCAGCAACAGGAGTGCCGACCATAATATCTTCATCTCCTGAATAATGCTGCAGGAGTGTGAAATATACGGTCAGTAACAACATGTACAGTGTCGTATGGGTGTCGTCCGCCAGCCGTTTGAGTTGGAAGGTCATTTCGATGGACACCTGGAATTGAAACAATGCACCTTCATAGTTTTGTTCATCGGGTCTTGGATAATCCGTTGGCAGATGAAGAACCGGCAGCGATCCCTTCATTATGTCCAGCCAATACCGCTCCTGCTTGTGCCAAGCATCAGACTGCCGGAACGACTGCTGCCAGACCGCATAATCCTTATACTGGAATTCCAACGGCGGCAACGATTCTCCCCGAAATAAAGCCATAACCTCTTCCGTCAGCAATCCAAGTGAAAAACCGTCCGAAATGCTATGATGAATATCGAATATCAGCACATGCCGCTCGGAAGATATCGTCACAACACCCACACGGAATAGAGGCGCCTGTGTTAAATCAAAAGGACGGACAAATTGTCTTATCCGTTCTGGAAGTTGTTCTTCCGTCCCGCTTATCCATTCTAGCGGGACTTCCACTTGGTCATGAACTTTGAATACGATCTGTTCGCCTGCTCGCTGATGTGAAAGTCTAAGTGACTCATGCCGTTCCATTAGTTGCTGGACTATCTTTCTCAAACGATTCTTGTTGAGCGCTCCAGTAATCCATTTCACATCGGTTATATTGTTGCTCGTATCCGCGAACCGCCTCATTTTCTCTAGGACATAAAGACGGGTCTGCTGATATGAAGCTGGGTAGAATTCGCGCTGCTCCACAATTTGCGGTACCGGCAGGTCCTCTTTTTGCCGGAAACGCAGTTGATTGGCCAATCCACGGATCGTTGGCTGAGCAAAGATCTCATCCATGCCGACATCGACACCCAGCTCTTTGCGAAGCCTTGCTACGATCAGAACCGCTTTGAGCGAATGCCCACCAATCAGGAAGAAATTGTCTGTCACGCTGATCATCTTCAACTCTAGTATTTCACTCCAGATATCAGAAATGATCCGCTCTAGCTCATCCAGCGGCATTTCATGCGAAATGAAATCTGAATCTGAAGGAGTTGTGACCCTTTCAGGTGGTGGCAGCTCTTTAGTATTAATTTTATTGTTGGCAGACATGGGCATTTGCTTGAGCTGCACATACAGTTGAGGAACCATAAATTCGGGCAACAACTGTTGTAACTGTGTTCGCAAGTCCGATTCATTTAACAATGTAGTTGCAGTATAATAGGCGCAAATCTGCGTCTCCTTACCCTCCTGCTTGATAGGAATAACAACCGCTTCCTGAATTTGAGGCAAGCTTAAAATTTGCCGTTTGATCTCCT
>Ga0102589_1005732_pt1 | contig 10642 bp, 13 predicted proteins | sample AraplaMF_Col_mLB_FD_76858 | JGI IMG/M metagenome (GOLD analysis project Ga0102589, IMG submission 76858) | Arabidopsis root microbial communities from the University of North Carolina, USA - plate scrape MF_Col_mLB | ecosystem: Host-associated > Plants > Roots > Endosphere | place: USA... | reverse complement strand
AATCCAGCAAACCCTAGCTGTAAAATGCCGAGAGCAATTGGGTTTTCGTTTTTCGTAAACGTGCCGGTCAGCGTGATATGAATGGCATAACATAGCGCCGTTCCAATGCAAAGTAAATCACCAGCATTCATATGAAAGGAGTGCTTTAAAGTTAAAACACCTATACCGGTTAGGGTAGTGATAATGCCAAGTCCAATCGGCCAAGAAGGAAGCTTCTTCACTAAAAAGCAGTTAAGCAATGGAACAAAAATGACCGTTAAACTGACAAGAAATCCGGCATTTGAAGCAGACGTCATGCTGACGCCAAACGTGACAAATGAAAAAACGGAAAACAGTAAAAAGCCTAAAATAGCTGATGATCCAATTGTTTTGCGTGTGATTTGTCGTAAAGGCTTATAGAAAAAGAGTCCGGCAATAAAAAAAGCAATCAAACATCTAAGTGCAATAATAGTAAATGACCCGAGCGAACTCAGCCCCATTTTCATAAACACGTACGACATGCCCCAAAATACGTTTACCCCAATCATCATCATATTTGCTCGCGTGCGGTAACTCACGTTCAACCCTCCATTGTTTATAATATACTCACAGTATACAAAGGAATTTGATATTAATAAAATGAATCTTTATAATGATGAACGTGAATTAAATTCATGTTGAGGCGGGAGAAAATGAGCTTAGTAAAATATGAAATATTAAATAAAGTAGCGGAAGTGAAAAGCTTTACAAAAGCGGCAGATGCGCTGGCGCTCACGCAGTCAGCGGTCAGTCATGCCATTACAAATCTTGAATCGGAATTTGGATTTCTGCTTGTGAATCGAAACAGATCAGGTATTACCTTAACAACAGAAGGCGAAACGATGCTTCTTGCCATTCGGAAAGTGCTGCAAGAAAATGAAAAAGTCCATCAAGAAGCAGCCAGTCTGTTAGGTCTTGTAAAAGGAACGATTAAAATCGGTATTTTTAAAAGCGTGTCGACCAAATGGCTTCCTGAAATTATTCGGCTGATGGAAAAAAACTACCCTGAGATTCAAATTCAGCTCAAAGAAGGCGACTACCTTGAAATTGAACAGTGGCTGCTAAGCGGAGAAATAGACTGCGGTTTTATTAACATTACGCATTCAAGTCAATTTCATATTATTTCTTTAAAAAAAGACCGGCTGCTGTGTGTCGTATCGGATCAAAGTGCTCTATATCATCAGAAAACCGTTTCTTTTGAAGATTTAGAGAAAGAACCGTTTATTATGCCGACGTACGGCGGTTATCATGATATTAAGCAATTGTTTGAAGAACATGGCATTCAGCCTGACATCCGTTTTGAATTAATGGATGAAAGTGCTATTTTATCGATGGTTACGCATCACTTAGGAATTAGCATTTTACCTGAAATGCTTTTGGATTCGATCCCGCAGGAGCTGCGTGCGATTCCGTTTCAAATAGACAGCTACCGTTCAATTGGTCTAGCTACTCGTTATCATCTTTCACCTGCAGCCAAAAAATTTGCTGAAACAACGCAAGCATGGCTGCAGGATTCAGATAAGTAGGAGATTATTTATAGAGCAAAATCGGTTAATTCATAAGACTCTTAGGAACTAAGCGCATCTTTGTGCTATAATAAAGCTATACAATTACCTATTAGTCATCATTGATGACTAATTTTTTTTGGAGGATAATATGGAAGATTTATTACAATTAAAGAATAAGAACTTTGTTATTATGGGAGTTGCCAACGACAGAAGTATTGCTTGGGGTGTTGCAAAAGCCCTTCATCAAGTAGGAGCAAACTTAATTTTTACATACCGTAAAGAACGTTCACTAGGAAAATTGAACAAGCTGTTAGAAAAAAATGAAATTCAAGCGACATTAATTGCAGAATGTGATGTAAACAGCGACGAAAGCATTGAAGCAGCTTTCAAAAAAATCGGAGAAGAAGCAGGCACAGTTCACGGAGTGATTCACTCTGTTGCGTTTGCTCACTCAGAAGATTTAAACGGTGAGTTCATCAATACATCAAGAAGCGGATATGCATTTGCTCAAGATACAAGCGCTTATTCATTTATCGCCGTAGCGAAAGCAGCAAAACCTCTTATGACAGAAGGCGGTTCTCTTGTAGCGATGAGCTATCTTGGTGCAGAGCGCGCAGTTGAAGGCTATAACGTAATGGGCGTAGCAAAAGCAGCGCTTGAGTCTTCAGTAAAATACTTAGCATTAGACTTAGGGAAAGACAATATCCGCGTAAATGCGATTTCAGCAGGCCCAATTCGTACACTTGCAGCGAAAGGCATTTCTGACTTTAACCAAATTCTTCACCATGTTGAAGAAAAAGCACCTCTTAAGCGTAACGTAACGCAAGCAGAAGTTGGCGACATGACGGTTGTATTACTGAGCCACCTTTCACGCGGCGTAACGGGAGAAATCGTACACGTGGACGCTGGTTATAATATTGTAGGTTAATTCCAAAACACCTTCTCGAATGAGAAGGTGTTTTTTTGTAGAAAACTGAGAAATCTATCGTTTCCTATTCTGTTTCTATTAAAATTATCAGTCAAAAGACAAGCATCCAAGCATTTTTCTTGCGAATGAATAAAATAGATAGACACAAAGAAAGGATGATTACGATTAAAAAAGATGGCGTATATTCCCTTGTTGCTACAATTGGATTTCTTCCTAACGATACGACTGTCGATTATCGAGCGCGCGTAGAAATTCGTGTCAATGGCACGGCGGTTATCGCGATTGATAACGATTTCTTTGGAGGAAACACTATATTTGTTAACGTAGTATCGGTCTCTACTATTTACAATTTAGAAAAAGGAGATCGAGTTGAAGTCTTCGCGGAAAGTAATGTTGACGGCACAATTGTCACAACAGAAAATGTGTCGCATTTCGAAGCAGCAAGATTTCCATCTCCTTCCGAATAAAAGGCTACATGCATCTTTTGGTGTATAGAAGTCGAGAAAAACAAGTTTAATACAAGCAGGCAAAAGAAGCAGATTTCTTATAAGGAACCTGCTTCTTTTACTTATATTTATTTAAACATTTCTTTTGGATTTTTCTCAGCCTTTTTCATAGGAAGGTAAACAAATACGTGTAAAGAAAGGCTAATCACGGCAGTAATATTAGTAATAAGGCTAATAATAAGAAATATCCATTCTATACTTCCAGATAAGTTTGCGCTTCTGCTTATAAGTGAAGAGCTTACTCCTATAAGTGAGACCCTCATTAATAAAGGTAAGAAATATATAATTTAATTCATAATTAATCAAACGCCTATATTTTAAAATAGATAAGCTCTAAATCCTAAAAAGAACATATGATGTGGCAAAGGAAAAGGAGTTGACGAAATATGCATCAAGGACAGCAACATTATATTCCATGGGAACAATGGCATCATCAGCATCCTCAAGGCACGTGGAATCAATGGCATCAGCAACATCCTCATGTACCTTGGGAGCAGTGGCATAAACACTATCCGCACGGCACATGGAATCAATGGCATCAACAACATCCATACACACCTTGGAATCAGTGGCATCAGCAGTATCCGCACGGTACATGGAATCAGTGGCATCAGCAAAATCCATATGTGCCATGGAATCAGTGGCACCAGCAGCATCCACACAGTTCGTGGAATCAATGGCATAATATTTATCATCAAAGCTAATCAGCTTTTCACCATAAAAGGTCCGGTTCTCCTTGGGAACTGGACCTTTTGTGTATAGACGTGAATGACGCAGTGAGCTTAATTTTCAGCGCTGTATACGAGCGGCGATGATGAAGAATATGTTTGGTCGATAGGGTAGGGGGTACACAAATAAAGCGGATTAAAGACCACCATTCATAATGTTTAAGCTGTATAAAATGAAATAGTTCGCAGTAAAGTAACTATGTAAATAAGCAAAAATTAAATATAATTTTCTCGCTTGACATATACCTATATGGGTATAATATAAAGCATGTAAACAATATCAAATTGATAGCAAGGCGGTGATTATTATGCTCTATGTAGCAGTGTTGTTGCTTGCTATTTTATTTATTGCATACAGACGTTATTATCCCGTTAAAGGAATACAGTGCATACGTGAATCTGAAGCAAAAGAACTTGGGCGAACGGTTGTAGATATTCGTCACTATCATGAAGTTCGCGATTCAATTAGTATAGTTATTCCGTATGCGTATCTCAAACGCTTTTATTCAGAAATTCCACAGGCCAGCGTTCATCTGATTGCCGGAGATAGAGTGGAGTTAAATTTAGGCGTACGGTTCTTACGAAAAAAAGGTTTTGACGTACGCAGCTATGAGTTAGCAGCGTGTAAAAGTAAAGGAAAGAAAGGGGTATTCGATTATGGAGTATAATCAACAAGTGAAAAATCGCATGCGTCGAATTGAAGGGCAGCTAAAAGGCGTGCTTAGCATGATGGAGCAAGGAAAAGACTGCCGAGACGTCGTGACTCAATTATCTGCTGCAAGAAGTGCCATTGATCGCACAATGGGAGTTATTGTGAGCAGCAATCTTGAACAGTGCGTCAGAGAAAGCCTTCAGCAAGGAGAGCCAACGGAAGGGTTAGTGAAAGAAGCTGTACAGCTGTTAGTGAAAAGTCGTTAATCATTGTCACCTTATTTAAAGTTGACGAATATCATTATTTAATATAATATACCCTTACAGGTATATGTATATAAAAAGGAGAGATAAATACTATGAAAATTGATCATGTCTTAGATGCAAAAGGATTAGCTTGTCCAATGCCAATTGTCAAAACAAAAAAAGCAATGGATACTTTAACAACAGGTCAAGTATTAGAAGTGCAAACAACAGATAAAGGTGCTAAAAGTGATTTAACAGCTTGGGCAAAATCAACAGGACACGAGCTTATTGATTTTAAAGAAGAAGGCAGTACATTTATCTTTTACATTCAGAAAGGCTAATTTTTTTAGAATTAAATATACCCCATAGGGTAAGAGGAGGAACAACATGACTGAACAAAAGAAACGAACAACAATTGTATTATTTAGCGGTGATTATGATAAAGCAATGGCAGCTTATATTATTGCCAACGGAGCGGCTGCTTATGACCATGAAGTGACGATATTCCATACGTTTTGGGGATTGAATGCGCTTCGTAAAGAAGAAATGGTTCCGGTGAAAAAAGGATTTTTAGAAAAGATGTTTGGCAAAATGATGCCGCGCGGTGCGGATAAAATGGGCTTATCTAAAATGAATTTTGCAGGTATGGGACCTAAAATGATTAAAAACGTAATGAAAAAGCATAATGCCCTAACCTTGCCGCAGCTTATCGAAATGGCACAAGAACAAGATGTGAAGCTAGTGGCTTGTACGATGACGATGGATCTTCTAGGGTTACAGGAAAAAGAGCTGCTAGATAATATTGAATATGCAGGCGTAGCGGCGTATTTAGCCGACGCAGAAGACGGAAACGTAAGCTTATTTATCTAAAAGATAACTCATGAAGCGAGGGTCAATATGATTATCAATGCGCTTATTATCATATTTTTGTTGTGGTTTTTGTATCAGCGTTTTGCACCAGTAAGAGGTATTCAGCAAATAGCCACGACGGAGTTAAAAGCAAAGTTAAAAAATAAAAATAACCAGTTTATCGATGTGCGAACACCGCATGAATTTCGTACCAAACATATTAAAGGATTTCGAAATATTCCTTTATCAGAACTGCCAGCGCAAACAGGCCAGCTTTTAAAAGACAGAGAAGTAGTCGTTATTTGTCAAAGCGGAATGAGAAGTATGAAAGCAAGTAAACTGTTGAAAAAGCAAGGTTTTACATCCATCACCAACGTTAAAGGCGGCATGAATACGTGGAGATAAATCAAAAAGGAGGAGACGCAGCGTGAAGACAATAGGGGCACAAGAAGTAGAACAATTAGTAAAAAAACAAGAACAAGTTCACATTTTAGATGTGCGTGAAGTAGAGGAAGTAAAAACAGGTAAAATACCAAACGCGTTAAATATTCCGCTTCCTTTATTAGAATTCCGTATGCATGAGTTAGATAAAGCAAAGAAGTATATTGTTGTCTGTCGTTCTGGTGGCAGAAGCGGTATGGCAGCTCGTTTTCTTGAGCAGCAAGGCTACAGTGTAACGAAATATGACCGGCGGAATGATGGAGTGGAAAGGGGAAACGGTCTAATTTTTTTAGACAAAAATATACCCCTACCAGTATTAAAACCAAGGAGGAAAAAGAAATGATGCAAGCAAACTTCGTATTAGATGCAAAAGGGTTAGCGTGTCCAATGCCAATCTTAAAAACAAAGAAGAAAATGAATGAACTAGAAGCAGGTCAAGTCCTAGAAATTCAAGCAACGGATAAAGGCTCTACGGCTGACTTACAAGCGTGGGCAAAAAGCACAGGTCATGAGTATTTAGGTACAGAGACAGCAGGTGACGTTCTTCACCACTTTCTTCGTAAAGGCGGCGCTGAAGAAAACGTAACGCCAATTCCTGAAATTTCATTAGAAGAATTTGCGAAAAAGGTAGAGAATGATGAACATCTTCATATTTTAGACGTTCGCGAAGTAGAAGAATACGATGAAGCTCATATTCCAGGCGCAGTTCATATTCCGCTTGGTGAAGTAGAAAAACGTTCGAAAGAGCTAAATAAAGAGAATGAAATTTATATTATTTGCCACTCTGGAAGACGAAGTGAAATGGCAGGGCAAACGATGAAAAAGCAAGGATTTAAAAACGTAATTAACGTGGTTCCTGGTATGCGTGACTGGACAGGTAAAGTAGAATAACCAATCGATTATAATGGATTAAAAAATTTTGATAGTTCATATACCTAAGGGGGTATTTTAGTATGACAGTGCATGTACTTACTGCAAAAGAAGTTACAGCTAAAATTATTAATAAAGAACCGCTATTTATCTTGGATGTTCGTAATGAAAATGATTTTAGCGATTGGAAAATTGAAGGTCATTACTTCGATCATTTAAATGTTCCATACTTCGATCTTTTAGACGGAGTAGAAGAAATCTTAGAAAAAATCCCTTCTGATAAAGAAGTGTTAGTTGTCTGTGCCAAAGAAGGTTCATCGGTGATGGTAGCTGATATGCTTTCAGAAGCGGGTCTTATCGTATCGTACCTTAAAGGCGGTATGAAAGCGTGGAGTGAATATTTAGAGCCTGTTAAAGTCGGCGATTTAAAAGAGGGCGGAGAAATTTATCAGTTTGTTCGTATCGGTAAAGGATGCTTATCTTATATGATCATATCAAACGGTGAAGCGGCTATTATTGACGCGACGCGTATGGCAGATGTGTATATCAACTTTGCCAAAGAGCTTGGTGTCACAGTTAAGCATGTATTTGATACACACCTTCATGCAGATCACATTTCAGGAGGAAGAGTCATTGCGGAAGCAACAAATGCAGCGTACTGGCTGCCTCCAAAAGATGCAGAAGAAGTGATGTTCGACTACAAGGCGTTAGAAGAAGGCAGTGATGTCGTAATTGGCAACACAACGATTACGATTCAGTCTCTTTATTCACCGGGTCATACGATTGGTTCCACTTCTTTTATCGTAGACGATCAATACTTGCTTTCAGGTGATATTTTGTTCATCGATTCAATTGGACGTCCTGATTTAGCTGGTATGGCTGAAGACTGGGTAGGCGATCTGCGCGAGACGCTTTATACACGCTATAAAGCATTGTCAGACGAGTTAATCGTATTGCCAGCTCATTTTATGATTATTGATGAGCTAAATGACAACGGCAGCGTAGCTGAAAAGTTAGGTACGTTGTTTGCAGAAAATCACGGATTAAATATTAAAGACGAAGCAGAGTTCAGACACTTAGTAACAGACAACTTACCGCCACAGCCAAATGCGTATCAAGAAATTCGTGAAACAAATATGGGGAAAGTAAGCCCAGATGAAGAAAAACAGCGTGAAATGGAGATTGGACCAAACCGCTGTGCGATTCGCTAAAACCTAAACAAAGGAGAGAGAGAAATGGAATCAAATAAAGTATTAGATGCAAAAGGGCTGGCATGTCCAATGCCGATTGTTAAAACAAAAAAAGCAATGAATGAACTAGAAGCTGGCCAAGTGTTAGAGATTCACGCAACGGATAAAGGGGCAAAAAACGACCTTGCAGCTTGGGCGAAATCTGGCGGTCATGAGCTTCTTCAGACAGAAGAAGGCGACGTTCTTAAATTTTGGATTAAAAAAGGATAAGAAAAAATGGACGAAAAGGGTATCTCTTGTAAAAGGTACCCTTTCCTTATATGAAACGGAGCGACTATAGATGGATCTTACATTTATCATCACGCTTTTTCTTATTGGATTTATTGGGTCGTTTATTTCCGGTATGGTCGGTATTGGCGGGTCTGTTATTAATTATCCGATGCTGTTATATATTCCTCCGTTAGTAGGAGTCGAAGCATTAACGGCTCATCAAGTCTCAGGTGCAGGAGCTATTCAAGTGTTCTTTGCCACATTAGGCGGCGTATGGGCGTATCGAAAAAGCGGATTTTTAAATAAATCATTAATTTTATATATGGGCAGTAATATCCTAATCGGCAGCATGCTTGGAAGCTACAGCTCACATTATATGAGTGAACAAGGATTAAATGTTGTGTATGGAGTTTTAGGTCTCATTGCGGTTATTATGATGTTTATTCCAAAGAAAAATTTAGATTGGAACAAAGATGGGGAGCTTCAATTCAATAAAGGATTAGCGTCTATTTTATCACTGCTTATCGGAGCCGTAGCAGGAGTATTAGGAGCAGGAGGGGCCTTTATTTTAGTTCCTGTGATGCTCGTAGTGCTTAAAATTCCAACTCGAATTACCATCGCAACTTCACTGGCCGTTACCTTCATTTCTTCCATTGGTTCAACGGTTGGAAAGCTGGTGACGCATCAAGTTCCATTTATACCGGCACTTATCTTAGTTGCTGCCAGCCTGATTGCTTCGCCAATTGGTGCAAAAGTTGGTCAGAAAATGAATACAAAAGTGCTTCAATGGATTCTTGCCTGTTTGATTTTAACAACGGCAATTAAGATTTGGTGGGGGCTACTATAAAAAAGCTATGGATTCCCATAGCTTTTTTATAGTACTTCATCGCTTTCCACAAACGTTTCAAGCGCAGGATGAAATTCTTTTTGATAGTGGCTAGACGGACATACTTTCACAACAGTAGAGCGAAGGGCATTGGACTTTGATGTATTTAACACTTGCTTGCATTTAGGGCATCGTTCATTAAACAGTAAATGAAACCATTTTACTTTTCATCACTCCTGTACTAAAACCTTTAAATCTTATCGAGTTAATAAGGATTATAAAGGGTTTTATACGGCAGGTCAATGAAAAGGGAAGGAATCTTACAAAATAGTTTACTGAGATAAATATATTCGCATAAAAAATTAAGAATTTATAGAATTTATTGTTTATTTATTTGATTTTTATGTTATCCTTTTTAACATACATTAAATACAAGGCCATATTTATCGTACGACCTTTGATTTGTATTACAAATAGTGAATGAGAAAAATATGTACCGAAAGGAGAACGTGACATCAAGAAGAAATGAAGAGTCAGAGAGCAAGCAGATGCTGGTTGTCTATTAAAAAGCATCTTCCAAGGCTTAAAAGAAGCCTGAGCTCATAGGGAAGGTTTTTGTTTTAATTTTTCTGACTATTCGAATAATTAACCTGTTATTAAAAGTTTAAAATCTAGAAAAGGAATGATCATCAATGAAAGATAAATTTGCCCAACGAGCTAGTCTTGTAAAATCCTCTGAAACACGCGAAATTTTAAAAGTAACGGAACGACCAGAAGTGATTTCATTTGCAGGAGGACTTCCAGCACCGGAACTGTTTCCCGTTGAAGCAATGAACGATGCGTGCCGCGCCGTATTAAATGAAGACGGAGCTGCTTCGCTTCAATACAGTACAACAGAGGGGTATATTCCTTTACGAGAAGCCATTTCTAAACGAATGCAGGACATCGGCATCGAGTCTACTGTTTCGAACATTTTAATTACGTCCGGGTCTCAGCAGGCAATTGATCTTACCGGAAGACTGTTTCTTAATGACGGAGACGTGGTAATCTGTGAAAGTCCAACGTACCTAGCAGCCATTAACGTATTTAAATCCTACAATGCAACGTTTGTAGAAGTAGACATGGACGAAGACGGAATGATTATGGAAGAGCTAGAGAAAAAGCTTCAGGAAAATCCGCATGCTAAATTTATTTATACAATTCCTGATTTTCAAAATCCTACAGGGCGCACCTTAACGCGCGAAAGACGTCAGCGAATGATCGAGCTTGCGAATGCCTATGACGTGCTGATTGTAGAAGACAATCCGTATGGAGGAGTCCGATTTGCAGGAGAAGCGCTGCCGCCGGTTAAGCATTTCGATACAGAAGGCAGAGTGATTTATATCAGCACATTCTCTAAAATTTTTGCACCGGGTCTTCGAATCGGCTGGGTATGTGCAGACGAAGCTTTCATTGATAAGTACGTGGCGTTTAAACAAGTGGCAGACTTGCATACGGACAGCTTTGCTCAGCGCGTAACGGCTAAGTACATGGAGCTTTATGATATCGAAGAGCACATTCAAAAAATTAAAGCCGTATACAAAGAGCGATGTACCCAAATGTTATCGTGCA
>Ga0102589_1005731_pt1 | contig 10644 bp, 10 predicted proteins | sample AraplaMF_Col_mLB_FD_76858 | JGI IMG/M metagenome (GOLD analysis project Ga0102589, IMG submission 76858) | Arabidopsis root microbial communities from the University of North Carolina, USA - plate scrape MF_Col_mLB | ecosystem: Host-associated > Plants > Roots > Endosphere | place: USA... | reverse complement strand
AAGGTTTACTATACTTCGTTTCCATCTTTAACTTCCTCCTTTAAAATGAATTATTTGTTATATTATATGTAGTACACCTATTTTCGAAATGTTAAACATAAAATATGAAAAAAGTTATGTGAATTTTAATTTTAATAGAAAATGAACAACATCATTTACCACTTTAAAACATCTTCTCCTTACAATAACTACCTAAATTAACAGAAAATTGTTATAATTAAACATAAGGAGGGATACTATGAAAAAAATCATATCTATATGCGCTCTAGCCGCTCTATCTTTCACTTTAATAGGTTGTACAAGCTCCTCGGCTACAGATAAAGCTTCACAAGTTAAGCAAGAACATACACAAAATACATTTCAATTAAATTCCGCTAATATTACAGACATTGAAATACTGAAAACAACAAATAATACTATTTCCAAATCTCAAACAGACAATGAAGAAATGATAAAACCTATCGTTTCGGCAGTTCAAAATGGAACCTCGAAAACAATTACATTAGATCAAAAAAAGAAACAATCGGCACATTCTACTATAACCGTTACATATAAAGATGACGCAAAAGAAGAGTTTCTTGTCTGGATCGATAATAAGGAGCAAATTACAATCGCTAAAGATGAGAAGAAAGGTAAAGTAGAAGCTGTGACATTAAACATGAAACACTCTAAAATGATGAAAGATTTCTTTAAAAATGATAAAACGTAAAAAGGATCTCCTTTAAGGAGATCCTTCTTCTCTTTATACAATTTGCTTTATACAATTTGCTTTATACAAGCAAACGAAATACATACTATTGTTATGCTCCTTATCATTCGAAGAAGAAATATTAATTATATATTATGGAGACGGTTATTTACTCTTTAATTATATGACTATCGTTAATATTGATTTGCTAAATCGTGCTGTCCTATGTACCGATGATGACACTAAATTTTTTTATATAGTTGATGTTAAGTAAAGGAAGTAGCTTTACATCCTACTTCCTTTACTTAACCATTTCCATATTTAGACTTTTATAAAATCTATTTAAGGTCTAATTTTGCTAAATCATGTTGTAAAACATTATTTCCTTCTTGTGGATTAAATACGATTGCACTAAGACCAAAAACATTCGTAACAACATCTCTATCATTTGGATGAATTATTCTTACTTCGTAAGCAAAAAGTCCTGGAGGAAGAGCTGCCGAACGAAAAGTAACATATTGATTAGGTGCTAATGTTCGTGTAGAAGGATCTACTAATGGTAACAATACAGGAGAACCAGATGACCAATCAAACATTTCAACAGTTACTCTATGAGTATCATCTGGATCAACATTCATAGCATCAACAGTAAGAAATAAAGTAGCAGAATGTCTACGTAATACACCCGTTGATAACGTTTCATTGTAATTTTTACAACATTTTTTAGAAGAATAACCATAGCCATAACTCATATCAATTTCCCCCTTTCATTTACAATTAAGGACAAGCATTCCTTATAATATATAATGCTATTATTATTTTATTGAAAGGTATAATAGCGGAATTTCATCTATATTTTCTAATATTTAAGTTTACGTTTGTTCACTCGTATTGAAAATAAAGTGAAACTTTAATCAGTGGGGGTTTTGTTCATCCCCACTGATTATTAGCCTTCACCAATCGGGCGTTTACAGGCAGCCCGACCCCCACCTAACTTCTTTGCTTCCGCTGAATTTTGAGGTGGGGGCCTTACTGCCCGGCAAATAGCGGGATAAATTTTATATCATTCTTTTCCATGAACTAGTTCCTAAAAGGTCCCTTTTCTACAATAAAAAAAAGAGCTGTCCATAAGTCGGTTTCACCAACTTATGAGACAGCTCCTCTTCACTTCACCTTATTTTATCGATGAATCCAAACTGCACCTGCAGACTTGTCTTCTGCTTGGCCTACTACTTCAAACTTTAATCCTAGTTTCGGCAACTTACGTCCTGCATCTGGAATCACGCTGTTGATATACTGCTTAGAATCATCAAATTTCGCAACACCTGGTAATCCTTTATAGTCAAAGATACCGCGAGTTGGCGAATCTACTCTCCATGCTGGTGTTTGATCGAATGAGAATGCAGCATCAGCAATTTGATAACGCGTACTGCTCTTCACAGTCGGTTGTCCATTTAATGTCCCTACGATTGCCTCTGGATGAGAATCTACTACTCCTAAGAATCCTTCACCTGGATGAACCCCTACCCAGTTATCTGTAAAGCTTTGATCCGCATACCATACAACCATTCCTGTATTAAATACTGGACCACGCGCATGTTGTAAAGCCGTGTCAGAACCAGCGTAATTTCTCCACTCTACATAGTAGTTATGTTTCTTCTGTTCAAATCCGTTAGACACCGTAAATCCTTTTAATGTCATTGCTGGTTGGCCTTCTGCATCATCTGAGAAAACAACTTTTCCATTTACAGTTAATGCAGCATTATCTAATGCAAATCCTTTATAAGCTACTGCAATATCTGTTAAATACTCAAATTGCAGTTTTACTTTTTTCCCTTTGAATTGGCTTAAATCGTATGATTTATCAACCCACTTACCATCAGTTGTATCCACGCCGCCTTTTACATCTTTTTCGCCCATTCTATCAATGCGTGTCTTCGTTCCATCTTCTGCAATCGCATATACGTCAAGGAAATCATACTTCGCTTCCAGTTCGTAGAATGCCTTATAATCAAACTTAGCATCCGTTGCATTTGTTAAGTCAAATACTGGTGTCTCAAGTGTTGTATGAATGTCATTTCCTTTTGTGCTGTAGTAAAACTTCTTACCAAATGCCGATTCGATATTTTTAATATCTTTGTCCGGCAAGTTAACACGAACGATTCCTGGTCGTTTTGATTTTGTAACACTTTGATCTAAATATGTTGCAACACCGACTCCCGTGCGAAGTTTATCGTAATCTACCTCAACGATATTCGCCCAATTGCCCTTCATATTCTTTTGGAAAAACTCTTTATTTTGTGGTGAGAAACTTGTTGGCTCTGTTCCTGCAATTTTTCCAGCCCAGCTACCGCCACTCATAATAGACCAAGACTCAACAGGTTCACCTTGTCCTGAGTACTTCGTATCGTACTCATCTGGTAAGCCTAAATCATGACCATACTCATGCGCAAACACACCAACCGCTCCATCTTCAGGCTCGATTGTATAATCGTATGCAGCCATCTTTCCGCCCCAATTTGAAACAGAAGATTTTGTGCCATCAATCGCATATGGTTTTGATCCAAGTTTTGAACGATGAGACCAAATTGCATCATCTTTCAATTTACCGCCACCAGCTTCTTGACCAACACCAGCATGTACAACCATTAAATGATCAATAATGCCATCTGGCTCGTTTTTATTTCCATCACCATCTTGATCGTATTGATCAAATTGATCATAGTCTGCTAAATTGATCCCTTTTGCTACCGCTGCTTTTAATGCTTCTTTCACAAAATCACGTGGCCCTAAAGGACCTTTGTTATCATGACCAGTTCCAGCATCCGCACCATAGTCTGAAGCTTTTCCTGGAACAGTAAGCCATTCCGTTACAGTTCCATCAACTGTGTAGCTACCACCAGATTGTTCTTCATAATATTGTTTAAATGTGTTAATCTTCGATCCATCAAATAACGTAAACGGTTCATCACCAAATAACATTTTTTGATAATGTTCACGATTGAAGTCCTTAGAATACATGTATCCTGGCTCTTGATCAATATTGTTATGCTTAAAATCGCTAAATTCTACGAGTAAAACAAGTACTTTATCTTTTCGGACAGCTCCATTGTACTCAGCTTGCTTCGCTGATGTAGTAGGTACTTTTCCATTTAATTTCCCTGGATTTAATCCTGCACCTTGTCCAGCTACTGGTCCTACTTCTGGCTGCTGCGCCTGTTCATTTTCCTTCATTTTTGAATCTTTTACTTTTTTCATAAAATCAGAAGCTTCTTGCGTAAGACTATCTCCTGTCAAGACTTCTTTCCCAGGGTTTTCCCCTTTCTTTTTCTCAACATATTTTTCGACAGCCTTTGACGTCTCCGCTTGTGATGCAGATTGATCAATTACGCCCCGTTGTTTTAGCGCTTCTGCCAAACGCTCCTCCGGTATTAAATGCTCATCTATCGGTAGAGATGATGGCGTATCAGCATACGCTGCATGACTTCCAAAAGCAAAACTACTACTTAGTACTGCCGCTGTTGCTAAAACTGATAATGGTTTTAACTTCTTATCCTTTTTCAATGCATTTCCTCCCCAGTGTCTGCAAATTATCGTTTTTTTGTCGATAACAACATAATATTCGTTATAATACGAATATTCAATCTTTTTCAACGGACAAAATGTTGAGAAATATTTTTTGTGCAGGATGAAATACGTAAGATAGCAAAATACAAAGGTTCTGCTTATTTATGTTTTTTAAGTTTTGCATATAACCATAAAGTGGGATCACTTGTTCTTTCAAATTGATAGCGATGGAGTAAAATGCTTATTTACAATACTAAGGAAATACAACATACAAACAGGCTGTTATTTGTTTTAAGTACAATAGTCATACTTGCTCGATGCACTTATTTTTTGGCAATAAATAAATGATCACCATCTAAGGAATCTTATTTATATTCTAATTACCTTTTAAATTATCAGAAAATTATTGAAAAAGTTTTTTCTTGCTATCTATCACTCTAACACACTTAATTTCTTGCTAGTATATACATATCAATATACAAATAAATATAGTAGAAAGCGAGGAGAATTATGGTAAGTCATCTAAAACCAAAAGATATAATCACACAACTTTTAAATAATTGGTATCAAGAGATACGTGCCCAGCACCTAAAAGAAGCAAAACATTTAAAAACAGAGATTGATACACACATAAAAAGTATTAATGAAGATCCAAATTTACTATTCCATTACTCACTTCTTACTTTTCGCTTTAAAGTTTTGCTCGATCATTTAAGCATCACACCCACAAGCTTCCAAGCAATTGATTCACTGGATATACCAAAAAATGAATCGTTGTCTTATTATTATCACTTTTTCAAAGGGATTCATGCCACACTAATTTCCAACAACAATGAAGCCTGGGAATACTACGAAAAAGCCGAAACACTATTACAACATATTCATGACGATCTTGAAATAGCCGAGTTTAGCTATCGTTTTGCTAACTTCTATCTTCATACCTATCAACCTCTATTAGGAATTCAACATGTGACTAAAGCTAAAGAAATCTTCTCTAAACATAATGGCTATGAAAATAATGTTGCCGCTTGTGAGAACTTATACGGTTTAGCATGTATTAATATAAAACAATTCCCTGTAGCAGAAGAAAAATTTAATTCTGCAATAGATATTTTACGTAAAAATAATGAGGATTCCCTAATATTAAGAGTCCGCAATAATTTAGGTTTTTTATATAGTAGCCAAAACTTATCCGCTTTAGCAATTCGACACTTATCAGAAGTAACAACTAAAACTCCAGAGCATTTTAGGGCCATTTTTCTTAAAGCTAGAGAACATTTAAAGATTGGGGAACTTGAACAGTCGGCCGAGTTAATCGAACGAGGATTAGCAATTTGTGAGAAGCTAGACAATAAAGAATACCTATATCATTTCAAACTTTTAGATTGTATAAATAAAGGTGTTTCGGCTGCTATTCTCGAAGAATTATCTTTGGAAGCTATCTCATTTTTCGACACACAACAACTCTATACTTACACACAAGAATACACTGAAAAATTAGCAATCAAGTTTTACGAAGAAAGCGACACTGTAAAAGCTAGTAAATACTTTTATATTAGTCATCAAGCTAAAGAAAAAACTTTTGAAAAAGGAGCGTTAAAATAATGAAAAAACTTTTTGGAACGATTTTAGGTTTATCACTTTCAGTTGCATTATCTATTGGATTAGCATTCCCTTCACAATCAGATTCTAAGAAACAAGTTGATTCGGCTAAATCTAGTACAATTATGTACATGCAATCAAGCCACGGTGACTCCTGGTAATACAAAGAGTTTTTTATCTGTTACCATCATTAATTAGGAAAAGGGCACTCCCTCAATGGAGTGCCCTTTTCCTAATTAATAGACAACATATAGCAGACTACTTATTAACTTCAGCCCATTTAACCTTGAACTCCGCACCGAAATCATTTGCGCAACACGTTCGAAAATATAAATCTATGATGTTAGAAACAGACTAATCATCTGTTCTTGTTGTTTCAATTTCATACTAAAAAGGAATGTATTGTATCATGTTGAAAACATAATTTATAACTAAATCGATTTACTTTCATTTACTTTTAAATAAAGATTAAAGAGAGCTTTTAAATCCATCTTTATTCTAAAGCTACAAACGAGCATACATTATGCTCGTTTTTCAATTGGTAGTTTAAATGTAAAAGTACTGCCTTCCCCTAATTTACTTTCAACGGTAATTTCTCCTCCATGTAGTTCGACAATCCATTTTACCATCGACAATCCTAAACCTGTGTTTCCCATGTTTGAAGATGTTCGTGCTGCATCAACTCGATAGAAGCGTTCCCATATTTTCGTAATATGTTGCTCGCTGATGCCTATGCCATTATCGGAGACTTTACCTATTATGTTCGTTCCATCACGGCATAGTTGTATATTCACACTACCATTCTCTTTACCATAAGCAATCGCATTCGTTAATAAATTCATTAATAAACGCATCATCAATGTTTGATCTGCTTTAATAAACAGGTCTTCCTCTATATTTGTTGTTATATCAATCGAGGCTTCTTGAACCATTAATGAAAGCTCTTCTACAACGATTTCCGTTAATTCACTCATATTGATACATTCAAATTGAAAAGTATCATGCTTTCCTTGATCAACTCGTGCTAATAATAAAAGTTGCGAGATTAACGAGGACATTTTACGTGATTGCCTTAAAATTACTTCTAAAGATTCTTCCATTTCTTTCGGATTATTCCTCTGCGATAAGGCGTATTCGCATTGCGAAATAATCACAGATGTTGGCGTTCTTAATTCATGAGATGCATCAGATGTAAATTGTTTTTCACTTTCAAATGATTTCTCCAATCGCTCAAACATGTTGTCAAAGGTTTGTGCTAAATGATAAATTTCGTCTTTCGATGAACCTTGTAAATTAATCCTCTTCGAAAGGTCTTTACCATCACCAATTTCACTAGCTGAATCACTCATTTGTTTCACAGGTCGAAACGCTCTTTGCGTAATAAAATATCCTCCCACTGCCGCAATGAGAATAAGTAATGGGAAAGAGATGAGTGTTACCACGATAAGCGTATTCATCGTTGATGATAATTGGTTCATCGTCATTATTCCACGAACCCAGACTTGCTCATCGCCGCCTACGTTATGGAGAAAATCATATACGATCCATTCTTTATTACCATTTTTAATGGTTTGTATTTCATCGGATTTAAGCGATATCTTTTTATTAAAGCTTGTTGGACTATTTCCTGCCAGTAGCTCACCTTGCTTACTATAAATGAGGAGATTTACTCCATCTTCTAAAGTTTCAAACTCATCGTCAATCTTTAACTGCCCATGCTTATATTTGATATCTTCCATGCTTTCTTTTACTGTGCTCTTTAATTGATTTTTCATATTAAAAAGCACAACTTTATCTGAAGAAGCTAAAATAAAAGCTAACACGAGTGCCATAATAATTACAATTAACCCCGTATACCAAAGGGTTACTCTCATTTTTATTGATAGTTTTTTCATGACTCTACTCGCAATACGTAACCAGTGCCTCGTACTGTATGAATTAACTTCGTTTCAAACTGGCTATCAATTTTTTTACGAAGGTATCGGACGTAAACATCAATAATATTTGAGCCACCTTCATAGTCGTAATTCCACACATGTTGCTCAATTTTATCTCGTGTCAACACAACTTCTTTATTACGAATCATATATTCTAAAATAGCAAATTCTTTACTGGAAAGATTAATAACCTGCTCTCCCCTTGTTACTTTATGCATATTGCAATCCACCACTAGATCAGCAATTTCAAACACATTAGAGGTATTCCCTGTTTTTCTTCGCATCAACACTCGAATTCTTGCTAATAGTTCATCAAAAGCAAATGGCTTTACTAAATAATCATCCGCACCTAAGTCGAGTCCTTTTACGCGATCATCAATTGTATCTTTAGCTGTAAGAAGCAAGACAGGAGTTGTATTATTGTCTGCGCGTAATCTTTGTAACACTTGTAACCCATCTATTCGGGGAATCATAATATCAAGCACAATCAAGTCATAAGTAGCCATGCTTATATAATCCAAGGCATCTGCTCCATTCCCACATCCATCGACACTATAATATTCTGCATTTAATCGTTTTACTAATATATTTTGTAAGTCTTGTTCATCTTCGACAATAAGAACTCGCATTAGCATCCTCCTTTTTTCTTATTATATATATCACTATAGTTCCAAAACATTAAAGAAAGATTAGAAACGATTTAATTATATCATTTTATTTTTTGGCACATTAATCTTCCTTTAATGTTTGTTCAGTAATATAAAGGCAAGGATAAGGTGCTCAATTAAAGGGAGGAAAACATAATGAGAAACTGGATAATAATTGGAGCAATGTCTTGTTTATTCTTAACAGCTTGTTCTACTCAATCTGATAACAATACAGAAGTACAACAACTGAAAGCGGAAAATGATAAATTACAAAAAGAAGTTGCTCAACTACAAAAAGAACCAAACAAAACAGAGCCTGCTACGAATGATACGAAGCAAATACAAGATTTCAAAAATGAAGTCTCATCTATTATAGAAAAGGCACATAACACAAAACCAGTTGGAGCAAAAGAAGAGGACTTAAATACGTACTTAGCAGCAAAAAAAGAAATTGACCAATTAGATGACAAAATAGATTTATCTGATAATCAGCTAGAAGCAGATTATCGCGCTGGAACGATAACTGTTGAACAATATCAAACACAAGAAAGAGAACAAGATATACTGGAAGATCAATTAGAGCAAGCAGAAAATGCACTTGAAGCAAGATTTGGAATAGATGATTAATCATTAAGGAGTGAATGAAAATGTTAAAACATAAAAAGAAAATAATGATAAGTGTAATTGCTACTTTAGTAATTGGTATTGCTATTGTTGGTGGATATTTTGGTATGGGTTACAATTATGCAAAAAAGAATGACAACTACACAGAAAAACAAGTTCGTGAAATTGCTTTAGCACAAACAAATGGAGAAATTATTCATGTGAAAAAAGAATTTGAATTAGAAGATGACAACTTAACACAATCTCAATTCGAATATGAAGTGGAAATCAAGACACCTGATAATCTATTGAATGTTTTAAAAGTTAGCGCTAGAACAGGCACAATAGAAATCGATCACGAAGATTAAAAAATATAATTAAGCAACGTGAATTCCATATTTTTAGGAACTCACATGATGGCATTCATGTTAAAAAACAAAAAAACTCTAACTAATTCGTCATGGCGATTTAGTTAGAGTTTTTTTGTTTGAAGTATTCACGAGTATCTACCCTTATCTTTTCAGGTAAAACAATATCAAGTTCTTTATCTAACCATGCAAGAGTCTTTTTACGGAGAAACTCACGCATGTGTTCTTCTGCTTCAAGCATTACTAAGTTAATTGTACAAGAAGAATTGCTAGGTTCACAAGAATTACAAGCCTCATCTCGATATAGTAGACCATTCTGTACAATATTTTTACATTGAAAAATAGGTTTCGGGCCTTCGACAGCTTCTATTACATCCCAAAAAGAAATATCTCCTGGAGACTTAGCTAACCTATATCCTCCCTTTACACCTGGGACAGAACTCACAATGCCAGCTTTAGATAATTTACCGAAAACTTTTGAAAGAAATGTTTCAGAAAGTCCTTGGAACTCTGCCAAATCTTTTATTCCAACACTTTCCTTGGAAGGAGTATTAATTAAATAAACTAAGCAATGCAAGGCATATTCAACCCCAACACTATATTGCATATACAAATCACCTGCTTTTTATTTTAAGGGTTATCAAATTGTATCTTAGGACCATTTAGAATTTTAGTCAAATAAAGTGGAACTTTAATCAGTGGATGGTGTTCATCCCCCACTGATTATCAGCCCTCACCAATCGGGCTTTTAGAATAGTATGTATTTCATTTGACAAAAATAATTTCAAAGTTTATATTAAAGACTAAGTTAATCGGCGATTAACTTAGTCTTTAATTAAAACGTAAAAATTTTTAAAAAGGGGAAATACAAATGAACAAAACACTTATTATAAACGCACATCCGAAAGTGGATGATACATCATCAGTCAGCATTAAGGTTCTTAACCACTTTTTAGTATCTTATAAAGAATTCATTCCTAATAATGAAACGATTGAACAGATTAATTTATACGATGATGTAGTACCAATGATAGATAAAACTGTTTTAAGCGCATGGGAAAAACAAGGAACTGAACAAGAGTTAACCGGTGAAGAACAAAAAGTAACGGAGCGTATGTCCGAAATTTTACAACAATTTAAAAGTGCAAATACGTATGTTATCGTATTACCTTTGCACAATTTTAATATTCCATCAAAGTTAAAAGATTACATGGACAATATCATGATTGCAC
>Ga0102589_1000497_pt1 | contig 10646 bp, 12 predicted proteins | sample AraplaMF_Col_mLB_FD_76858 | JGI IMG/M metagenome (GOLD analysis project Ga0102589, IMG submission 76858) | Arabidopsis root microbial communities from the University of North Carolina, USA - plate scrape MF_Col_mLB | ecosystem: Host-associated > Plants > Roots > Endosphere | place: USA... | reverse complement strand
CGTCTGGAATGCAGTGATCTGCGGCCTCTTTCTTATGGTTCTCGGCATATCCGTTCTTCGCAACGCGAAGGCGCGAGAAGACCTCTGAAGAAACGTACGGCGGCGATCGGACCCTCAGACATGTCGGGACTGGTAATGATGGAAGCTTTTCAGCGCCTCAGTCTGGCGCTTGCGATCGGAATCCTCGTCGGCATCGAGCGCGGCTGGCAGGAGCGCGAGGCTGCGCCGGGCAAAAGGGTCGCAGGCATCAGAACCTATGGCCTCTCAAGTTTCCTCGGCGGCCTGTGCGGATTCCTCCAGCCTGTGACAGGACCGATCCTGCCCGTTGCTATCTTTGCGTTCTTCTGCATCACGATCCTCGTGTTCAGCACCCTGCAGGCGGCCCGCGATGAGGATTACAGCGCAACGGCTGCCATTGCGGCAATCATGGTGTTCGTACTGGGTTTTTCCGCCGTCGTTGCCGACATGACGGTGACCGCGGCAGGTGCCGTTGCGATAACGGTTCTTCTTGCGACGCGCGAACCGCTGCATGGGTTCCTTCGACGATTGACCTGGCTTGAGCTCAGGGCGGCCTTGATCTTGCTGACGATGACCGTCGTCGTCTTACCGATCCTGCCCAACGCGCCGATTGATCGCTGGCAGACGATCAATCCTTTCGAGCTCTGGATGATGACGATCCTCGTCGGAGCCGTATCCTTCGCCGGTTATGTACTGATCAGGCTCACCGGCGCACGTGCCGGCATCTTGATGACGGGCGCAAGCGGCGGCATCGTCTCCTCGACAGCCTTGACGCTTTCCTTCGCCCGCCAGTCGTCGCAGACGCCCGGACTGTCCCATCTGCTTTCGGCCGGTGTAATGCTGGCGGGGGCGGTCTCCCTCACCCGCACGCTTCTGATCTGCGGCGTCGTTGGGCCAGCCGTTCTGAAGGAGCTTGCACCGTTGGTCGCTCCAGCAGCCATAGTCTTCGCCATCGCCGGCGGCCTTATCGGATCGTTGCGGCGTAGCGACAATACTCCCGATTTTTCACCGAAAAACCCGCTGGAGATCATGGTCGCGCTGCGTTTTGCCCTTGTTCTGGCCATTGTAACAATCTTGACGCGGGCGACGCTGATCGTCTTCGGAACACAATCGCTGCTTGCTCTTGCCTTCATCACCGGTCTCGGGGATCTCGACGCAATAACCCTCTCGGTCGCCAAACTGTCATCGGGCCAACTGTCCGCGGATGCGGCTGCTTACGCCATCGCGGTCGCCGCCTTCGCCAATCTTCTTGCGAAAGCAGTGCTTGCAGCAAGCATCGGCAGTTTCGCCTTTGCAGTCCGACTGGCGATCGCAACGACCGTCGCTGCTCTTGCCGGAATGGCTGGCTTTCTTTTGGCATGAGCGCGGACACAGACCTTGCGGCCGGTTTCTCTCTCAACCCGCAATCCCCGCCGCGATCCATCTGCGCGCACACCAGCCGATCCCCCTTCAATTGATTGATCATACGCGGCGCGTTCCCTCCTGCCCATAGCGTCGTTCCGGCCTCGAGGCATCATGTCGGCAGCCCGCCGGCGCGGCACGTCAGGGTCCTGAACTGTTCGACGGGCCGGCAATCTGCATCATCACGAGGTGGATGACCGGACCGCGACGATTGTTACTTGCAATGTTTATAAAAACGTCTATCACTAAACATATTGCTAAACATGAGGATTGAGGAGTTCATGTAGGCATTTTCTGAAATTGGTGGACTTGCACGTCGGCGGGGAGCCGGCTTTGGTTCTGGGAGGAACGTATGCAAAAGAAATCGAAAGCCCTTCTCGGGCTGGCCTCGGCATTCGTCATGTCGTCGGCGCTGCCCAATCTCGCAAAAGCTGACCAACTGACACTCTGCTGGGCGGCCTGGGACCCGGCCAACGCGCTGGTCGAACTCTCGAAAGATTTCACCGCCAAAACCGGCACCGAAATGAAGTTCGAGTTCGTGCCGTGGACCAGCTATGCCGACCGCTTTCTCAATGAACTGAACTCTCACGGAAAGCTCTGCGACCTGATCATCGGCGACAGCCAGTGGATCGGCGGCTCGGCGGAAAACGGCCACTACGTCAAGCTCAACGACTTCTTCGACAAGGAAGGCATCAAGATGGATGACTTCGTGCCGGCGACGGTGGTTGGCTATTCGGAATGGCCGAAGAATACGCCGAACTACTGGGCTCTGCCTGCCATGGGGGACGTGGTTGGCTGGACCTATCGCAAAGACTGGTTCGAGCGGCCGGAATTGCAGAAGGAATTCAAGGAAAAGTACGGTCGGGAGCTCGCCGCACCCCAGACCTACGACGAACTGAAGCAGATCGCCGAGTTCTTCCAGAAGCGCGAAATTGACGGGAAGACCGTCTACGGTGCTTCGATCTATACCGAGCGCGGTTCCGAAGGCATCACGATGGGCGTAACCAACGTGCTGTATGACTGGGGTTTCCAGTACGACAACCCTGAAAAGCCCTATGAAATGAAAGGCTTCGTCAATTCTCCCGATGCGGTGAAGGGTCTGGAATTCTACAAGTCGCTCTATGATTGCTGCACTCCGCCCGGCAGCTCCAATGTCTACATGGTCGAGTCGGCCGATGCCTTCAAATCCGGCCAAGTCGCGATGCAGATGAATTTCGCCTTCACCTGGCCTGGCCTCTATAAGGACGAGAAGGTGGGCGGCGACAAGATCGGTTTCTTCCCCAATCCGGCTGAAAAGAAGCACTTCGCTCAGCTCGGCGGACAGGGCATTTCGGTTGTTTCCTATTCCGACAAGAAGGACGCCGCCCTGCAATACATCAAATGGTTCGCCCAGCCGGAGGTGCAGGCGAAATGGTGGCAACTCGGCGGCTATTCCTGTCTGAAATCGGTGGTGAACGCCCCTGACTTTGCCTCCAGTCAGCCTTATGCCCAGGCCTTCCTGGACTCGATGGCGATCGTGAAGGATTTCTGGGCCGAGCCGAGCTACGCGACCCTCCTCCAGGACATGCAGAAGCGCGTTCATAACTATGTCGTGGCCGGCAACGGCACCGCGCAGGAGGCGCTTGATGGCCTGGTGAAGGACTGGACCGAAGTCTTCCAGGACGATGGCAAGATCTAGTGTCCGGCTGGACGCACAACCTTCTTGTCAGAATGGCGGCCCGGCTCGCCAAGACTGCCGGGCCGCCAAGTGTCTCATATACGCAAAGACCAGGTGACACCTTGAACATTTCCTCTTCCTCTATGGTCGAGAAGGCTGCAGACGCAACTGCAAGGGCGACGCCGACATCGCTTGCCCGCCGCGTCCGCGGACTATCCGATCGAGCGATCGCCTGGGTATTTATCGCGCCCACCATTATCCTGCTTCTCGCCATCAACATCTTTCCACTGATCTGGGCGATCTATCTGTCGTTCACGAATTATCGCGCCAACCGTCCGAATGCGCCGGTCCTGAACGTTGGATTGGGCAATTACGAGCGGGTGCTCAACGACCCCGACATCTGGCAGGCGATGCAGACGACGGCGCACTTTGTCTTCTGGACGATCCTGCTGCAGACGGTCATCGGTTTTACGCTCGCCTATCTGATCGACCGCAAGTTTCGCGGCCACGCCTTCTGGACGACGCTGATCCTGATCCCGATGATGCTGTCTCCAGCCGTCGTCGGCAACTTCTGGCGCTTCCTCTATGAGCCGCAGATCGGTCTCTTCGCCTATGCCGTTTCCCTGGTCACCGGCATCCCGACAGCCGACATCCAGATGCTCGGCAGCGTTTCGCTTGCACCGTGGGCGATCATTATCGTCGACACCTGGATGTGGACGCCGTACGTCATGCTGATCTGCCTGGCAGGTCTGCGTTCCATCCCCGACTATATCTATGAGGCGGCCGAGGTGGACCGCGCCTCCGCCTGGCGGCAATTCTGGTCGATCACCGTGCCGATGGCGCTGCCCTTCATCATGCTTGCGGTGCTGTTTCGCGGCATCGAGAATTTCAAGATGTTCGACATGGTGACACTGCTGACAGGCGGTGGCCCGGGCTCGACCACCGAGGTTGCCTCCATCACCTTGAAGCGGGCCGCCTTCGAGAGCTGGGCAACCGGACGGGCGTCGGCCTTTGCCATCGTCCTCTTCGTTGCCGTGTTCGGTCTCGCAAACATCTACGTCAAGGCACTCAACAAGGTGAAGCAGCGATGAGCTCGGTTACCTCAGCCCATTCGGTCGTCGAGCCGAGCCCGACCAGCAAGAGGATCGCCGGTGCTATCGTGATCCTCTACGCCCTGATCACGATGATCCCGCTCGTCTGGATTTTCCTGACCAGTATCAAATCTCCGCCGGATTCCATCAGCTATCCTCCGAAGATCGTCTTTGCGCCGACCTTGGAAGGCTACTGCAATCTGCTGACGACAAGAACGCGTCAGACGCCGGAATACATCGCCTCCCTGTCTGCACCGACCGGCACTTGTGATGAGGTGACCCGCAAGCGAAACATGGTCATTGCGGGTCCCTCGAATTTCCTGCCGCGCTTTGCCAATTCTCTGGTGATTGCCTTCGGCTCGACATTTCTGGCCGTATCGTTGGGAACCTTGGCCGCCTACGGTTTTTCCCGCTTCAGGATACCGCTCGCCGACGACCTTCTGTTCTTCATCCTGTCGACGCGCATGATGCCGCCCATCGCGGTCGCCATACCGATCTATCTCATGTACCGCGAGCTTGGCCTCTCCGACACGGCGCTGGGCATGATCCTGCTCTACACGGCAGTCAACGTCTCGCTTGCCGTCTGGCTGCTTAAAGGCTTCATCGACGAGATCCCGCGCGAATATGAAGAGGCTGCGATGATCGACGGCTACACCCGGCTGCAGGCCTTCTGGAAGGTCGTCCTGCCGCAGGCAACCACCGGCATCGCCGCCACCGCGATCTTCTGCCTGATCTTTGCCTGGAACGAATATGCCTTTGTCGCATTGCTGACCTCGGGTGAAGCCCAGACGGCACCGCCATTCATCCCGACCATCATCGGCGAAGGCGGCCAGGACTGGCCTGCCGTTGCTGCGGGAACAACGATCTTCCTGATCCCGATCCTCGTCTTTACCATTCTGCTGCGCAAGCAGCTCTTGCGCGGCATCACCTTCGGAGCGGTTCGCAAATGACCCATCTCATCGAGACCCCACGCCCATCCCGCCCGAAGCGCCCCTTCTTTTTGCGCCGGGGACCCATGGAGAACATCGCGACCGCCTTGATTGCCGTCGGTTTCCTCATGCTCTTCCAGCCGTTCCTTCTCGTGCTCTATACCTATTCGTTGGTAACGCTGCTCGCAGGCACCGCCATGTTCATCATCGTCTCGAAGTTTCCGGAGTGAACCATGGCGGACATCAGGATAGAAAATCTCCGCAAGCAGTTCGGCAGCTTCGTGGCGGTGCAGGATTCGAGCTTCGTCATCCATGACGGCGAGTTCCTGGCACTGCTCGGCCCCTCTGGCTGCGGTAAGACGACGACGCTTCGCATGATTGCCGGCCTGGAATTGCCGACCAGCGGCAAGATCTACCTTGATGGGGAGGACGTCACCTTCAATCGCGCCAGCGCCCGCGACATTGCCTTCGTCTTCCAGCTTTTTGCGCTCTATCCCCATATGAATGTGCGCAGGAACATCGGCTTCCCACTCCTGTCGCAGGGCATGCCGAAGGCGCAGATCCGTCAGCGCGTCGAGGAGACCGCGCGGCTGCTGCAGATCGATCATATCTTGAACCGGTCCGTCTCCGGACTTGCTGGCGGCGACCGCCAGCGCGTGGCTCTCGGCCGCGCGATCGTGCGCCGTCCGAAGTGTTTCCTGATGGATGAACCGCTTGGTACGCTGGACGCCGAATTCCGCGAGGTGATGGTCCATGAGCTGCGCGAACTGCATAATCGCATCCACGCGACGACGGTTTACGTGACGCATGATCAGCATGAGGCGATGGCGATGGCCGACAAGATCGCGGTCATGAACCATGGCGTCATCGAACAATTCGGCACGCCGCAGGAAATCTACAGCAAGCCGGCCACCATGTATGTCGCGGATTTCATCGGCTCGCCGCCGATGAATTTCATGCGCTTCACGTCGGGTCTCCAGTCGGGGGCGCAGTCGATATCGCTCAACGGCATCGACGTCAGCGTTCCCGAGGTGCACCAGGATATGGCCGAGTCGGAGCTTGCGCTCGGCGTCAGGCCCGAACATATCCGCCTCAGCGACACGTCACCGTTGCGCGGAGCCGTCTATGGCAGCGAATATCTCGGAACCAATCAGGTCGTGGCAATCGAGACATCGAGCGGCGTGGTCAAGGCACGCGTTCCGGCAAACCGCGATTTCCGTATCGGCGAGACTGTTGGCCTTGAATTCAATCCGGGCAAGCTTGCGCTGTTCGACTGCAAGTCGGGCCGCGCTATTGCCTCGGCACTCTATTCGGAGGCTCAACATGGCTGACGTCGTTCTCAAGGGGCTCGACAAGCGTTTCGGCGACACTCAGGCTCTGGCTGATCTCAACCTTTCCATCCGTGACGGTGAATTCGTCGTTCTGCTCGGGCCGACGGGTGCTGGCAAGACGACCACGTTGCGCCTTATTGCGGGGCTGGAACACCCCGACGGTGGACGCATCGAAATCGGCGGCCGCAATGTCGCAAGCGAAGCTCCCGCTGAACGGGATGTCGCCTTCGTCTTTCAACAATACTCGCTGTATCCGCATATGACGGTTTACGACAACCTTGCCTTTCCGCTGCGAGCCCCGGCGCGCCGACTTGCGAGCGAAGAAATCGACCGCCGCGTCCGGGACATTGCGCGCATGGTCAGGATCGATCACAAGCTGGAGAACCGTTCGACACGTCTGTCGGGCGGCGAAATGCAGCGCGTTGCGATCGGCAGGGCGCTGGTGCGCAGGCCTGCGATCTATCTGATGGACGAACCGCTCTCGTCGCTCGATGCGAAACTGCGCGCAGAACTGCGCCTGGAACTGAAGCGCATCCAGACAGAACTCGGCTCGACACTGCTCTATGTAACCCACGACCAGGTCGAGGCGATGACCATGGCGGATCGGATCGGCATTGTCTCGGAAGGACGGCTGTTGCAAGTCGGAACGCCGCGCGAAATCTATGGCAATCCGGCCAGCCTTCATGTCGCCGCGCGCCTTGGCCAGCCACACATCAACCTGTTGCCGGCCGATCTTCTTCCTGGTGCCAATCCGCCGCCGGGAACGAAGACGATCGGCGCGCGAACCGAGCACCTTGATATCGTCGTCGATCAGAACGCCAGTGCGAAGATCGACTGGATCGAACATCTGGGGGACCAGAACCACCTTCACATCAAGGTGCGCGACCACAAGCTGGTCACGCTTGCCGATCCATATCTCGCGATCCGGCCAGGGGATCGAATAAGCTTGACGCTGCGCGATCCACTCTATTTCGACGCCAGCGGCCAGCGCCTTGGATAAGCAACTGAAAGAAACGAACTCATTGGCATAAAAGACGGATCTGTCTCCATGAAACACTTCTTCAACCGCCGGGAAACCATCGTCACCGAAGCCTTGGACGGCCTGCTCCAGACGAGCAGCGCCGGTCGTCTAGCCCGTCTCGACGCGTTTCCGGAGATCAAGGTGATCCTGCGGGCCGATTGGGACAAGTCGAAGGTCGCAATTATCTCAGGCGGCGGGGCGGGGCATGAGCCCTCACATGCGGGCTTCGTCGGCAGGGGCATGCTCACTGCAGCTGTATCCGGCGAAATCTTTGCCTCGCCGAGCGTCGATGCGGTGCTGACGGCGATCCGCGCCGTAACCGGCCCCAAGGGCGTCCTGCTGATCGTCAAGAACTATACGGGCGATCGCCTTAATTTTGGTCTCGCCGCAGAAAAGGCGCGTGCCGAAGGTTTCGACGTTGAAATGGTCATCGTTGCCGACGATATCGCGATCCCCGGCATCATCCAGCCCCGCGGCGTTGCCGGTACGCTGTTCGTGCACAAGATCGCCGGCTATCATGCCGAGGCCGGCGCCGGACTCAAGACGGTGGCGGGCCTGGCGAGCGCCGCAGCGGGCAGCATCGTCTCGCTCGGCATGTCGCTTTCAACCTGCAGCGTGCCGGGGCAAACGCATGAGGATCGACTGGGTGCCAATGAAGGCGAACTCGGTCTCGGTATTCACGGCGAGCCCGGGGTCGAGCGTATTTCCCTGCAGCCGATTGCCGATTTGGTCGCGACGATGACCGAGCGACTGGCGGCGAAGCTCGAGGGTGCGGCAGATCATGCGCTGCTGATCAACAATCTCGGCGCCGTGCCCCCGCTTGAAATGGGGGTCATCGCCAATGCTGTACTGTCGTCGCAGATCGCCGACCGTGTTCGGCTTATCATTGGGCCGGCACCGATGATGACCGCTCTCAACATGAACGGCTTTTCCCTGTCGCTCATTCGACTGGACGCCGACCGTGAAGCCGCCCTTAGGGCCACCGTCGAACCCCATGCCTGGCCGCCCGCGACCGAACGGCACGAGATCGCTATCCTTCCTGCGCCTCAACGGGCGTCGCGACAGAGCGATACAGTACCCGCCAGCGACAACAGGAACAATCGTCGCCTCCTGACGGCGCTTTGCGAGCATCTGATTTCGCTCGAGAGCGAGCTTAACCGCCTGGATGGCCGGGTTGGTGATGGCGATACTGGCTCCACTGTTGCGACCGGAGCCCGCAGCATTCTTGCCCGCATCGACACACTTCCACTGAAAGACCCTGCCGCGACAATGGCCTCCATCGGCGAAATCCTGAGCACGAGCATGGGCGGCTCCAGCGGTGTCCTTCTCTCGATCTTCTTCACGGCCGCATCCAAGTCCATGGCAGAAAAGGACGATTTCGCCGCTGCCCTGCTTGCCGGTCTTGATCGGATGACGTTCTATGGAGGCGCTGTTGTGGGCGACCGCACAATGGTCGACGCACTGGCTCCCGCGCTTGCCGCCCTTTCATCAGGGGACGTCGCAGCCGCGGCAAGAGCGGCGACGGCAGGTGCTCAGTCGACAAGGGCGATGCGACAGGCAAGGGCCGGTCGTGCCTCCTACGTTGGCGAAAAGGATCTCGAAGGCGTGCCCGATCCCGGTGCTGTCGCCGTGGCAGGCGTTTTCGAAGTGGCGGCAGCGCTCGTATGAGCTGTGAACGCGGGAGGGTTTCGGGTGCAGGCAGAACCGGTTCTTCTCATGGGATTGATCGAAGCTTGCCGTGCGACGATCGCGGCAAACAGCGAGCACCTGTGCGCGCTTGATCGCGCCATTGGTGATGGCGATCACGGAACGAACATGCGACGTGGCTGCGAAGCGGTGAGCGCCGAGGACGCCTCCGTTTCAGCCCTTCCCTTGCCTGACGCGCTTGAGAAAATTGGCCTGACGCTCGTGATGAACATCGGCGGAGCGGCAGGCCCGCTTTACGGGACGCTGCTCATGGAGATGGGCCGCGAGCTCCGTGCCCCGGACGAGGAGAAGGATTTTCCGTCGGCACTGAAACAGGCGATCAACGCCGTCGCGCGTCGTGGCCGCTCACATGCCGGGGACAAGACGCTTCTTGATGTTCTCTATCCCGTCCAGGACGCGCTCGCACATCGATTGCCTTTGACGGATATCGCACGCCAGGCCGAACTTTCTGCCGAGCTGACTGCTGCGATGAGAGCCATGCGCGGGCGGGCCTCCTATCTCGGAGACCGGTCGATCGGCCATGTCGATCCGGGCGCCTCAAGTTGTGCGCTGCTGACAACTGCGATCTGCCGCTACCTCGAGGAGTACCGACCGGTATGAATGGGAACAGACCTAACGTTGGGATTGTGATTGTTTCCCACTCGCCTCTGGTTGCGCGTGGTACCGCCGATATGGTGCGGCAGATGGTCGGCGACAGTGTGCCGCTTGCCTGGTCGGGCGGCAACAGTCACGGCGAACTTGGGACGGATGCCCGCGGCATTCTCAAAGCCATTGAGGAGGCTTGGTCGGACGCCGGCGTTGCCGTCTTCGTCGATCTTGGGGGGGCTGAAACCAACAGTGAAATGGCGGTTGAGATGCTCGGCCTGCCGCGGTCGAAACAGGTATCGATCTGCAATGCACCCGTCGTGGAGGGAGCTGTTATCGCGGCGGCCGAGGCCTCCGGCGGCGCATCGCTGACCAAGGTCATTGCGACGGCAGAGGAGCTGTCACCCTGATGAGCGGCGGATTGCGTATGGGAAGCCGTGAGGGCGAACAGATACATGCCAGCTGCCAGACGGAGGTCGAGGTCAAGCATGCTGTTGGACTGCATGCTCGGCCCTCGGTTACATTCACGCGGCTTGCAAAGTCGTTTCCCTGCTCGATCGAAGTCGCGATCAACGGCAGCGATGTCTGGCTGAATGGCAAGAGCATCATCAAGATCATGGGTGCCAGGATCCGCAAGGGATCGTTGCTCAAGATTCGCGCCGAGGGGATCCTCGCCGAGGAGGCGATTCGCGCATTGAAGGGCCTCGTCGAACGTAACTTCGATGAGGAAAAAAAGCATGGCCGCACCGTCTAGACTGAAAGCCACGAGTGCATCGCCAGGCGTTGCGACCGGACCGGCCTATGTCGCGAAGCCGATGGCCGCTGCTGCGTCGCCGCCATCAAGCCTTTCCGGCCATACCGAACTCGGCGATGCCATCAAGAAGGCCATCCGCGAACTACGCGACC
>Ga0102589_1004214_pt1 | contig 10648 bp, 9 predicted proteins | sample AraplaMF_Col_mLB_FD_76858 | JGI IMG/M metagenome (GOLD analysis project Ga0102589, IMG submission 76858) | Arabidopsis root microbial communities from the University of North Carolina, USA - plate scrape MF_Col_mLB | ecosystem: Host-associated > Plants > Roots > Endosphere | place: USA... | reverse complement strand
CGATCCCATTCCCGTAAAACGAACTAGCAAGTGAATGTCCTGCTACTAAAACTAACGCTGCACCGCCAAAGGCAATGATAGATCCGATGAACTTCCGAGAAGAAAACTTTTCTTGTTTCAAGAAAATCGCAAATACAGTTGTAAAAATAGGTGAAATAGAAATGAGTAAAGAGGCATTTGTAGCAGATGTATATTTGACAGTTTCCATAAATAATGTTTGATACAGTACAATACCTACAACGCTAACGATGATTAATCTAGGTATATCCTTTCGCTCCATGTAAACCGACTTTTCAATAAAAAAGGTAAGGAGTAACATAAGCGGTGCCGCCGATATCATCCGAATTGCAGTAAACTCAATTGCTGTAAATTCTAAAAGTCCATATTTGGCAATCGTAAAATTAATCCCCCAAATAATAACGACACTTAAAATTAATAACTCCATCCCCCATTTTCTCACGCGTATCCCCTCCGCAAATAAAATTATACAGAAAATTCAATCATATGTACATTTCATTATGTGAAAAAATCTTTGTATTGTCTGGAGAGGTTTGCGTTGTTTTGTACATGAAGCTATATCGGTGATTTTCCAAATATATCGGCGCAACTCGAGTTATATCGGCAATTTTTTAAAGATATCGACTTACCAACAAAAAACGACAATAATAGCGACTCCTACAATAAAAAAGGTGGTTCCAAAATACATTTTGGAACCACCTTTCCTTACTTACACTCGAACATGTAACTTCATATTCGGATTATAAAATTGGCTTGGACTCTTCAGCTGAAAAGTTCCTCCACCTTCATGCCAATCAACTGTTAACTTATCATCCATAAATACAAGCTTTGTGCGATCTGCGATAAAGTTCATTACGCTAGATTCAATATCCACATCGCGCTCATCTTTTTCTACTACAGCTACTAAATCGATAATTCCGCTCATTACACAACCGCAGCCTTCATTATCATAAAATAACTTTATATATTTCGCTTCATTTGGAATCGTATCCATAATCTTTTTATATGCTGCTTCTGTTACAGTAACGTACATACGTTAATCTTCATCCTCTCTTCTCGTATCCTTCATATATTGTACCACTATTTTTCCAAAAGATAGTATACTGAAAATTAAGACTAATACATGTGATAAAGGAGGGTTTGTATCACTATGTTCAATTTACTGCGATACCCCATCTTCTTAAGTCTACTCGGTAGCTTTTTTATTTCTAGCGGAATGGTATTACAACACATATTTCCGTATTCTCCTTCTATTGGCTGGATTACAGGTTTTATTTGTTTTCTATCTGCTTCCTATTTTGCTACAAAAAATAAGAAAAACTAACAAGGCAGGCATTATTTTAAGCAGGAGAAAGAAACATGTCACTCATCGCTAGATCTAACACAATCAAATTATCTCCTATTTTTAAAATCCATACTCAATACGATCGAACACACAAAAATATAAAATTCATAATATATATAGTGGTTCTATTTTTAAAACTAGTTTTTCAAAATATAGAAAGGAGAACGTACATGTACCCACGTAATTGTTTTAGTTGCGACGGCAGGCGCAACAGTGGTTCTAATGGAAACGCCGGGCCCACTGGTAGCACCGGACCGACCGGAGCTGCCGGGCCTACTGGTAGCACTGGACCCACTGGGGCTACTGGACCCACTGGCACTGCCGGGCCTACCGGAGCTGGTTTCCAAAGTACTACCGCCTTTAGTCTAGCAGCCGCTCCCACCTATAAAACAGGACAAGTTGTCACTTATACGAGCAACGGCTATGTTGTAAAAAAGGATGCACCTCAAGGATTTCCGAATGTATCTCCAGATTATATCGTATTAGTAGAGAGTGGGCCTACTGGTAGTACCGGACCTTCTGGGAGCACTGGACCCACTGGCATTACTGGGCCTTCTGGGAGCATCGGATCCACCGGCTTTACTGGACCTTCTGGGAGCACCGGACCGACCGGCTCTACTGGCTTCACTGGGCCTACTGGCATTACTGGGCCTACTGGACGTACGGGTAGCACCGGACCGACCGGCTTTACTGGATCTACTGGCTTTACTGGGCCAACCGGACCCACTGGCACTGCAGGTAGTGCCTCAGCAAAAAGTATTGTTTTTCAAGGAACAAATGCTGGTTTTCAACGTATAGCGGGTTCTCCTGGAATTGACTCCAATGTTATTCCATATGTCACTGCCGGGATCGGTAGTATCGTTGGATTGGCTGCGTCTATAAATGTAAATAACTTACCTGCTGCTGTTTATACGATTAATATTTGTAGGAATGTCCCGACAAACCTCACTGCCCCCACTTCTAGTTACATCCTATCTACTATTACCTTAACTACTACAGACAAAATTACTGGAACTATGGTGTTTTCCATTAAACCGACGGATGCTGGATCGGGGCAAATTCAAGTATTTAATCCTACTCCAGCAATAGGTCCCGCTACTGTAACTTGGACTAGTATTACAACTGGAAATCCCGTTTCAAGAGGTGATGCTATATCCCTTCATATTACCCCTGGAATTACTGCGAGTGCTGTATATTCTATTTTTCTAATCACTGATCTATAACCCACACTTACAACAATTCATTCCACAAAAAAGAGATCACTCTCAAATAAGTGATCTCCTTTTTAAAAATGGTTTTTCATGATATTGGCAATATAACCTTTACCGTAGTTCCAACTCCAACTTCACTTTCAAAACTCATTTTACCATTGTGGTCTTTAATAATTTTTTCTGTGACTACTAAACCTAAACCTGTTCCTGTTTCTTTCGTTGTATAAAAAGCTTCATTTAGCTTCGGAATTTTGTCTTTTGGGATGCCGCACCCTTCATCCTTAACTTGAACAATGATTGCATCTTCTACAGTCACTTTAATCGTAATCGTTCCGCCAACTAACATTGCTTCAATCGCATTTTTAATTAAATTAAAAAATACTTGCTTTAATCGTTTTTCATCGCATGTAATCGATGGTATGTCTTTACTATAAATACCTTGTATGTTCACTCCTTGCTTTAAAGCAGGCTTCCCCATAACTCGAATAACATAAGCGATAATTTCTTCTATATTATGAATTTCTGATTCTGGTGATTTAGATTTCTCAAATCCACTAAGTTCTGTAGCAATTGTATGGATTCGTTCTACTTCTTGTTTCATAATATCACTATATATTTTATCCTCTGGATATTTATTTGCTTGCTTATTCACAAATTTATCTAAATTCGCTAGAGGTCCTCTAATTTTGTAGCCAATAACTGTGGCCATTTTCCCAACAGTTGCTAGTTTTTCTGTTTGTTCTATTTCTTTATCCATCATCTCAAGCGTACGAACGTAAGAATGAAATCTCAAAAACATAATCCAACATATAATAGTAAATACGATATATAATGCCATTGGGATTAAAACGAGTGAAGATTGAATAATGATTCCTGTAAGAGCATACTTGCCAACAAGTATACCCGTAACTAACCAGAAATACCTTTTGTTCACAAAGATTGGTGCAAATAAAATAAAAAATCCCTCTACTATATTCCCACCATCAAACTCAGCATCACTACCGTAGTAAATCATAAAATTATGGATAAAATCTAATAGATTGTATCCAATTAGAATAATATATTTCACTGCAAATGGATTCTTCCATTTCATGAAGTATACTCCAATACAAAACAAAATCACCATTAGAAAATAAAGCCATAAACCTAAACCATCTTCAAATTGTCCTACTCCTTCTTGTTCTCCTCCTATTAAAGGTACAATAAATTCGTAGGCAAGATCGTATACAAAAAATATAATAAAAAATAAACTTAAATATATTTTCAATGCCTTTATTTCTTCATTTTTAAATATGTCGTCTTTATTCATATGGTAACTCCTAGCTTTTCTCCCACTTGTATTTCATTATTTCCACACTTTTTTGGAAGAATAATATCTATTCTCGTTCCCTTATCTCTTTCACTTGAAATATGTAACTTACCAAGGTGCTCGTTGACAATCCGATCCGCTACCGTAAGTCCCAGACCAATTTTATCTTGCTTTGTTGTATAAAAGGCCTCTTTAACACGTTCTAGGTTTTCCTTCTTAATACCGTAACCATTATCGATTACACTTAGCATCACATAATCTTTTCCTTTATTTTCTAATCGTAAATCTAATACGCCACCTTGCTCCATTGCCTCCAGAGCATTTTTCATGACATATAGTACGACTCCTCTTATTTTCCGCTCATCGCATTCAACTTCTATCGCCTTTTCTTCCACATTAGAAATCAGCTGAATGTTGGATTCATTCATTTTTTCACGAACAATTGTTACTGCTTGTAATGCAATTTCTCCTATATTCTGTTTCTTATAAATAGAAGGTTTACATGTAGCAACTTCCATCAACTCACTTATCATACTATTCATATTTTCTATTTCAAATATCATCTGTTTGTAGACAGGATCCTTTCCATGCTTCTCTCGTTGTAATTGCGTAAATCCTTTTAATGAAGCAAGTGGATTTTTAATTTCATGTCCTACTGACGCTGCCATTTTTCCAACTACTGCTAATTTTTGTGATTCACTAGCAATCTTAATACTTTTCTTTACCGCTAAAAGGTATTGTATAAATCGATTTAAAATGATGTATGCTGCTATTAATACGAGTGTATACATAATGAGGAACATAAACGCTTTTACTTCCTCTAATACAAATAAGTAAATTAAATATTTCCCTATAATGGTGACAAGTACGCACACAAAAAATCTTTTATTTATAAATATAGGTACAAAGAATATAAGTATAATTTCTATTATATTCGTCGCCTCAAATGCCACCTTATTATAAAGAATATACGAAATTATATTGATAATTTCTATCCCTATGTATACGAATATACATGTATATTTAACAAAGTTTGCTTTCTCTCTTTTTACTAAGTATATATTCACGCAGAGTATTGCTACTCCACATAAAATTTGCCACATTCCTCTATGCCAGTTTTCTATCAATGCTTTATTTTCTAATACAATTGCATAAGAAATCTGGTATACACTAAGTATGACATACAACACCCATAAAAAAATTTTTGCATTCCTTTCTTCTTCTTTATATGATAAAAAACTTCCTTTCACTTCAACACCCCTTCAAAATAATATTTCGAAGAATACCATTTATTATAATAAATGATTTTCATAGACAAACAAAGATAAATCGAACATTTGAGGGAAATCATTCCAAAAAAACAAAGTATCTTCAGACTATATAAGCATAAAAGCTATAAACAATAATAGTTATATTATTGGCACAAAAAAATAAAAAAGCACAACAACGCTTTTGGGAAAGAGCGTATGAACAGGAGGATCATTCATGTTTGTTACCGTCGAAAAAGATGTGCATATTTTTGTGCAAGACGTTAATCCTGGCCCCGGTAGTAAAACTGTTTTCTTCGTCCATGGCTGGCCTTTAAATCATCAAATGTACCAATATCAACTCAATGTGTTACCACAGCACGGTTTCCGCTGCATCGCTATGGATATACGTGGGAACGGGCAATCTGATAAACCGTGGACTGGCTACACATACGATCGTTTAGCAGACGATATCGCCATTGTTCTAGAGGCACTTCAAGTCGAAAATGCTATATTAGTCGGGTTTTCAGTAGGTGGTGCTCTTTCTATTCGGTACATGTCTCGCTATAATGGTCATCGTATTTCTAAACTTGTATTAGTCGATGCCGTTTCCCCCTCTTTCGTTAAAAGTGAAGAATCTCCCTACGGTGTCCCAAAAGAACAAGCAGATGTCCTTATTAATCAAATGTATGCCAATATGCCTAAATTTTTAAATGATGTATCTTTATCATTTTTCAATAGAAATTTAGGGTCTGCTACGTTAGAATGGTTTTCTTACCTCGGTATGCAGTCTGCTTCCTACGCTCTCATCAAAATATTGCAAGCAGCAGCAAATGAAGACGTAACGAAAGATTTAAGTAAAATTAACGTCCCAACAAAAATATTTCACGGTGTTCACGATCAACTTATCCCATACAAAAGCGCTGAACTCACACAAAAGCGGATTAAAAATTCTCAGTTACACCCTCTTACAAATAGCGGTCACGGCTCTCCAATCGATCAAGCAGATGAATTAAATGAAGAACTTATAAAGTTTTTGAATTCATAAAAAATCTATGCAAAATCGTGTAATAGGAATGCAGTTTTCGAAAAACAAAATTCACATACTTCTCACAAATCAATCAATAAAACGATTACATTTTCGTTTATACTAAATGTACAAGTAATACTCCCTAACCCCAGCTTGTCTGGTTACCCCGTTAAATACTAAAAAAAGAACTTGTATCGTTATACAAGTTCTTTTTGTTTTCTATTTAAACAGTATCTCTTTACTATACTGTTTTCCAGCAAGTAAATCATATTGAATCATTTTATATTGCTCTAACATTTCTTTTTGTTCTTTTGTTAAATCCGTTATCTCTTCTCCATCTTTATTAACCTTTAGCTCATCTCTAAGAACTGGTATTTCTTTATGCATTTCCGATAAGAATTGATAAAACGGTGATTGGTTTAGTCCTGCATAATCAAAAACAAGACTAGAAAAATAAATTGGACTTACTAAACCTAAATTGTCATTTGGCAAATCAAAGTTTGCATACATTAACAATGGTGTTTCTGACATCATTAATCTTTCTCTTACCGTCTCTTCATTTTCTATATACCCTGCTTCTTTATAAATAGATTTATTAGTTCCTAACATAGGTAAATGATCTCCAAAGAAGACTAGTAAAGTAGGCCTGTCTAAATCATCAAGCTGCTCGATTAAATATTGCAACGCTTCATCTGATAGCCTTACACCTTCTGTATACGCTTCTAATTCCGCTTTCGATTCCTCTTCGGTTAATCCACTAATTTCTACTTTATTTTCCCCAAACATATTTGGCGTATATGGAAAATGATTTTGCATCGTCACCGCATGAATAAACGTAGGTTGTTCTCTCTTTTTTAATTCATCTATTATTTCTCTACTCATAGATAAATCACCTACATTGTCTCCAACTACTTCTTTATTTTTCATCGTGTCTTCCGCATTAAAATTATCAAATCCCAATGTTTTATATACATCTTCCCGTTTATAAAACGATCGATTGAAAGCATGAATTGCACTTGCATAATACCCTTGTTTTTTCAATTCACTTGCAATAGATGGCACTTCTTTCTGGCTTGGAATCGCTTGTTGATATGGTATAGACCCAGGCATTAAAAGACTCATCGAATAACTCGTTAACGCTTCAAATTCTGTATTCGCTGTATTTCCTCCAAATGTAGGAGCTATCGTCTGGCCCCCTGGGAAATTCTCCATATAACGATGTAAATTCGGCACTGGATCTTCGCTAAATGACAGATTTGTTAATTTTGTCGGATCCCAGAATGCTTCACTCATAATAAATATAATGTTCGGCTTCTCTGCTTTTTTTTGCGCTTTTACTTTCTCGCCATATTGTTTTTCTATATCCTTTGCAATTTGTTGCATATTTTCCTTTGAATATTTCTCTGGCTCTTTAATAACTGTCGTATCTAAGTTACTTAAAAATCCGATGACAAAACCATTCACCTTATAATTTGCAGCTTGATTCCACGCACGGATGTCTACCCCAGATTTTGTAAATATATTATTCATAAAGGTAGTAGGATAGTTACTATATGCATACAACATAAATGCAGAGCCACATATGAAAATAACCCTCATAATAATATGTGATTTTATAACTAGAATATACTTTCGTATATACATAACTACCAACACAATCAAAACAATGCTAATTATTGTAAAAGTTATAGTCTTAAAACTGAAATAATCCATAACCATTGGTATAACGGAATCCATATGACCAACCTGTGTGAAATCAGACGGATAAAATGGTTCTCCTCTAAAAATAAGTTTAAAATGATTCACCATCACAAAAATAATTAAAACTAAGCTAGTTATCGTTGTACTTAAGAAAACTCTTCCAAGCAAATTATATGCAAAAACGTATACCATATAAATAAATAGCAGGCTTAATATATACTGGCCATATTGTAAATACACCCATGTATTTACTACTATAAGGTTCATACCTTCCTGCACCATGATATACATCCAATTCATTGTATGAGCAATTAAAAATAATACGACATACACTCGAATAGCCGGCCTAAGCTTATGAACAATACCCTTATTTAAATGAATAGTGTACAGTAGTACACCCCACAAAATGATAATGAGTATACTTAGCTGTATTGTTCCATTGAAAAATTCTTTCGTTCTCTCGAATTCGAAAGACCTTAACATAACAAAGAATAGCGTTTCTAAACAAATCGCCCACATTCCACTAAGAATGATAGAAATTAATAGATTCTTTCTCGGTTGCTGAGCCGAGAAACTAAAATGAAATTCATCTCTTCTTCGTCGCTGTGTAAAAACATTAAAACGCAATTTATTCCCTCTTTCCTTTACCCCTTCGTCTCGCATCAACAAACATATTGTCATATACAAAATAACATATTTGTATACAGTTAGTCTCCCTATGTGTTTGTATTATACACGTATATCCTTAATTTCCCCTTAAAAAATACCCCTTCTTTATCTCTTCTATATTCTAGTAGCATAATAAATGAACTATGCTTCATAAAAATATTACCATAAGAAAAGAACCTACCAACAACGATAGGCTCTCCTTCATTTTAACAGATATGGGCATATTTATCATATAATAGAATACACCCATACTTTCCATATAATACATACAAATACGATAACTACAAAATCAAAAAGGTCTAATCTTGGGCCCTTTTTCATATTCATCTCTAGCCACATATGAACCCATTTTTTCTTTGTATATTTTTGGATGTTTTTCTTTGCAAATCGGTAAACGAGTACTTGCATAATAAAAAATCCGACTACGAAAATAAACAATAAAATGAGAAAATCGACCACAAAATTCCTCCCTATTTTTGCAGTGATTTTTCTACTATTTGATTCCTCAAAACCCACTCTTCAAACTGAGCACTTCCAAATTCCCAGCTAAGATCACGGGCATGTACAGAAAAAACGTAATGGCCAGCATATTCGTCCATAAATCTACCTGTCTCAATCTCACCTTTCTGAAGACCATATGCTCCAAAATTAAAATACACATCCCATACGTCTTCATTCTTCCTTTTATAAGCAATCGATTCCATATCACATTCTGTTCCGAAATAATCAAGATGTAAATGTACGCTATCATCGTATTCGTACTTCATTTTATCACCCCTTATATTTGTACTTCTTTATCACCAAAAAAATTCCTGCTATCTACACTCACATATGGGCACTTACCTACATATCATGCTTGTAGAGTGACTTCTAGGAGGTGTCATATAGTGAAAAAATTAATAGCTGTTTTTTGTATCATGTTACTAGCTGTTTTCACATTTGCTGCTTGCAGCAGTAAAAAAGAAAGTACAAAGGAACAAACTCAAAACATTCGCATCGGCGAAGTTACCCATTCTCTCTTCTATGCCCCTTTATATGTCGGGATTGAAAAAGGATTTTTTAAAGATGAAGGGTTAAATATTGAACTCCAAACAACAGCCGGCGGAGATAAAACGATGACCGCACTATTATCTGGCGGCATTGATATTGCCCTCGTCGGTTCTGAAACGTCCATTTACGTTCATCAACAAGGTGCAAAAGACCCTATCATTAACTTTGCACAACTTACACAAACAGATGGAACATTTTTAGTTTCGCGCAAAAAATTAGACTCTTTTAATTGGAATGAAGTAAAAGGTGTTACATTTTTAGGACAGCGTAAAGGCGGCATGCCGCAAATGGTTGGAGAATACGTTTTAAAGAAAAATGGCATTGATCCTCACAAAGATACGAACTTAGTTCAAAACATCGAATTTGCTAACATTGCAAATGCCTTTGCATCTGGTACAGGAGAATTTGTTCAGCTCTTTGAACCGACTGCAAGTATATTCGAAAAAGAAGGTAAAGGATATATTGTCGCTTCGTTCGGAAATGAGTCTGGTACTGTTCCGTACACAACGTTCATGGCAAAAGAAAGTTTCTTAAAGAAAGATAAAGCTGCTGCTGAAAAATTCACACGTGCTCTCTACAAAGCGCAGCAATGGGTTGATACACATAGCCCAGAAGAAATTGCTGATGCCGTTTCTCCTTTATTTAAAGATACCTCAAAAGACATTACAGTAAAGGTAATTGAACGTTATAAAAAGCAACATTCTTATGCGACAAATCCGCTATTAGATGTTGAAGAATGGAAACAGCTCCAAACGATTATGAAAGAATCTGGTGAATTACAAAAAGAAGTTCCACATGAAGCGCTCGTCAATACAAAAATTGCCGAAAGCGTTATTAAGAAATAGAGGCGAAGTGTATGAGCTTTTTACAAATACGTAACGTTTCTCACTGCTTTTTCGCAAAAGAGAATGCCAAACTGATTCTCGAGGATATGAGCTTACAAGTGGAAGAAGGCGAATTTATTTCTATACTCGGTCCAAGTGGTTGCGGCAAAACGACACTCCTCTCCATTATTGCTGGGCTACTTGATCCAATTGAAGGTATCGTCTTTTTAGATGGTGAGCCCAT
>Ga0102589_1005727_pt1 | contig 10654 bp, 9 predicted proteins | sample AraplaMF_Col_mLB_FD_76858 | JGI IMG/M metagenome (GOLD analysis project Ga0102589, IMG submission 76858) | Arabidopsis root microbial communities from the University of North Carolina, USA - plate scrape MF_Col_mLB | ecosystem: Host-associated > Plants > Roots > Endosphere | place: USA... | reverse complement strand
CCTTATTCTGAATAAGGGAAATAAATTTGGATTTTCCATCCTTATGTCCGTTAACTATTTGTCAAGATGATGAACTGGACTACGCCAAAAACAATTAAGATGATGACAAGAACTAAAATAACTGCAATAGTTCTAAGAATAAATTTCAAAATCTTTCTAGTTTCCTGATCCATTAATACCACCTCCTACCTTTAAGGTATTAAATAAAGGACAACATAATATCTTCTGCCGTTAATCCTACGCCCCAAGATACGTAGATGTGATCATTTTGAATCAGAGTGCAATTTACACAAAGGCCTTGGTATCTCCAGTAGGAAATTCTAAGGTCTAAAGAGTTTAAACCGACAATACAACGAACTTCATAACGAACTCCATCAAGGACGGTGGTTAGCTTGCAATCTGCTAAGAAAGAGAGAACCTTGTTTAGCCTGACCCTATTTATTGTTTCCTTTTTTTATATAGTGCTTAATTAAATCAACAACAAAAACCATAGTCACCAAGTAAACTGACAGCCAAAAAGCTTTAACATAGTCTCCATAGTCGATGTAGAAGTAAGCTACTACAAAGTTGGCTATGAAAATAATCAAATATGTCAACATCTAATCATCTCGTCTCAGAACCAGGGACATTTTCGCTGTTCTGTGTAATGTCTGGACTTGCAGATACAGCAGGCATGAGCAAACTGCAACTAAGAAGTAAGGTCAAAGATGCAATAGATACTTTTTATATCTCCTTATTTCTCCTATAATATGGTACATTTAGATAAATCCTAAATGTTGATCTTAATTTAACATGTAGTCAAATGCCTGTCTGTCGAATATTGATACAATAAAAAATAATTTCAGGAGTTTTGTTCTCGAAATGTCGAATACTGTGAATCAACTATTATGGGAGGTTCTGTATTTGCTTATTAAGAGAATTTTTCTGGGTATTTATTTGATCGTAATCACAATAGGTGTATTAAAAGTTCCAGTGGCAGTAGTTTGGGGCAGAGAAATGAAGTATGAATCCAAGGAGTACGTTCCTCTGTGGAAGTTGCAAGGCGAACAAAAAGTTGGTGAATTCTTTGTTGCTTATCAATTGTATTATTTGAGGCTATTATTTGAATTGGGTATCGCTACACTTATTGTTTATGTGCTGTATTTAGTTTTCAAACCTGATACAGAATAATAAAAGGGATGCGTTTTCGAGGCATCCTTAATTTCTTAAAACAGCCAAAGTAAACCCCAATTATCCAATTAGAGCTGTAGTTGTAAGATACCATGTACCCGAATAAATGGTTGACATGACAAGCTTCTCATTAAATGAAAGCTGGCAGGCTCCTTACGCAAAGTTTCCAAACAGAATTCCAATGCAAACATAGTAAGCCGCCAATTTGGCGGTTTATTTGTTTTAACATAGGAGACTGCTGTGTGCTTGAAACTCATCTACAGGCTGAACTGATGATTGTCTTTGACTTTGATTATCTTTGATATTAAACCTCCCATCATGTGTTAATCGACACTAAGTTGCCCCCATTAATGAATCAATCTCTTATTTAATAAGGACACCCGAAGGTGTCCCTGTTTTAGCATTGTTCCCATCACTTCCGCCGTTTCATACCTCTTACTGTAACCACAATCCAAACAACAGCTAAAACATATGCAATAATATCTGTCACCAAGTAGTTCATTTTGAGCAAAACAAAGAATGTGACAATAAATAATATTGGGAGAATGACAGCTGTTGCAGTGGTTAGCTTATTGAACTTTTTGTCTTCCAAGCTCTCACCACCTCTAGATAAAAGTTGTACTGTTCATTTTGAGCAAAACAAAGAATGTGACAATAAATAATATTGGGAGAATGACAGCTGTTGCAGTGGTTAGCTTATTGAACTTTTTGTCTTCCAAGCTCTCACCACCTCTAGATAAAAGTTGTACTTAGGACTTTTACTTACAGCAATAACATCAATGCTTTAGTGATCCACCAAGCAACCGTCTCGTTCCCTGTTACTGCAAGTGCTCCTGCATAGACAGCATCTTCAACAGCGCCAGTAAAGTTGTCAATTACACTTAATAGCGTAGCAAAACCTGCTGTGCCTCCCAAAGCTACTTTCACACTATCAGGAATCAGATCCCATGCCGCCTTTAGAGCTTTAACTGCCCAACTCAACTTTCCTTTTACTTCGTACTCAGGCGATTCTTTTTCGTTAATCAATTTGACGAAATCCTGTTTTTCTTGCTCAGAAAAACCAAAATAGTTAGCGACTTCATCAAGATCTGTCGTAGTGTTACCTTGTGCTTGCAGTACTACTTGCTGAACCTTCGGACTTGCAGACGCAGAAACAACCGACATAAACAAACTGCACACAAGAAGTAAGGCCAAAGATGCGATAGATACTTTTTTCATCTTCTATTTCCTCCTATAATTTGATACATTTAGAATTTATCTAAATGTCGATCTTAATTTAACATGCAGGCAAGCACCTGTCTGTCGAACAATGATGGTATAAAAAATTATTTTTAGAATTAAGTAATCAAAATGTCGCTTTATGTAATTATCTATAGTCCTTTGAGTAAAGCTACATTTATTGTATGAAACTTTTATACCTCATTCAGAATATTAAAAAGATGCCCTATAGGAGATCCCTGCAAAAGCCTCAATATTATAGAAGTGAAAGCCAACAAATAAAAAAAGAGTCCCATGAGAGAAAAAAGCAGTCTATCCTCACCCGAGGAATAGGCTGCTTTTGCTCTATTAGCTTTACCATCCGCTTTGCTTTTACAACGAACGCGGTGAGGTAGGCTTGTATTCGCATACGAAAGAGACCTCGGTACTTAGCCGTGTCCATACCGTGGAATCTTTTCATTTCTGCATTTTTATGTTCAATGATCGGTCTGCGATTGATTCGTGCCTTGAACGTATCGCTTAATTCATACTTGATCTGTTCCTTGAAATGTTCGGCGATGATTCGAATCGTCCGGATTCGTACGAGTACGTCTCAAAGTCCCCCTTGATATACCAAGTTAGTCCTGTCTCCTTGCAATTCGATTCGTGGGAACTAATCCTTCTTTTTACTGCTTTTATCCTTTCGAACCAACAAAAAAAGTGCTGAGGAAACGAACAACAACCGTGAAATTCTAATCGCCAGATTGAACCCCTCACCACCTAAATTACTTATACCAAACAAAATATCAAGTACGGATACTAAACCTGTAATAAATATAATCAGTGCCAGTATATACACGTTTAGTTCCTCCTTTATTTGTCTTACAGAAAGAAGACAATAGCTCTAGCTGCAATTTCCGCCAACCATTTAGGCAACCCAATATATTCAAATGCATATGTGAGTCCATCCTCCGCTATACCCGTAAAGTTAAGCACAACATTTAAAGCTTCCATTAACACTTGATAGCCAAGATAATATTTAAGTTTATCTTTTGCTCGTACACGCTAGCATATAGGATCTGCTTCCTATTTAATAACATGTATTCTCGATGAGGCTCCATACATTATGTTTTCTTCTCATTGAATATGCTTAAGGCATTTTCGTACATTTGCTGATCGATTTGAAACTTTTCCGTAACCCATTCTCTCAGCTCGTCAGGGTTTAGATGTCTTTCCACCTTCTCATGCTGACAATATTGCTTTAGCACATTATCGTTCAACGAAGTCGGAATTCCATTGATGTAGCCGAAAATTTGAATGTTTTGCAGCATAGGCGATGTATCCCAATTGTTCGAATTCCTAATCAGCGGAGTCATTTTTTCTAATGCTATCGGATTGGGATCAAGGGTTTTAGTAGGTCCGGGGTTTCGAATAATTTGAATTTCATTCTGAGATACCTGATAGGTAAAGACTTCCCTTACATTTTTCACTTGAAAAGATTGATACAGCGGGTATGCCTGAAATAGCGGAGCACAATACCCGACATCTACATAGTAAGGTTGATCGAGGTCCACGCGCAAACACAAGTGGCCAGGATCCATGTACATATAAGAAACGGAAAATCCAAGCCGGGATAGCAGCCAATGAAACCCTATTGCATTTGTCCAGCATGTTCCTCCCATCCCTTTGTTCACGATGCGCTCGATGTACGTATCAATAGAAGGGAGGTAGTTTCCTGTTCGATTTCCTATTTCCCAATCGAGTATTTTCGTCAGCGTTTCCCATCTTACTCTCTCTTGATGCCTCTGAATAAGTTCATTGAGAAACGCCAAGCTAATAGGCTGCTTTTCAACCGACAGAAAATGAAGAAACCGAGCAACTAACGCTTCATGTTCCATAGTGAACTCCTTTCATATGCTTTCGCGATATTTATCCCATTGAACAAGGAGTCTTTCCTATATTTATTATCTCCCTCATCGCTTGTAATTTCCATATTTTCCAGTCTATATTTCAAAAAATGATCTAATTAGAGCTGCAGTTGTAAGGGCGATATTCCCATGTACCCGATGATGGTCGACATTATAAGCATTCATCTGTTGTGAGCTCAAATACTTCTTCAAGACGACAAATAAGCCACCAAAATGGCGGCTTATCATGTCTGCACTTGGTTTCTGTTTGGAAACGTTACGCACTAGGATTGACCCGTTTGACCGCTATTTAAATACGCTATCAGGAACGTAATAAACTTTCTGTGTATCTTTCTTATTTACGGGATCCGTAACGATTGTAAAATATACGTTACCGTTTTTGGTCTGTACTCCCTCGATTTCATGAGTTCCCACATTCGAAATTTCCACGAGGGTTTTGTACGCTCCATTGTTTGTCATCATCGCAATCTGCGGGGTTTCACCTTCTGCTCCGCCTGACGTATAGATTTCTGTGCTATCGAGCATATCAACCCCCTGGAAAGATCCATTCGGTCTGATTATATCACTGCCTGACTGAGTAAAACTGGTCTCACATGCGTTTATCGCCGCCGCACTATCCAGACGAACTTGTTCGTTGCTATCAAGAAGTTTATTCAATGCCACTGTGTCATATATCGACCAAGTTACGGTACCTTCTTTCGTTTGTACCCGGAAAACCGTATATTTACTATTGCCTCCCCCATCAACACGATAGGTCTCCCCTAGTCTTGCACCCGTTTTATTCGCATAATTCATGTAGGTGAACCGATGAAGAGCCGTATAATCAACTGTCGTGCCGGCAGCGTATGTAAGTCTTGCCACCTGGAGGGACCAGTTATACGATGTTGAAGGATCGGCTTTTGAACTGAAATAGAAATAATTGATATCGTTGTATGTATACATATCGAGGGTTTGACAATGTCCGGTGTTGGTAACGGTCATTTCATCCATGTACGTAGCGTTATTTCCGCTTATGAGCAATCGTGAAAGATAACATGTTCCCCCAGACCGCTGAGTTACGTAAAGATACTTATCTGCGATGTAAGCTTTCTGCACAGCCACATTGTGATTCAAGCCTTTTAGATTGTAAGCGAGCGTTGCCGATGCGCTAACCGTTTTCCCAGGAGTAGCCGCAAAAGCGGGAAAAACAGACATTCCAAAAATAAGAATGGCCAGAACAACAGATGTAAACATTTTCAACTGGCTTTTCAGAAGACCCAAAGCTTGAACTTGCAACATATCAATCCCTCCATTAAGAAAATATGATTGGACAAGATACTGGAAAATGTAATCGAATGAAATCAGTTTACATATAATCACATTTTGTAATATGACAAAGTTAAGTACTCAAATCCCTATGACTTAGGTAGGAATTCTTTCATTATAGAAGGCAATGCGGACCCAACAGAGATCCATGAAGCAATTTTTTTTCGTTCAATCTCGAAAAGGCACTTTATGCTTTTTAACTCGTTTGCGTTTTTGCTATTTTCCCGATCGTGATCACGGTATATTATGTGCTTCCCTTGAGGCCGGGCCAATGGTGGATGTTCGCGGCAAGATGCTTCTTTTACATGTACGCTTACCCTCCATATATCTTGGTCCTGTTCGGCCTGATCACCTCGATTATGTCTGCACGAGATGGATCGCTCGAACGGTCGGGGCGGGAAGCACTAGGCGTTGTTGTTTAAATATTACGACTCTCTGATGGCAAGCGCAGCAGCAGCGGCCGAATTCGTCGGGGTTCATTGGCAGGCACCTCAACTGCATTTTCTTCTTCCTATGGGGCTGTCCTTCCACCGTCTCAGAGTATCAGCTACGTCATCGACCGAGTGCAGTGGTGTCGGCTTACAATAGCTTTGAAAATCCTGCTCGTGTTCACGTTCATGCTGTTCATTATTCAGATCTATGCCGACTTTGCTGATATTCGGACATGGCCAGAGAAGCTGCGCGCGAAGGGCTACGATTTGTCGCTTAATTTCAACAACCCGTTGGCTGAAGAAAATATCCGTGAATTCTGGGAGTGTTGACATAGTGCCCAATTCTAATTACTTGGACACTATGCCCCAACTTTATACTACGCGAGACTACATATTAACCCAAGCCGTATTTATATCTGCGAATTTGGAAAGCATCACGTCCACCTTCCAGAGATAGTACGGCATTTTTAACTTCAATTCTTTCTAAGCCCCCTTGAGCTTCAATCTTACCGGTTGGATGCTGGACACCTTCACTTATTGGAATATTAATAGTTTTTATGATATTTTCACTATCAGCTAATACAGTAATATTTTGATTGTGGGTTACAAAGATAAACTGCCTACCTTGCCCTTGAACATTGGTTTTACAGGTTCTGAGTTTATCAATAAAAGTCTGAATATAATTCCAGTCCAATTCATCTTCAGGCTGATCAATAATTAATGGATTGCTGTTAGCATTAAGCAGTATAGAGAGTAGGTATGCGCATTGTTGACCAGGTGAGTACCGACTAAACTTCTTGAATTTTCCGTCTGTAGTGTCTTTAATCTCTATCTCAACAATATCTTCAAAGAAAATTAGGTCAAGTTGGAAAACTAATTCCGATATAACATCAAGTCCATAAGAAGCAAGCGAAACCTCATTTCCATATCTGGCCAGAATCTTACCTGACGCATCCGATGTTAACGAATATTTAGCTTCAAGCTGTTTCATATCTTGATCTTTTATTGTTTTTCTGAAACCCTTTACAGAATGTACGCCATCAACAATGACATTTACTACATCACGAACCTTAATATTTTGCCCACTGATAATACTTTCAATATGTTCCCTAAACATTCTCTTGTCTTGACGTTTTGAGATAAAGATTCTTAGATCTTCTCTCTCTCCAGAAATCCGAGTACAGATCTCGGCCCTCTTCTCTTTTAATTGATCTAGAAATTTTTCATAGTTATCGCTTAATCGGTTTCGTATTAACTGAAATTGTTTTAACTCCGCTATCTTCAAATTAACATTAGGTATTACATTGTTTTCTATATCGAGCAATTTATCTTTGAGTTTCTTTAATTGGCTTGTTTCATCTGCAATATTTTCAAGCCCATTTTCTTTCAAATAATCGTTATACCTTAATTCTGCAGAATTGTAGTTATCAATCCACTTGCCATCACCGACGGAAATATCACTTACCTTCTCAAGCGATTTTGTAATAAACTCAATCGCTCTTTTTTCTAATTCACCTAATTCACTTGTTATCGAATTAAATGCCTTCTGTACTTCGTTTGTTACAACAGTCCCTATATGTGGGAACTGGATTTTTGAATATTGTTCTATCACCTTAAGACTGTTTTGTTTATCTAACAAAATCTTTTTAAGATTATTAATAGCTAAGTCGTAATACTTTTTATCTTCTTGTACTTTGCTAAACTCTTGGATTGTTCCGTCGACAAGTAATAGTTCTTTTTCTTTGATTTCTTTAATAAGGTTTTCTCGATCATTCGCCAACACAAGCTGTTCTTTTATCGAATCAATAATTTTATGCTGGGCTTCAGAATTCTGTATTAATAATTGTCTGAATCTATTAATTCTTCTATGATATTTCTGTAGATTCCCAATATCATCAACTAATTTCAACTGTTCGTTTGCACGTCTAGTTATCTGCTTTAAATTACCTTGATTGTATAGTTCAATATCAAATCCTCGATAGTCCGGAATAGGTGAGTTATCCTCATAATATGTTTGTCCTGTTTTATCTTTCTTACTTGTAATATTACATATACGTTGAATTGAAAAACTACGATTTTCATACTGAATTCCAATTTCAACGGAATTATTAAAGCGCAATAAGTTATATAAACGGTCCAAATACTCTTGATAATCTGGAGAACTCGAATCGTATTTATTAAATACAAACCTAATCATATCCACAATTGTAGATTTTCCTGATCCGCGACCACCAATAATGCAATTTAGTTCTGGGCTCATTACAAAGTTCGTGGAATCATAATAGCCACCAGAAGTTTTGAATAATGAAATGTAAGGAAATTTAATCGTTGCTAACTCATTTTCTGATATCATCGTACGTAGCTTTGGCTCAAACAAAATCTGTTTAAAACCCTCAAAATTTATTGAATCCATCTTTATATATGTATACTGTTTGCCTATAGTCGCAATATCATGTGCATCAGTAGACATTATGGACGGCATTGATTTTATAAAATTATTATGCTCATTTAAATAGAAATCACGACCGCTTTTTGCCTTATCAAAATCTTTAGGTAGTTCCATAGCATTGATGTTCATAACTGAATTTATTAGAAGTTCACGAAACGTAGTCGAAGTTCTATTCATAAAATCAAGCTCTCGCTCAATACCTGCACTACTTTTCGGATGAGGTGCGATAGTAAAAGCATTTAGCATTTTAGCTAGTTCAATAGCTTTATCAAATTTTACATACGCTACTTCACAGCCCTTATCATACAACTTTTTTTCATCTGTTTCGTTAGGAAGCTTTTCTCTTCCCTTCTCAATTAGATGGGTCCTCGTTAATTGAATTCCATCTGAAGATAAGAATTTATCGGTAATAAATTGCTTTGTAAAATTCTCAGGAAAGATAATCAGAAGATGCACAGCAACTCCATCTTTTCCTCTGTCGGTACGGACTTCGATGCCAGGCAAGAACTCAATCTCATGCCCTTCTGCTTTTTTCTGATCTACAATTTGCCTGAAAGTATCAATATTATCAACATTATTGTGGTCTGTAATTGAAAATAGATTGATCTTTTCAAGAACAATCTTATTTAAAATATCCTTTGGTGCAGAATTACAATCGTGAGAAGCATCAGAGTGGATATGTAGGTCCGCTTTTCTCCATTTTACGTATGTCATTCGACAATTCTCCCTCTCATTTCAATTTCATTGTTCTAATTGCAATGTTCAATTCATGTGTATAAAAAACACCCTAAAAAGTAAATTTACATATTGCTTATATGGAAATTACTTAGAGGGAGTAAAATCATGAACCGTGTAATAAAAAAGTTCTTGGATATGTCCACATCAGTTCAGATTCACAAAAAGATAATACTTTGGTAACAGGACAAAAGAAGCGTATCTATGCCTATTGTACAAGTAAGGATTGGGAAATAAAAGAAATCTATGTAATGAAGCAAAGTCGGGGTCAAAGATTGACGAAAGAATTGAATACGCAAAAATCTTGATCTTGCTCATCATAAGAGCAATCATAGCACCCGGTATAAATTTGATATCGTTTTTGTTTGGAAGTTATCTCAGCTATAACTAAATTTAAAAGATACATTGCTGTTAATTTAGAATTTTGAAAGGTACAATGTCAGCTTACTGAGTTTTAGTGAGCAGTTTGACTCTAAGGTTCCTTCTGAAATGCTAATACCTCAAATGATCAACAGCTTTGCAGAATTTGAAAGAAATACTCTTGACGAGAACGTAAGGTTCGGCATGAATCAACGTGCAAGATTAGGTAATTGGAAGAATCAGATCTACTCGCCAGGATGCCATCAAACCCACACTTACTCTCTGGTATTCTGAAATGTCCTGAATGTGGTTGAAGAATGCACGTTCAACCAGCTGGCAATCGTAACTTAAAGAATCATGGCGGATATTACACCTCTAGCAACTATAAGAACTTCCGAACTTGAAGTTCTTAGCTATGTAGGGCAATCCATCTTGAGAAGACTGTTTAAACCGCATTAAGTCAATTACTTCTGACTCTCAGATCATTGAGAATATTATTGATGAAACAAACTCAAAAATTGTAATATACATTTAATTATATTTCTTCTTTCCTTTTGTAATTTTCTCATCCACTGAGGTGAGAGCGTAAAATATCTTGTGTAAATAGATAAATAGCAAAAAGGAAGACCTTTTCTTGTAGAATTGAGCTACCACACTACAATCCATAGAAAAGAGGTCTTCCCTATGAATCATTTTATATCAGATTTGGTTCAAGCTCTAGTCACAAAACAGGATGTGACTGAAGTTTTTCGCAGTCATTTTGAGGCAGCTATGAATCGCTTGTTAGAAACGGAATTAACCGCCTTCTTGGACTATGAAAAGTATGACCGTATTGGAGTGAATTCTGGAAACTCTCGTAACGGCGGATACATACGTACACTTCATACCGAATATGGAGACCTGCGGCTTCAGATCCCGCGAGACCGTAATGGAGAGTTTAAGCAGCAGACCCTGGCTCCCTATAAACGTTCCAACGACACGCTCGAATCGTTTGTCATCCACATGTTCCAAAAGGGCGTAACGATGACGGAAATCGCTGATCTTATCGAGAAAATGTATGGTCATCACTACACCCCACA
>Ga0102589_1005724_pt1 | contig 10657 bp, 11 predicted proteins | sample AraplaMF_Col_mLB_FD_76858 | JGI IMG/M metagenome (GOLD analysis project Ga0102589, IMG submission 76858) | Arabidopsis root microbial communities from the University of North Carolina, USA - plate scrape MF_Col_mLB | ecosystem: Host-associated > Plants > Roots > Endosphere | place: USA... | reverse complement strand
TGGGTTCGGGTGCAATGCAATCAGCTTCTTCTGGCTAGTTCCAGCAGTTCCTTGTCGCTCAGTGGCCTGACGATCCCGGTTCCCGTGGAAACGGGAGAGAAGCCGAACATTTGATAGAGCTGCAATGCGCGCGGATGGTCGAGATTGTTGGTGGTCGTCGTGACCTTGTTCGGGTTCAGCGTCCAGATGGCGTAAAGCGCCTGAAGCAGAAACCATTTGCCGATGCCGAGGCCGAGCGCGTGCTCGAAAAGCCCGAAATGGGAAAGCTCGATCGTATCATCGTTCTCGCAAAGATACTCGTAGAAGCCGGCCGGTGCGCCGTTGACATAGAGAACACTGATATTGTTGCGCTTGTCATGCAGCGTGGCGGCCAGCTCCTCGTCGCTCATCCGCAGCCGATCGACCCACTGCCAGCGTGCGCCGACCTGCCGATAGAGATAGCGATAGAAGGCGAGCGGAATTCCGGGCGCGCGCATGATTGCCGTCTGGATATTGACGGGTACAGGCAGGCTTGCCTTCGGCGGCGCAACCATTTCAAGCCGCGTGATATGGGCCTTGAGCGAGACGGGCGTCTTTCCCATGGGCGTCAGGCTTTGACCGGTTCCGGCGGGCCGGTAATGACAGGCGTGTCCTCACGGCTGCCCCATTCGCTCCAGGAGCCGTCATAGAGCTTGTTGTCGGTATGCCCCAGCGATTCCAGCGCCAGCGTGATGATGGCAGCGGTAATGCCCGATCCGCAGGAGGTGACGACTGGCTTGGAAAGGTCGATACCGGCATCCTCGATGGTCTGCTTCAGTTCCGGCAACGATTTGAAACGACCCTGATTGGCGAAGATGCCTGATGGCAGGCTGCGGGCGCCGGGCATATGGCCGGAGCGCATGCCGGCACGCGGTTCCGGCTCGATGGCGGCAAAACGGCCGGCGCTGCGGGCATCGGCGATCTGCAGGGCAGCGCTCGAAACGATATCGCGCATCTGGTCGAGATGGACGACGCGGCTGGCATCATAATTCGTCTTGAAGGTTGCCGGTGCATAGCGTGGCACTTCGGTTTCGAGCGGTCGTCCTTCGGCCTTCCAGCCATCCAGTCCGCCGTCGAGCACGAAGACGTTCGTGGCACCCATCACCCGGAACAACCACCAGACGCGCGGCGAGGCGAACATGCCGATGCCGTCATAGACGACGATGCGATCATTCTCGCTGATGCCGAGCTTGCCGGCCTCAGCTGCGAAATAATCGGGCGAGGGGATCGTGTGGGGCAGGTTCGTCGAGTGATCGGCGATCTTGTCCTGGTCGAAGCGGATCGCGCCGGGAATATGCCCGGCGGCATATTCCGCATCGGCGTCACGCTTCTGCGCCGGAAGATAGAAGGATGCGTCGAGGACGCGCAGGTCCGGCTTGCCGAGTTCAGCCTGCAGCCACTCGGCTGAGACGACGAAACGGCTTTTGGTGTCGCTCATGATGATCTCCCCAGATATCAGGATTCGGCTATCAGGCTTCGTTGCCGGGCGTGCCGAAGCGAATGCGGAAACGCCGGTTCTCTTTGCCTTTCTTCTCGATCTTGGCAATATGAATCTGGCCGACTTCTTGTGTTTCCGAAACATGCGTGCCGCCGCAGGGCTGGCTGTCGATGGCGGAATTCTCCCCGATGCAGACGAGGCTGACGCGGCCGAGTCCAACAGGCGGGCGCACATTCTTCGATTTGACGATGCCGGGATTGGCCGCAAGCTCCTCGTCCGTAATCCACTGAAGATAGACCGGATGGTTCTGGTTGACGAGCTCCATGAGCTTGGCCGTCACATCGTCCTTGTCGATTGTGTCGGTCATGTCGAAGTCGACGCGGCTTTCTTCCTCGCCGACGGCCGCCCCCGTGATCGGATAGGAACAGACGACGGACAGGAGATGGCAGGCCGTGTGCATGCGCATCAGCTTGTAGCGGCGCGGCCAGTCGATGTGCAGCACCAGCTTCTCGCCGATTTCGGGCCGCACCTGGCCTTCCAGCGGCATATGGATGACGATGTCCTTGGTCGCGCCATGTTTCGCCTGGCCAAGCTCTACCTTGGAGCCGTCGACCCGTTCGAAGAAGCCGGTATCGCCCGGCTGCCCGCCCGATGTTGCATAGAAGCAGGTCTGGTCCAGTTCGATGCCCCCGTCCTCGTGAACGGCCGTGACGACCGCTTCGCATGTGGAAAGATAGAAGTCGTCACGGTAGAGGGCATTGACTGACATGGAGGCTCACGCTGCGGGTTCGTAGGGTACCTTGATATCCGTCGAGCCGACCATCCATTCGGGAATGGGCAGGCCCTTGGATGAAAGGAAATCCGGATTGAAGAGCTTGGACTGATAGCGGTTGCCATAATCGCAGAGGATTGTCACGACCGTGTGGCCGGGGCCGAGATCCCTAGCGAGGCGAACCGCACCGGCAATGTTGATCGCCGTGGAACCGCCAAGGCAAAGCCCTTCATGCTCGATGAGATCGAAGAGGTAGGGAAGCGCCTCGGCATCGGTGACGTGATAGGAGAAATCAGGCGTGAAGCCTTCGAGGTTGGCAGTGATGCGCCCCTGGCCGATGCCTTCGGTAATCGATGAGCCCTCGGACTTCAACGTGCCGTTCGCGTAGAATTCGTAGAGCGCCGCACCCTCGGGATCGGCAATGCCGATCTTGATATCCTTGTTGAAGGCCTTAAGACCTGCCGCCACGCCTGCAAGCGTGCCGCCCGAGCCGACCGAGCAGATGAAACCGTCGACCTTGCCGTCGGTGTCTCTCCAGATTTCGGGTGCCGTGGTTTCGATATGGGCCTGGCGGTTTGCGACATTGTCGAACTGGTTGGCCCAGATCGCGCCGTTCGGCTCGCTCTTGGCAAGCTGCTCGGCAAGGCGGCCCGAAACCTTCACATAATTGTTCGGGTTCTTGTAGGGAACGGCCGGAACTTCCACCAGCTCGGCGCCGAGCAGCCGCAGCGCATCCTTCTTTTCCTGGCTCTGCGTTTCCGGGATGACGATCACGGTGCGATAGCCGAGCGCCTTGGCGACGACCGTCAGGCCGATGCCGGTATTGCCCGCCGTGCCCTCGACGATGACGCCGCCGGGCTTCAGCAGCCCCTTCTTCTCGGCGTCACGGATGATGTAGAGCGCCGCTCGGTCCTTCACAGATTGGCCGGGATTGAGGAATTCGGCCTTGCCGAGAATGGTGCAGCCGGTCGCCTCGGAAACACCCTTGAGCTTGATGAGGGGCGTATTGCCGATAGCCTCGATTACGGAGGGGTGGAAGGTCATGGAATCTGCCTCGTTTACGCATAGTTTAGGAACGGTCTTTTCCCTTCACAAGGCGGCATTGGCAAGAAATCCTATTCCATGCCTTCCGAGCCCGCGATAAAATTAGTCTTCCATTTCCAGCCTTTTGCCCAGCCCGGACAAGTAGTGATCCGAAGATTGACTTTCGGCGTATGGATGACGACAAAGCAAGTACGGGCGCAGGAGCAAGGCGTGACCGAATCTGAGATGGTTCACGAGCATATCGATACGATCGATGCATTGATGGCGCATTATGTTGCTGGCTCCCTTCCTGAGCCGGCCCGCGCACTCGTGGAATCCCATCTCGAAATGAGGCCGGATAATCGCGGCCTGGTGGCTGACCTCGAACGGCTGGCTGGAGAAGCTCTGGAGAGCACACCATCAAGCCCGATCAGCGACCGAGACGGGAAGCTTGCGGCAATCTTCGGCTCGAAAGCCCCTGCTTCCCCTCCGAAGCCCCGCTCACGTCCGCAGAATGCTCTTTTCCCGCGCGCCTTGCGCAATCTCATCGGTTTCGAAGCTGATGACGTGCCGTGGCGCAAGCGCCTTCCGGGCTTCAAGGAATATGCGACCGATATCGACGGCTGCGAGGTCAGCCTGATGTGGATACGGCCGGGCCGCGCGCTGCCTGCCCATACGCATGCGGGCATGGAACTGATCCTCATCCTCGATGGCGCTTTCCGCGACGAGCGCGGCCGTTTCGGGCCGGGAGATATCTCGGTTGCGGATGCCACCGTCGACCATCGCCCCGTCGCCGAGAAGGACCGGCCCTGCATCGCCTTCGCCGTTTCGGACGGCCCGATCAAGCTCACCGGATCTTTCCGGCAGATCATTGGTGACCTCATCGGCTGAAAGCAGCCATAATGCTGTGATAGAGCCATGGTCCCGGGGGAGATGAGGAGCTTCCGGGCTTGTTTTCGTGTTCAAATCGGCAGACCGGAGGAAGTGTCATGCGTAATTTCATCGCCCGTCCAGAACATGGTATCGTCTGGATTTCCGGTGCGAGTTCCGGAATAGGCCGAGCGCTGGCGCTGAAGCTCGCAGACGAGGGATACAGGGTCGCCGTCACCGCCCGCAATCACGAAAAACTGGTGGAATTGCAGCTCGAGGCGGCCGGATTGGCTGGCAGCATCATCGTTCTCGATGGCGATGTGACCGATGCCGAAGACATGGAACATGTCATGGCCTCGATCGAATATGAGCACGGTGCGCTCGCCATGGCCATCCTCTGCGCAGGCTTCTATCAGCCCGTTCACGGTGAGGATCTGAACAGAGCCGATTTCGAGAAGACTTTTGCCGTCAACCTCTCAGGCGTCGTCAATTGCCTGCTGCCGGCGATCCGCCACATGAAGGCGAAGGGGCAGGGCCAGATCGCCATCGTTTCCTCGGTCACGGGTTACACGGGATTGCCGACCAGCGCCGCCTACGGCGCGACCAAGGCTGCCCTGATCAACATGGCCGAAAGCCTGAAATTCGATCTCGACAAGATCGGCATCCGCATCCAGCTCATCAATCCGGGTTTCGTCGATACGCCGGCAACGCGCAAGAATGCCTTTCCCATGCCGGCACTGGTTTCGCCCGAGACGGCGGCAGAGCGCATTGCGGCGGGTCTCAAGTCGCAGGCGTTCGAGATCACCTTCCCGAAGCGCTTCACCTATGTGCTGAAGTTCCTGCGGATCTTGCCTTACGGTCTTTATTTCGCACTGGTGAACCGCTTCACCGGTTGGGGCGAGCGGCCTGCCAACTCCAGTCGCCGCCCGGTGACGCCGCATCCGGCCGAGTGATCAAGGCCGCGAAAAGACCACCTGCCGCACATCGATGTTGCGGGCACGAAAGCCTGCCTCGCAATAGAAGAGGTAGAATTCCCAGAGCCGCTTGAACCGGTCGTCGAAACCCATCGGCCTGAGCTTGTGCCAGACGGACCAGAAGCGCTCGCGCCATTCCGCCAGCGTACGGGCATAATCAAGGCCGAAGCCAAAGTCTCTCACCAGTGACAGGTCCATCTTCCTGCCGAGTTCGGCGAGATGGTGACGGGTCGGCAGCATGCCGCCGGGAAAGACGTATTTCTGGATGAAATCCGGATTGCAGCGATATTGCTCGAAGGCCTCGGGGCGGATGGTGATGATCTGCAGCCCAGCCTTGCCGCCCGGCTTCAGGCACTGTTTCAGCTTGGAGAAATAAGCCGGCCAATATTTCTCGCCAACAGCCTCGAACATCTCGATTGAGACGATGCGATCGTAGACTCCCGTTTCATCGCGATAGTCCTGGAAGCGGAAATCGACCTTGTCGCTGAGCCCTGCGTTGCTGATGCGCGCCTGCGCGAAGGCAAGCTGCTCGCGGCTGATCGTCAGACCCGTCACCCGGCAACTCAGTTCGCTTGCCGCGAACTCGGCAAAGCCGCCCCAGCCGGAGCCGATTTCCAGCACGTGATCGCCGGGCTTGATGCCGGTTGCCTCCGCCAAGGCGCGATATTTGGCATTCTGCGCCGACTGCAGGTCATTGGCGCCGGTCGAATAGAGCGCTGAGGAATAGGTCATGCTCGGATCGAGCCATTGCTTGTAGAAGTCGTTGCCGAGGTCGTAATGAGCCGAGATGTTGCGCTTCGAGCCTGTTCTGGTGTTGGCGTTCATCCAGTGGCGGATGCGCTCGACGAAGCGGCCGACACCGCCCTTGCCATGCGAATAGCTGTGCGCGGCCTCGCCATTGACGAGGAAAAGCTCAAGGAAGGCAGTAATATCAGGGCTGTCCCAGTCGCCATCCATATAGGTTTCGGCCACACCGATTGTGCCGCTGGCCAGAGCCCGGTCTGGAAGGTTCCAATTCCGGAGCGTGAGCGCTGCGTTCGGTCCGGCGACCCTTCCCTTAATGAACACCCTGCGCCCGTCGGGCAGTGTGACGGCAAGCGAACCATGCTGCATGCGCAGCAGCCCCCGCAGCGCAAGCTTGGCCTTGAAAGGCAGGCCTTTGACGATGCGCGAGACGTTCTCTGCCGTTAATGTCACGGCATCCCGGGCAGTTTGGTTCCAGTCTTGTGTTTTGCTCATCCTCCGTCCTCCCGCATTTTCTGGCCGGTTGGGGACGACGCCTGCGCCTCTCCTCCGGCGATTGAGGCGAACGCTAGATTCATTCCGCAGCTTCCGCAAGCCGGCTTGATGGCTTCACGCTGACGGGCGGTGGAGGCGGTGGCCGGCGAATATAGATAGCGCCCTTCAGCCAGAGTTTCAGAGCCTCCCAGTGAATTCCAGCCATGATCTTGACGGTCAGGAAGGGAATGGCCGCAAGAAGATAGCCTAGCGTCCAGCCCGTCAGCGGCTTTTGCCGGCCGCTGAATGTTGCTGCAAGAAGCGGCCCCTCTGCATCGGTCTCAAGTATGCGCCAGCGGATTTCGCGACCCGGCGGCAGCATGCGGAAATGATAGCGCATGGGCTTGCCGATGAAGGGAGAGACATAAAAGAGTTTGTCGCAGGTCTGGCGAACCCCGCTTTCCGAGATTTCGCCATGCTCGACAGGGCAAACATAACTGTGCCGTTCACCGAAGGTGTTGCGCACCTCGTAGATCAGCGCGATCAGCGCATCCCGGTTGTCATAGGCATAATAGACGGAAAGCGGATTGAAGACGTAACCGAAGATCCGCGGATAACAGACAAGCAGGATCCTGGCTGGTCGCTCGATACGGGCGTCCGCGAGGAGGCTATCGGCATACGAACGCAGGCTTCTGCCTTCCGCATGGTCCTTCTCATGGAAGGAGACGAGCTTGCCTCTGTTGACCGAAAACAGCGCCGATAATCTCCCTGCTTCATCGAGCCGATCGAGATCGATAGACAGTGAAAAGACCCGATACCGGAAGCGATGGCCGAATGGTTTCATGCGCTGATGCATGACATCGCCCACATAAAGCACGGCCGGCGCCTCCGGCGGAGGGCCGTTTCGCGTCACGCTGACGCCATACCTTGTTGCGTGGGGACTTGTGCGAGACGCCGTCATGCCGTCGCTTCGAGTATGGCCTCACGGGAGGAGGACCGGGCGGTCCGCCAGGGTGTGATCCCGCCCAGCGCCTCCGCCGCCGCAAGACCGGAGACGAGTCCATCCTCATGGAATCCATATCCGGTCCAGGCGCCCGCGAAATAGCAGTTGTTTCTTCCTTGAATGGTAGCAATCGCCCGCTGCGCGGCCATCGCTTCAGCAGAAAATTGCGGATGCTCGTAAGTGAATTCCGCAAAGACCTTGTGGCTCTCCGGTTCGCGATCCGGATTGAGTGTGACGAACAGCGGAAAGTTCGGGTCGATGCCCTGCAGTCTGTTCATCCAGTAGGTCACCGCCACGCCGGCCTTGCCGTCGGCATGGCTGGAGCGCAGATAGTTCCAGGATGCCCAGACGTTGCGCCGCTTCGGCATCAGGCCGGTATCACAGTGCAGCACCACGCGGTTCGGTTGGTACGGTACGGCAGCAAGCAATCGCTTTTCCTGGTCCGTCGCATCGGTCAGCAGCCGCGCTGTCTGATCGCTGTGGCAGGCAAAGATCACCTTGTCGAAGAAGGCCTCGGTACCGTCCCCTTCGATGAGGGTCACGCCCTTGTCATCACGGATAATGCCACGCACGCCGCAACCAAGTTTCAATTTGTCGCCAAGTGGTGACAGAAGTTTCTTCAAATAGTTGCGGCTGCCGCCAGTCACCGTGCGCCATTGATGATGATGGCGATAGATCAGCCGGTGATTGTCGAAGAAATTGACGAAATGCTCGGCGGGAAACTGCAGCATGCGCGCCGCTGGCGTCGACCAGATCGCCGCAGCCATCGGCACCAGATAGTTGTTGGTGAAGCCCGGCGAAAAGCCGCGCCAGTCGAGATAGTCGCCGATCGAGCGTGAGGCGAGATGACCGGCCGCCCGGTCCTGCAGGCAGGTGCGATTGAACCGCAATATTTCGCGGATCATCCAGAGAAAGGAGGGGTTCAGCAGATTGCGCTTCTGCGCGAATATCGACGAAAGCCCGCCGCCGCTCCACTCCAGCCTGCCGTGATCCAGCGACAGCGAAAAGCTCATGTCGCTCGCATGCGTGGCGACGCCGAGCTCTGCAAGGAGCGCGGTCAGGTTGGGATAATTGTGCTCGTTGTAAACGATGAAGCCGGTATCAACTGAAATGTTCAGCCCGTCATAGTTGACATCGACCGTTGCCGTATGCCCACCTGGCCGGGCATCCTTCTCATAGAGCATTATGTCATGGACAGGGTTGAGCGCCCAGGCTGCCGAGGCACCCGATATGCCCGACCCTATGATGGCAACCTTGAGGCGGCGCGGCAGCGAAGGAACATGCGTGTTCATGCTGCATCCTTTATGGCGTTATAGACCCTCAAAGCCCGATGGCGCGCCGTGGCGTGATCGACGATGGGTCTGGGATAGGTTTCGCCAAGCGTGATACCGGCTTTATCGAGCACGCTTTCAGGGGCTTCGAACGGCCGGTGGATATATGTGTCGTCGAGCTTTTCGAGTTCCGGCACGAACTGCCTGATGTAGTTGCCATCCGCATCGAACTTCTCGCCCTGAAGCACCGGATTGAAGATGCGGAAGAAGGGAGAGGCATCTGCGCCCGATCCTGCCACCCACTGCCAACTCGCCGCATTAATGGCCGGGTCGGCATCGACAAGCGAGTCGCGGAACCAGGCCTCTCCGCGGCGCCAGTCGACAAGCAGATCCTTGATGAGAAACGAGGCGGTAATCATCCGCACGCGGTTGTGCATCCAGCCATGGCGCCAGAGCTGGCGCATGCCGGCATCGACGATGGGATAGCCTGTCTGGCCATTGCACCAGGCATGAAAGCCATCTTCATCCTGGCGCCAGCCGAAGCCGTCGAAACTGTCGTTCCAATTGTCTCTGGCCAGCTCCGGAAAATGGAAGAGCAGATGGTAGGAGAATTCCCGCCATACCAATTCCTTGCGAAAGCGCACGATGTCATCAGAGGGAATCCTGCGCGGAAGTCCTTTCGTGACCTCCCAGATGCGTGCCGGCGAGATTTCTCCCAGCGCCAGATGCGGAGAGAGCAGGGATGTTGTCGTCTTTCCGGGAAAGTCGCGATCGGCTGAATAGCCACGAAGGCCGCCTTCGATGAAACCCTGCAGCCTTTCCTGCGCGGCCGCTTCGCCCGGCGTCCACATATCGGGAAAGGATTTTGCCCAGTTCGGTCTGTGCGGCAGAAGCTTCCATGAGACGAGTGCTTCGGAGGCCGGAAACTGCTTGGGGAAACGATATCGCTCCGGGGCATCGACCGGCGCTTCCGGCTCTCCTTCGCCTTCGAGCGCCCGCCAGAACGGCGTATAGACACGATAGGATGTGCCACTTGAGGTCTTGACCTTGGTCGGCTCATGCAGGAGCTGGCCACCGAAGCTGCGTGCTTCGATCGCTTGTTTTTCCAGTTCGTGTTTGAGGCGCATATCGATCGCGATGCCTGGCGGATCGTAGCGGCGGTTCCAGAACACCGCCTTCGCACCACTTCGCTTTATGATGCGCGCCAGCACATCACGGGCATGGCCGCTTACCAGAATAAGTTTGCCGTTGTGCTTTCTCAGGGCAGTATCAAGTGCGTGCAGCGAATGATGCAGCCACCAGGCCTGCGCGGCGCCAAGTGGCCCGGTGCCGTCTTCGTCGGGTTCGCGGATATAAAGCGGAATGACCGGTCGCCCCGAGGCGCATGCCCCATGCAGAGCCCTGTTGTCGTCAAGGCGCAGATCCTTCCGAAACCAGACGATCACCGGTCCTGTAACAGTCTCCCGTGCCAATGGCTGCTCCCTGTCTTTTCTCTGGGTCTGTTACGGAAGTACGAGGCAATCGGATCAACAGTTTCAGCAGGCGGGCATGAAAAAGGCCGGTCGAGCCGGCCTCTCTCAACGAATGGGTCTTTGCCCGAGGGGATGCCTTGCTGCAACACGATCGATCTCAGGATATCCTGCGGCCCGCTGGCCTTTTCGCTGAGCGGCAACTTCTGACCCCAGCGATGGATTTTCCAGCTTTCTCCTGGGTTTTGGAGCTTCATTTCTTTAGTCCATAAAATTTATGGATAATTCTGGCGCAGATGCGTCGTGGCAGTTTGCTGCGCACGCGCCAGGAGATGGCAATGACAAAAATCCTCATCGTGCCGGGTCTGTTCGGTTCCGACGAAGGGCATTGGCAGCGTTATTGGCTTGATGATCTGCCGCAGAGCCGGCTGATAGAACAGGACGATTGGAACCATGCTCGTCTCGATCACTGGATGGAGCGGCTGGAACAGGCACTGCTGGAGGCGGGAGAAGCCTATGTCGTTGCCCATAGTCTCGGCTGCATCCTGACAGCGAGGCTCGCCGACCGGCCACTGGCCCGCAGGGTAAAGGGAGCGCTTCT